>JAEEGL012008106.1_pt1 | contig 21786 bp, 18 predicted proteins | sample 9134231 | NCBI WGS metagenome assembly JAEEGL01 (sample SAMN16246548, study PRJNA631951) | gut metagenome | biome: gut microbiome; feature: rumen; material: fiber-attached | host: Bos | place: Iran: Karaj | collected 2018-10
TCCAGCGCAGAGGCCCGGCGGGAATTATCCCGGGCCTTCCGGGCGGCTTCCCGGGCCTGGGCAGCCCGGATGGCCTTGGTAACGATGGCGGTGGCGGTTTCCTGATTTTTCAGGTTGTCCAACCAGTCCGTCATCTGCTGGGTAATAATCGCTTCCACGACGGGACGAACCTCACTGTTGCCCAGGCGGCCTTTGGTCTGACCTTCAAACTGAGGGTTCTTGACCATCGTGGTCAGGACGCAGGAGAGCCCTTCCCGGAAATCCTCCCCGGCGAGGTTGCTGTCCTTCTCCTTCAGCAGGCCTGTCCGGCGGGCGTAGTCGTTGAGGCATTTGGTGAACGCAGCCTTGAATCCCGTCTCATGGGAACCACCCTCAGGGGTGTTGATATTGTTGACATAGGAGAAAAGGGATTCGTTGAAACCGTCGGTATACTGGATGGCGGCGCGGCAGATGATCTGATCCCGTGTGCCCTCCATGTAAATCACCTCGGGATGGAGGGCGTTTTTCCCCGCGTTGAGATACTGGACATAGTCCGTGATCCCGCCGTCGTAGCAGAAGGTGCGTACCCGGGCCGAGGCATCCGGCACCCGTTCATCGGTAAAGGTGATTTTGATCCCTTTGTTCAGGTAGGCCAGTTCCTGCAGACGGCGGGCAACCTGCTCGCCGTTGAACCGGGTATCCTCAAAGATCGCGTCGTCGGGCAGAAAACGCACCAGGGTGCCGCGCTTGCGGGTGTTGCCCAGAATCTGCAGGGGACCCGACGGCTTTCCGGCCTCGACCTTTCCCGTTTTCGGGTCAAACTCGCTGGTGAAATCCATACGGTAATGGGTCCAGTTCAGAAACACATCCACGGACAGCCATCTGCTCAGCGCGTTGACAACCGAAGCGCCGACTCCGTGAAGGCCCCCGGAGTAGGCGTAGTTCTCATTGTTAAACTTGCCTCCGGCATGGAGCACGGTGAAGATGACCTGCACCCCCGGGATGCCCATCGTCGGATGGGTATCCACGGGCATGCCGCGGCCATTGTCAAAGACACTGGCGGATCCGTCCTTATGGAGGGTTACCTGCACTTCGGAGGCGAAGCCGTTGGAGGCCTCGTCGATGGCGTTATCCACGATCTCCCAGAGCAGATGATGCAGCCCCCGGGACGAAGTTGTTCCGATATACATGCCGGGGCGCATCCGGACGGCTTCCAGCCCTTCCAGAACCTGAATGTTCCCGGCGCCATAGGTTTGCGATGCCAATCAATTCACTCCCTGCGGACAGAGCCCGCGCTTAAAATCAATCCTTTTTATTATACCATAAAATGTGGTTAAAGGGAAGAGCGAACACAACTTTCGGGATTGACCGGGAGCTGCACCAGGATGATACGGCGGGCGACCTGCCGACGGAAGAAATTGTCAGTGCGGAAGATCTGTGATAGAATAGGCAGGATTTTTCAGCAAAGCAGTTGACTTTAGCACGCTAATGCGATAGCATCAAAGCAATTCGAAAGGAGGAATCCGGATGGAAATCAATGAGGCGGTTCTGGACGGACGGGAACGGATCGGGTTCCGGCTGAGGGAGCTGTACCACCGACACGGATTCAGCCGGTATCGGATGGGCAAGTTTGAGGAATATGATCTTTACAGCCGGAACAAGGATTTCCTGCTGAGCGACGGGGTGATCACCTTTACGGACGCCGGCGGGCGGCTGATGGCGCTGAAGCCGGATGTGACGCTGAGCATCGTGAAGAATATCCGGGACTGCGGCGAAGGCCTGCAGAAACTGTATTATCATGAAAATGTATACCGGATTTCCGCCGGGGCGGACGGCTTCCGGGAGGAAACCCAGGTCGGCGTGGAATGCATGGGGCAGGTCGAAGGGAAAACCATCGGCGAGATATTGCGGATGGCTGCGGAAAGCCTCGAAAACCTGCAGCCGGAATATGTGCTGGAGATCAGTCATCTGGATCTGCTGAGCGCGCTGGTGGACGGCGTGGCGATGGACGGCCGGATGCGGGAAAGAATCCTGCGCTGCGCCGGGGAGAAAAATCTGCACGGGATCGCGGAAATCTGCCGGGAGGCAGGACTGCAGGCAGGCGCGGAGGATGCGCTGGTCTCCCTGCTGAGCGCTTACGGGACACCCCGAACCGTGCTGCCGAAGATCCTCAAAATCGCACAGGAGAACGGCTGCGAAGGCGCAGCCCGGGAACTGAGCCAGGCGGTTGCGGGCTTTATGGGGACAGCAGCGGAGGAAAAAATCTGGATTGATTTTTCCGCCACCGGGGATCTGAAGTATTATAACGGGATCGCTTTCAAAGGCTTTCTGGAGGGAAATCCGGATCCGGTGCTCAGCGGAGGGCAGTATGACGCACTGATGCGGCGGATGCACCGGAAGGACCGGGCCATCGGGTTTGCGGTATTTCTGAACCGGCTGGATGGTTTTTGGGAAAAGGGGGAGCATGAAGGATGAATCGGGAAAAATCCCCTGAAAATGCGATGCTGAATGTCGCGCTGCCCAAGGGGCGGCTGGGAGAGAAGGTTTACGGGCTCTTCGCTGAAGCGGGCTTCGAGTGCCCGGCCATTCTGGAAAACAGCCGAAAACTGATTTTCGAAAACCCGGAAGCCGGAGTCCGGTATTTCTGGGTCAAGCCCAGCGACGTGGCAATCTATGTGGCCCGGGGAGCAGCAGATATCGGCGTGGCCGGAAAGGACATTCTGCTGGAATACAGGCCGGAGGTATATGAGCTGATGGATCTGGGCATCGGGAGATGTCGGATGGCGGTGGCCGCGCCTGCAGACTTCCGGGAAGATCCGGAGCGGCCCCTGCGGGTGGCGACAAAGTTCAGCCGCATCGCCCGGGATTACTACGGAAGCATGGGGCGGGACATCGACATCATCCATCTGAACGGAAGCATTGAGATCGCTCCGATCCTGGGATTGAGCGATGTCATCGTGGATATCGTGGAAACCGGGACAACGCTGAAGGAGAACAATCTTGCGGTCCGGGAAGAAATTGTGCCCATCTCCGCACGGCTGATTGCCAACAAAAGCGGGTTTAAATTCAAGCGGACAGCCATCGAGCGGCTGATGGCCGGACTCGGGAAGAAAGCGTGAACGGAAAAGGGGGGCGGCCGGATCAGCCGCCGGACCGGGAGGAATGAAAATGATCAAAATTCTGAAAATGGGGGAAGTATCCGCAGCGGAAATCTTCCGGAGGAACACGCCGACGGTGAATGTGACGGACACCGTGGCGGAGATTCTCCGGCAGGTCCGGGAGCGGGGGGATGCGGCCCTGCGGGAATATACAAGGAAATTTGACGGGGCAGACCTGGAGAACCTGCTGGTGACGGAAGCAGAAATGGCGGAGGCGGTCGCTTCTGTGGAGCCTGAGTTCCTTCGGGTGCTGGAAAAGGCTGCGGAAAACATCCGGAAGTTTCACAGCCGGCAGATCCGGAACAGCTTCATCATTAATGATGAGGACGGCGTGATCATGGGGCAGAAGGTGATCCCCGTGGACCGGGCGGGCCTGTATGTGCCCGGCGGCACGGCGGCCTATCCCTCGTCAGTGCTGATGGCGCTGGTTCCGGCGAAAATTGCAGGGGTCCCGGAGGTGGTTATCACGACGCCACCGGGAAAGAACGGGAAAATCAACCCGGCGATCCTGGCGGCGGCAAAGGCTGGCGGTGCGGACCGGATTGTCAAGGCCGGAGGCGCCCAGGCAATCGCGGCCCTGGCCTACGGTACGGAAAGCGTGCCGAAGGTGGATAAAATCGTAGGACCCGGCAACGCCTTTGTGGCGGAAGCCAAACGGCAGGTGTACGGGCTGGTAAGCATCGACATGATTGCCGGCCCCAGCGAGATCCTTGTGGTGGCGGACGGAAAAAGCAATCCGCGCCATCTCGCTGCGGATCTGCTGAGCCAGGCGGAGCACGACAAAAATGCCAGCGCGGTCCTGGTAACGGACAGCGCGGAGCTGGCCCTGCAGGTGCAGACAGAGATCGAAAAACAGCTGCCGAAGCTGGAACGGGAGGAGATCGCCCGGGCCAGCATTGAAAACAACGGAAAGATCATTCTGACGGAAAACCTTCGAAGCGCCATCGATACAGCGAATGAGATCGCACCGGAGCATCTGGAGCTGTGCGTGGACAATCCCTTTGATTATCTGGATGCCATCCGGCATGCGGGCAGCATTTTCCTGGGACGGAACTGTCCGGAAGCGCTGGGGGATTATCTGGCGGGACCGAATCATACGCTGCCGACCCAGGGAACCGCGAGGTTTTCCAGCCCCCTGAGTGTGGATGACTTTGTGAAGAAGACCCAGTATACCTATTTCACCCGGGATGCGCTGAACCGGGTGGCGGCAGACGTGGCGCTGTTTGCCCGGAAGGAGGGGCTGACGGGGCATGCCCGCAGTGCTCTGAGCCGGGGGGTGGATCCTGCATGAGCCGTTTTTTTTCAGAAAAATACCGGACCCTGAAGGCCTATACCCCGGGAGAGCAGCCGCAGGAGCGGAAGTATATCAAGCTGAACACCAACGAGAACCCCTTCCCGCCCGGGGAGTGGGTGGCGGAGGCTGTGCGGGAAGAGACGGCGAATCTTCGCCTGTATTCCGACCCGGAAAGCGGGAAGCTGCGGAAGGTGCTCTCAGAACGCCTGGGGCTGAAGCCGGAAAACCTGATCATGACCAACGGCAGCGATGAAGGGCTGAACTACGCGTTCATGGCTTTCTGCGACGGGAATCACCCGGCGGTGTTTCCGGACATTACCTACGGGTTTTATCCGGTGTTCGCACGGATCAACGGAGTGCCCTTCCGTGAGATTCCGCTCCGGGCGGACTGGACTGTATCCCCGGAGGACTATGCAGACGCCGGAGGACCGGTGTTCCTGGCCAATCCCAATGCGCCGACCGGCATTTTTCTGCCGCTGGAAGGAATCGAAATGATCCTGCAGGAGAATCCGAATAACGTGGTCATTGTTGATGAAGCTTATGTGGACTTTGGCGGCGAAAGCGCGCTGAAGCTGCTGGGGAAGTATGAAAATCTGCTGGTGATCCAGACTTTCTCGAAATCCCGGAGCCTGGCGGGGCTTCGCCTGGGTTTCGCCGCGGGAAGCGAAGCGCTGATCCGCGACCTGAAGGCCATGCAATATTCCACGAACCCGTATAATGTGGACCGGCTGGCCCAGACGGCAGGGATTGCATGCCTGGAAAGGGATGAATACAACCTGCGGAATGCGGAGGAAATCGGAAAAACCCGGGCGTGGGTGAAGACGGAAATGGAGAAACTGGGCTTTCAAATCACGGACAGCCGGGCGAACTTCCTGTTCGTTCATCATCCGGCTTTCCCGGGAAGCACTTTGCGGGACAGACTGCGGGAGCGCGGAATCCTGATCCGCTGGTTCGATCAGGAAAGGATCCGGGACTGGAACCGGATTTCGATCGGTACCCGGGCTGATATGGAGACGCTGCTGGCGGAACTGTCCGCCCTTTGACCCCGGGCAGAAGCGCCCATATGAATCATGTCCGGTTCGGGGCAGTGAAGCAAGCCGGGTCAGAGAGCAGCAGATGCAGAAGGAGGATGGAATGAGAAACGCGGAAATTATTCGAACGACCGGAGAAACGGATATCCGGATCCGGCTGGAACTGGATGGTACGGGAAAAAATGAAATCAGCACGGGCGTGGGATTTCTGGATCACATGCTGACGCTTTTTTCCCGGCATGGGCGCTTTGATCTGGAGGTGACCTGCAAGGGGGATACCCGGGTGGATGATCACCACAGTGTGGAGGATATCGGGATTGCCCTGGGAAAGGCCTTTGATCAGGCCCTTGGCGAAAAACGGGGAATCCGCCGTTACGGACAGCAGCTGCTGCCGATGGATGAGAGCCTGATTCTGGCCGCGGTGGACCTGAGCGGCCGCGATTATCTGGGGTACGGACTGGAGATTCCGACCCAGAAAGCAGGGACTTTTGATACGGAGCTGGTGGAGGAATTCTTCCTGGGCTTCGTCCGGAATGCGAAGTGTGCACTGCATCTCCGGCAGCTGGCCGGGAGAAACAGCCATCACGTGATCGAAGGCGCTTTCAAGAGCGCGGCCCGGGCCCTGCGGGAGGCCGCGGAGATTGATCCGGCACTGGCGGGAGAGATTCCTTCCACGAAAGGGATCCTGTAAGGACGCAGTGCTGAAATCGACGGAAAATGACAGGAAGACGGCCGGAACGGGCCGGAGTCTTCCTCCGGAAAGGAACAGAGAGCATGACAGCGATCGTGGATTATGGCGTGGGAAACCTGTTCTCGCTGGAGAGCAGTTTTGCTGCCATCGGGGAACAAGCCCGGGTAACTTCGGATCCGGAGATCATTCTCGCGGCGGAGCGGGTGATTCTGCCGGGAGTCGGCGCCTTCGGGGACGCGGCAGAAAAACTGCGGAACACGGGGCTTGACCGGGCTGTCACTGCTGCAGCGGAAGCGGGGAAACCGCTGATGGGAATCTGCCTCGGCATGCAGCTGCTGTTCGAAAAAAGCTTTGAATACGGGGAGCATGCAGGTCTCGGATTGCTGAAAGGGGTCGTACGGCCGATCCGGGAGATTCTGGAGGAAACCGGGGCGGATCCGGAACGACAGCTGAAGATTCCGCAGATGGGCTGGAATGCGCTGCGCTTCTGCCGGGATAACCCGCTGCTTTCCGGAATCCGTGAAGGGGATTATGTGTATTTTGTCCATTCCTATGCCGCCACGGGATGCGGGAATTCTCTCCTGGCGGACACCGAATACGGGACGTACCTGACCGCCTGCGTCGGCCAGGGAAATGTCTTCGGCTGTCAGTTTCATCCGGAGAAGAGCGGGAATGTGGGGCTGAACATCCTGAAAAGCTTCTGTGCGATGGGAGGCGGCGCAGCATGATCGTGTTTCCGGCCATTGACCTGTACGAGGGGAAGGCTGTCCGGCTGCTGAAGGGGGATTATCAGCAGATGACAGTTTACAGCGAGCATCCGGAGGAGATCGGAAAAGACTTTGTCCGGCAAGGGGCGACCCATGTTCATCTGGTGGATCTGGAAGGAGCCAGGGACGGCACGACCCCGAATCTGGAAACCGTACTCCGGCTGAAGAAGGAAACCGGCCTCTTCTGTGAAATCGGGGGCGGAATCCGCAACATGGATACGGTCAGGGTTTATCTGGAGAACGGTCTGGACCGGGTGATCCTCGGGACCGCAGCGGTGCGGGATCCGGATTTCCTGGGGGAGGCCCTGGAAGCGTACGGAGAAAAAATCGCTGTGGGTGTGGATATCCGGGACGGGAAGGTCGCCATCCGCGGCTGGACGGAGGTTTCAGGGCTGCCCTTTCTGGATTTCTGCCGGCAGATGAAAGAGACCGGCGTGCAGACGCTGATCTGCACGGATATCAGCCGGGACGGGGCCATGCGGGGGACAAACCGGGAGCTGTACCGGCAGCTGCAGCAGGAGTTGGGTATTCAAATCACCGCCAGCGGCGGCGTGTCCACGATGGAGGATCTCCGCGCTCTGCGGGAGATGGGCCTGTATGGCGCCATTGTCGGGAAGGCGTATTATACCGGCGCCATTGCGCTCGAAAAAGCGATCCGGGAGGGAAACGCAACATGATCACAAAAAGGATTATCCCCTGCCTGGATGTGCGGGACGGCCGGGTGGTAAAGGGCGTGAATTTCCAGGGGCTGGGGGATGTGGATTCCCCGGTGCGCCTGGCAAAATACTACAGCGACTGCGGGGCGGATGAGCTGGTTTTTTATGATATTACCGCCTCAGCAGAGGGACGGGCGCTGTTCACCGATATTCTGACCGAGACCGCCCGGCAGGTATTTATCCCGCTGACGGTCGGGGGAGGCATCAATACGGTGGCGGATTTTGACCGGGTTCTGAAATGCGGGGCGGACAAGGTATCCGTCAACAGCGGCGCAATCCGGAATCCGTCCCTGATCGGACAGGCGGCGAAGAAATACGGGGATCAGTGCGTTGTGCTGAGCGTGGATGTGAAACGGGTGGACGGCGTGTTCCGGGTTTTCGCGAGGGGTGGAAGGGACAACACCGGCCTGGAAGCGCTGGAATGGATCCGCCGGGGTGTCGGAGACGGAGCCGGCGAGGTGGTGGTGAACTCCATCGATACCGACGGAGTGAAGCAGGGATTCGATCTGGAGATGCTGGAGGCGGTCTGCCGGGTGGCAAAGGTCCCGGTGATTGCCAGCGGCGGCGCCGGGAAAACAGAGGACTTCCTGACCCTGTTTCACCGGATTCCCGGGGTGGATGCTGGGCTGGCCGCCTCGATTTTCCACTTTGGGGAGGTGCGGATTTCAGACCTGAAACGGGCCATGGCGGAAGCCGGTATTCCGGTAAGAATATAAAGCAAAGGAGAAACCTGCGATGATCGGAATGGATGAACTGAAATTTGACGAGCGGGGGCTGATCCCTGCCATTGTGGTAGATGCGAAAAGCCGGAAAGTTCTGACACTGGCTTATATGAACCGGGAAAGCCTGCGCATTTCCATGGAGAAGGGGCTGACCTGTTTCTGGAGCCGGAGCCGGCAGGAGCTCTGGCTGAAAGGGGAGACCAGCGGGAACTACCAGCATATTGTTTCCATCACGGCAGACTGCGACCGGGATGCGCTGACCGTGCTGGTGGAAAAGGACGGGCCGGCCTGTCATCTGGGAACAGACAGCTGCTTCAATGATCCGGTTTATATCAGCGAAGATCGGAACGACTTTTCCTACGACGGACTGATGGAACTGATCCGGGGGCGGAAAACCGAGAAGAAGGAAGGCAGCTACACCACCTATCTGTTTGAAAAAGGGCTGGACAAGATTCTGAAGAAGGTGGGAGAGGAAAGTACGGAGGTCATTATTGCCGCCAAGGACCGGGACAGAGAGGAAACGATCTACGAGATCGCGGATCTGGCGTATCATGTGATGGTACTGATGGTTGAGGCCGGGATTTCCCTCGAGGAAATCCGGGATGAGCTGGCCCGGAGACATGTGATTGATCACAAGGTGAAGCAGGAAAAAATGCGGGCCGGGGAATAAGCGGAAGCGCTTTACCGGATCATTTCAGGAGAGAAAAGCATGAAGGCGGAAGGAGCGCGGGCCGGTTTCTTCGACCTGCATATGCATACCCGGTATTCAGACGGGAAGGATACCCCGGAGGAAATGATTCTCGCGGCAGCCGAGCAGGGGATGACCTGCGCGGGCATTTCGGATCATTCCCATACGGAGGGGGATGAGTGCGGAATGACGCCGGAAGGGACGATCGCCTTTCGGGCGGAGATGGATCAGCTGAAGCAGAAGTATGCCGGTAAAATCCGGGTCCTGTGCGGTCTGGAGCGGGATTATTATTCGGATGATGGTCTGGATTATGATTACGTCATCGGTTCCGTTCACTTTCTCCGGATGGCGGATGGGGGAAGGGTTCATGTGGACTGGACCGCAGAGAAGCAGCGGGAGGGCGTACGCCGGTATTTCGACGGCGACTGGTATGCCTTCGCTGAAGCCTATTACGGGCTGGTCAGCCGGGTGGTGGAAGTCACGAAATGTGATATAATCGGGCATTTTGATCTGCTGACAAAGTTTGCTGAAAGGGACCCCTGGTTCGATGCCTGTCATCCCCGGTATGAGGCAGCATGGAAGCGGGCGGCGGATATCCTGCTGAAAACCGGAAAACCCTTTGAAGTCAATACCGGCGCCATCTCCCGGGGATACCGGACGGACGCCTATCCCTCCCGGGAAATCCGTCAGTATCTGCGGGCGAAGGGGGCGCGCCTGATCCTTTCCAGTGACGCCCACGGGAAAGAAAATGTCGGATTCGCTTTTGACCGCTTCCGGGATGAAATCCGTGGTTGCGGTTCGGAATCAATCGTGATATGATTCCCTTCGGAAACGGAGGACTTTCATATTATGGGATATCTGTATGAGACGCATATGCACACCTGTCTGGCCAGCGCCTGCGGAGTCAGCACAGGGAAGGATCACGTCCGTTTTTACAAAGACCGGGGATATACGGGCATCATTATGACAGATCATTTTTTTCGGGGAAACTGTGCTATTCCCCGTGACCTGCCCTGGGAGGAACGGGTGGATCTGTTCTGGCGCGGGTATGAGGACGCCCTGGAGGAAGGGCTGAAGGTGGGGCTGGACGTTTTCTTCGCGTATGAAGAAAACTATGGTTTTGACGAATATCTGATTTACGGGCTGACGAAGGAATACATGAAGGCGCATCCGGAGATGGGGCGGTGGAACCGCCGGCAGCAGCTGGAAGAGGTACACAGGGCCGGCGGAGCGGTTATCCAGGCGCATCCTTTCCGGGTGCGGGGATATATCGATTTTATCCGGATCGGAACCCAGTTTGCGGATGGAATCGAGGCCGCCAATGCCGGGAATACCCAGCTGGACGATGCCCGTGCGTATGCCATGGGGAAACGGGAGGGCCTGCTGATGACAGCGGGGAGCGACAACCATCACTCTCCCATTCCGGAACCCTTTGGCGTGGAACTGGAGCAAAAGCTGACCTGCGTGCTGGATTACGCCCGGATCCTCCGGAAACGGGAACCCGTCCGCATGCATGTCCCGGAAGGACGATTCACCATGCCCGAATGGGAGCTGACAGCGCGGTATCGGGCATTCCGGCTGAACGATGCGGAAGAGACGTACCCGATGGAAGACGGGCCGTGGGATCCCTGATGTCAGTGCCTGCCACGGGAGGCAGGATCCCGGGAACAGGAACTGTCTTGTAAATAACGAAGGAGGAGTGAAAGATGGCTTATTTCCGGATTGAATACTTTTCCAACGCGCTGCGGCGCACGACTTCGTTTGAAATGCTGATTCCGAATGACCCCCGGGCGGAAGCTGCGGCAGAAGTGGAGGGAAAACCGATCCGGACGCTGTTCCTGCTGCATGGATATACGGGGAACGCGGGAAACTGGGTGCCCTGGGGGCTGCCGGAAAAATACCGCTTCGCGATTGTCATGCCCACGGCGGAAAACTCCTTCTATCTGAACGGGGAAGCGACCGGCCGGGCGTACCAGACCATGGTGGGAGAGGAACTGGTGGATTATGTCCGGAAAACATTCGGCCTCGCGAAAACCAGGGAGGAAACCTGCATCGCCGGCCTGTCCATGGGCGGATTCGGCGCGCTGCATACCGGGCTTGCTTATCCGGATACCTTCGGGAAGATTACGGCGCTGTCCTCTGCACTGATCGTGCATGAGGTTGCGACCATGCAGCCGGGCGGAGGGAATGGAGTTGCCAATTATGCATATTACCGGGAATGCTTCGGCGATCCGGAAACAGTGCTGGAAAGGGATGTGAACCCCGAAGTGCTGATCCGGAAGCTGAAGGCTGCGGGAAAGGAAATTCCGGGAATCTACATGGCCTGCGGCACGGAGGACTTTTTGCTGGAAAACAATCGCCAGATGCACGCCTTCCTGAACGCGGAACAGGTACCCCACCAGTATTATGAGAGCACCGGACAGCATGATATGGTCTTCTGGCAGGAATACATCGCCAAAGCAGTGGAATGGATGTTCGGATCATGACAGAAAAGCGTGCATATCATACGATTCCACCGGCAACGATGCTGAATCCTACCCCCGTGGTACTGGTCAGCTGTGCGGAGAAGGATCATCCTGAGATACGGAATATGGTTACCGTAGCCTGGGCGGGAACGGTCAATTCCGAGCCGCCGATGGTGAGCATCAGCCTGAAAAAGGAACGGTATTCTCATGGACTGATACTCAGGAGCGGGGAGTTCGTCATCAATCTTGTGGATGCGGCCATGTGCCGGGCGGTGGACTACTGCGGCGTGCGCAGCGGACGGGACGTGGATAAGGCGAAGGAGACCGGCCTCCGGTATGAACCGGCGGAGAAAATGCGCTTTGCATCGGCGGTGGCCGGGGCTCCGGCCAGAATCAGCTGCCGGGTCAGCCGTCAGATTGAACTTGGGAGCCATGACCTGTTCCTGGCGAAGGTGGAGGCGGTACAGGTCCGGGAAGACCTGATGGATGAAAACAGCGCAATTCATCTGGAACGGGCGAGTATGGTCGCCTACAATCACGGGCTATATCAGCAGCTCGGTTCTGTTCTGGGCTTTTTCGGATATGCCGTCGCCCGGGACCGGGTCATTGAGCGGCGGATGGCAGTCTACCGCTGAAAAAAATAAGCCTGTTCAAATAGAATTCAGTGAAAACCAGTGTAAAAAGCTTGCCAAACTGAGAAAATATTGTGTATAATAAAAATAGTGAACAGGAACGGGTTCAGGAAGCTGAATACAAGTCTTTTTCACATTTTGAGATGAAACCGTCTGATGGTATATTCATTTTGACAGGAAAGGGAAGAACACATGAATCTGATGGATCTGCGGGAAGCGATGGGGCTGACGACAGCGCAGGTGGCGGAGGAGCTGGGTGTTCCGCGGCAGGACGTGGAAGACAGCGAGGAAACGGGATCCACCTGGCTGCTGCAGCCATTTATTGCAGCCTTTCCAATCAACCCGGAGATCCTGAAGGATGAGAATATCGATCCCTTTCTGGACAGCTATGTACAGAATACGGTCCGGGACCGGGCGGTGGAGTGGCGGGAGAAAAACGGCCTTTCCATCGAACGGATGGCAGCCGCGCTGGAGATGACTGCGGAGCAGCTCGCAGCGGCTGAGGAGAGCGGCAGAATTACCCGTGCGCTGGGAACCAAGATTGAGAAGACCGTCGGCATGAACCGGAAATGGCTGATGTACGGGGACGGGAGAAAAAAAGGAACCTGTATTTTGAAGCTGGAAAAGCCGGCAGCCCGCGGAAGAAATGCAGACGGAGAGAAGGCGAAAACACCGGCCCATACCGCTCCAAACCGGGACGGCGGGAAACGCATGAAGGACGCCCGGAAGGAAGCGGGGCTGACGCGGGAAAGAATGGCAGAAATGCTGGGCGTTTCCGTCAGCCGGATCGCTCAGATGGAGAGCGGGTACGTTAAGGACAGCAAGGTCGAAGAAGTGATCAGCCGGATACAGCCGGAAACCGGCAGACAGGATCCGGGAATGCAGCTCCGGGAAGCTCGGAAGACGGCGGGGCTGAAACTGAAGGAAGCAGCGGAAATCGTTGGTCTGGCTGCCGGGACGCTGGCGGCGATGGAATGCGGGCATATCTCCATGCGCCGGGCAAACGAGCTTATCGAGGCGATCCGGAACGCGCAGAACACCCGGGACAGCGCAGACACCCTCAGCAGGGATGCCGGCATTCGGATCAGGGACGCGAGAAAATCCGTGGGCATGAGCCAGAAGGAACTCGGCGTGATCCTCCGGATGCCGGAAAGCAGGGTGGCGAGGCTTGAACTGGGAAATGTGACCGAGATGCAGGCGGAAGAAATTATTCGTCGGATTCAGGGGGCGCCGAGGCACAGGTCAACCGGCACGAAAAAGGTCAGAAAAACGGCGAAAATCCTGCTGGGCCGGCAGGTTCGGGACGCCCGGGAAGCGGCAGGGCTGAGCCAGAAGGCGGTCGGTGATCTTGTTGGATTCCCCCAGAGCCGGATCAGCCTGATTGAGCGGGGCCAGGTCGATGAAAGCACAACCGCGGAAATCCTGCGGGCAATTGAAGAAGTCATGGCCGAACGGGAAAGACCCGGGACCGAAGCTGAATAAGAAAAACTCCGGAACGATCCGGAGTTTTTTTCATGGAGAACACGAGGCGATCCCTTCAGCAGGAAACAGGCCCTGCGGAGACTCGGGCCTCAGCTTCTGCGGGATCTCCGCCTGAAAGGATCACAGAGGAGAAGGGAGGAAGATCGAAGGAGAGATATCCGTCCTTTACGGGATCGCAGTTCTCCGGTTCCAGGCTGTGTCCTTTTCCGTCAGTACAGAGGCGGCGGATGAAGATTTCCCCTTCCGCTGCGCCGGCATCCCGGACGAAGAGGCGGAAAGAAGTCCAGCCGGAGGTGTTATTGATGGCGATGACAGCCCGCTGATCCGGGGAGAAGCGGGTGTAGGCGATACGGCCATAATCCGCCAGCAGCTGTTTCAGGGAACCATGAACAAGAACGGGAAGTGCCGAGCGCAGGCGGATAATATCCCGGTGTAGCTGAATCAGGGAAAGATCCTCCTTCCCCCAGGGATAGGTGCGGCGGTTGTCCGGATCCGTCCAGCCAACCTGGCCGGCTTCATCGGCGTAATAAATGGTCGGGGCGCCGGGCCAGGTCATCTGGATGGTGACGGCTTCCCGGAAAACGCCCTTGTTGATTTCTGCGCCGGCAGCTTCGGATCCCATGGTGGATATACGGCCAATCATGCGATTGGTGCGGGTGAGGAAGCGGGAATGGTCATGATTGCTCAGTTCATTCATGGCACAGGCGAGAGAGGGCCATGAGAGGCGTGCCATTTTGTCCCGCATGATGTCAAAGAAAGCGTGTCCGTTCTGGTACAGGTCATCACGGGCAGCGTCAGAATGCTTCTCCATCCCTGTAAGGAACCAGGTGACCGGCTCCATAAAGGCATCGTAATTCATGACGGTATCCCACTGATCCCCGTTCAGCCAGGAGGAAGGATCTCCGTAATGCTCGGCGATGATGAGACAGTCGGGGTTGACAGCCTTGACGCGCTGGCGGAAGGTGCGCCAGAAGGAGTGGTTGAACTCCTCCGAATGGCCGAGGTCCGCTGCGACATCCAGCCGCCACCCGTCAATGCAGTAAGGGGCAGAAGCCCATTTTTCCGCAATTCGGTAGATTTCTTCGCAGAGGGCCGGCGAAGCTTCGTAGTTCAGCTTCGGCAGGGTGGAATAACCCCACCAGCCTTCGTATGCCGGACTGCGGCCGTTGGCGGAATCATTAAAATGGAAATAGGAACGGTAGGGGCTGTGAATGCTCTGGTAAGCACCGGGCTGGAAGCCGGCCTTGCCGAGATAGATACCCTCATAATCCATCCATTTGTTGAAGGATCCGCAGTGGTTGAAAACCCCGTCGAGAATAATCCGCATCCCACGGGAGTGAAGCTCCTGACAGAGAGAGGCGAAGAGATCATCGCTTTTTTCGAGGTTCTCCATGGAGGTTACGCGACGGATATAGCGGGGAGCATACCCGTTATGCTTCTCCCAGGCCTGCATGGCAAAATCAATATCATCGGTGATCACCCCGAAATGCGGATCGACATGTTCATAATCCTGGGTGTCATACTTATGGGAGGAAGGGGAAACAAAGATGGGATTGAGATACAGGGCCTGCACTCCCAGAGACTGAAGGTAATCCAGTTTGTCGATAATGCCCTGAAGATCACCACCGTAAAAACAGCGGATATCCGTATCCGTGGGAAGGGCATCCCAGGAAGCCACATGCTTGGCATGCCCAACGGTGTAGTAATATTCATTATCGGTCACGTCATTGGAAGGATCGCCGTTATAAAACCGGTCTGTAAAAATCTGATACTGAACAGCGCCCTTTGCCCAGTCCGGAACATGAAAGCCCGGCTGGAAGCGGAAAGCGTAAGCCGGATTGAAATCCGGCATGGAGCCGTCCTCCGTGACCCGGCAGCCGTTTCGGTCATAAGCGATGCGCAGGCCGTTCCGGCCTTCGATAAGAAAGCGATACAAAACGCGGGTATGATCACAGACAATACCGGCTTCATAAAAATCAAAAAAAGCGTCGGAGCGGGTTTTGACCATCAGCGTACCCACTTCCAGCGATTCCAGCAGGAGAACAACCCGGAGGGCGCTGCCCCTGGTCACCCGCAGGCGGATGGTGACGGAATCACCCGGATCCGGCTCGGAGGGAGAACGGTAGAACGGGGTATCATCACTGAAGATTGCCGAAAGAATATGGGATGGAACGGACATCGGAAAACCCCTTTCAGAAAAGGAATGGCATGAGTATAAACCAAAAACCGGCCCTGTGCAAGCTTGCATCCATTCCTGCTTCCGACTATAATGAGGACGAAAAAACCATGAAGGAGAATCGGATGAAGAACGAACTGCGGCTTCCTTCCGACATTCCGGAAGGACTTGAATATACTCCCCTGAGCGGGCTCAGCGGGGAGGAAGCCCGGCGGCGGCTGGAAGCGGGGAAAGGGAACGCGCTGCCCCGGGATGATGGAAAACCAACATCCAGAATCATCCTCGGAAACGTGTTTACTTTCTTCAACCTGCTGAATCTGGGTCTGGCAGCAGCGCTGATTCTGGTGGGCAGCTTTCGGAATATGATGTTTCTCGGAGTCGTGATTGCGAATACCTGCATCGCAGTTTTTCAGGAGCTGAAAGCACGGAACACAATTCGGAAACTGAAGCTACTGCACGCGCCGAAGGCCCGGGTGATCCGGGATGGAAAGGAACAGGAAATCGCGCTGCAGGAAGCCGTGGAGGGGGACCTGATGGTGCTCCGGAGCGGAGACCAGGCGATTGCAGACGGGATCGTCCGAAGCGGAGGCGGCCGGGCGATGGAAGCGCTGCTGACGGGGGAAAGCGACTCGATTCACAAAGGAGAGGGCAACTGGGTTTATTCCGGAAGCTATCTGACGGAAGGAAAGGTTTTCTGCCAGCTGGTGTATGTGGGAGCGGAAAGCTATGTGAGCCGGCTGACGACGGAGGCAAAGCAGACCCGGACCGCGGAAAGCGGACTGATGCTGGAACTGAAGAAGCTGATTCGCTGGGATGCCTGCGCGCTGATCCCCCTGGGAGCGCTCCTGCTGCTGAAGCAGACGGTGTGGCAGGGCATTCCGATGACATCTGCGGTGCCTACGGCAGTCGCGGCCATGCTGGGAATGATCCCGGAAGGGCTGATGCTGCTTTCGAGCATTGCGATGGCGGTAGGCGTGATCCGGCTGGCAAGAAAGCAGGTGCTGGTACAGGAGCTGTACGGAATCGAAGGGCTGGCGCGGGTGGATACGATCTGCCTTGATAAGACAGGAACGCTGACCAGCGGACGTATGGAAACGGAAGAAATCAAACCTCTGGCGGAGACGGAGGAAGAAGCAAAGCAAACACTGGGGCGGTTTCTGGGTGCCTTTGACGAGGGAAGCGCGACGCTGAAAGCGCTGCGGGAGGCGGCGGCACCGGGGACGGAACGGCCGGTTGCGATTCAGCCCTTCAGCTCGGAGCGGAAAAAATCCGCCGTCAGCTTCCGCGACGGGCAAACCCTGATTCTGGGTGCTCCGGAATATGTGATGGGGACTGAACTGCCGGATGAAATCCGGGAGATGATTGAACAGAGGACCCGGGAAGGCCGGCGGGTGCTGATGCTGGCGAAGGCGGAGGGGATGATCCAGGGCGATAAGCTGCCGGAGCATCCTATCCCCGTGGCGCTCTGCAGCCTGACGGATGAAATCCGACCGCATGCGGCAGAGACGATCCGGTATTTCCGCGAGCAGGGCGTTCAGGTGAAAGTCATCAGCGGGGACAATCCCGGGACGGTGAGCCGGGTGGCGAAAGCTGCGGGAATTGAAGGGGCGGAGAAAGCTATTGATGCGCGGACGCTGGAGACGGAAGAGCAGATCCGGGCTGCGTGCGAAGCGTACGCTGTTTTTGGGCGGGTTGCTCCGGGACAAAAGAAGCAGATCGTTGAGGCGCTGAAAGCGGCGGGACATACTGTCGCCATGACCGGCGACGGGGTGAACGACATCCCGGCTCTGCGGGCCGCGGACTGTTCCATTGCCATGGAGGAAGGAGCGGATGCGGCCCGGCATGCTGCGCAGCTGACGCTCCTGGAGAGTGACTTCGGGGTGGTTCCGGAGATCGTACTGGAAGGGAGAAGGGTCATCAATAACATTACCCGGAGCGCAACGCTGTTTCTGACCAAGACGATTTTCAGTTTTCTGCTGAGCCTGCTTACGCTAGCACTTCCGGGAATGTATCCGTTCCAGCCAATTCAGATGACGCTCGTGAGCGCCTGCACGGTTGGACTGCCGGGATTCTTCCTGGCAATGGAACCCAGCCGTGAGCGGATTCAGGGAAGATTTCTGGAGAACATCATTCGCCGCGCACTGCCGGGCGGTGTTGCGGTGGCGCTCTGCGCGACCGTGGCGATGCTGCTGACCAAAGCGGGATGGAGCAGCGGGGTCTGTTCCTCGCTGGCGACCGGGGTTGCCGGGTTTATGGGAATTCTGGCGCTGGGGCGTGCCAGCTGGCCACTGAACCGGCGACGGGCATGCATCATGGCCGGTTCCGCAGCCGCGTTCTGTCTGCTGGCATCCCTGCTGCCGAGAGTGTTTTTCCTGGAACGGCTGCAGGGAATGGAGTATGCTGCCCTGGCCGGGCTGACCCTGCTGGGAGGCGCCATTTATGCAGTGACGGCGGTGATTGAAAAGAGACAGAAGAAGAACTGAACCGGCACCGGCCCCAAGCGACTCGGTGAGGGTATCACCGACGGCCCGCATCTTCCCGGGCTTGAACTTCAGAATGCTTTTTGATATACTGACATCGAAAACGACGATCCGAAAAGAAGGATGGAATGATTTGGTTATGAAAACAGGAAAGATCCGGATTGCGGCATGGCTGACAGCATGCTTTCTTTTGCTCTGCTGTGCTGCCGGTGCGGAAGCAACGCTGAAGGAAACCACCCGGGGCGGCAAGGTGGTCCGCCTGGAATGGCAGGATGAGAACGGCGCCATGACGACCGGGCCGGAAGGATATGCCTACGCCACGAGAAACTACAGCGGGACAACAATTACGGAAAAGTATTTTACCGCGGGGGGGCAGCCGGCTGCCGCGACGGGCGGATACTACGGGCGGATGCTGACCTACGGCAACCGGCACCGGCTGGAAGAGATCGTCTATCTGAACGAAAACGGACAGAAAGCCAACTGTGCCGCCGGATACGCGCGGCTGAAGATCGCCTACAACAGCAACGGCGGGGTTACAGCCCTGGGATACTACGGCGAAAACGGCGGGCTGGTGATGGTTCCCAGCCTTGGATACGCCGCGCTGAAAAGCGAATACCGCGGGAAAATCCTGACGAAAACGACCTGGCTGGATGAAAAGAAAAACCCGGTGGATACTTCCCTCGGATACGCGGTGCTGATCCAGACCGTCAACAAAAACAACAAGCTCACCGGCATCCGTTTTGAGCACGCAGACGGCAGCGCGGCCGTCTGCCCGGAAGGGTGGGCGAGCTGCAAGAGGGAGCTGGATAAGAACGGAAGAGAGTTCAGCGTCAAATACTACGACCTGAGCGGAAAGATGATCCGGCTGAACAGCGGATACGCCTACGAGGAGAAAACCTGGGACGGGGACCGGACCTGCACCATTGCCCGGTTTGATGAAAGCGGAAATCCGGTGCCGGCGGGGAATGGGTATACCCTGCTGAAGCAGGAGTTCAGCAAAGGCCTGCTGATCCGGGAGACGTGCCTGGACGCAAACGGAAAAACCGTTGAGGATCTGACCGGGACGGCCATCCGGACCTACATCTGGGATGAAGACGGACGGCTGAGCCAGGTGCGGTATGCCGACGCCCAGAGCGTTCCGGCTCTGAACTCCGAAGGCTGCGCCGGGTACAGCGAGAAGGTGGAGGGGGATGGATTCCGGATCGCCCGGACCTATCTCGGAACTGACGGGAAGCCGGTGAATACCGCCGGGGGATACAGCGAGATCCGGTATCTTTATGATGAAAACAAACTGCTCCGGGGAACGGAGTACTATGACGTGAACGGTGTGCTGGTGAAAGCGGAATAAGCCCGGCAGAAATACTGAACGCAAGAGCGGAAGGAGAGAGAAGGATGGACGTTCGAAAGCTGGTCAGCCCCTATGCAATTACGAGGATTGATCCCTGGCTTGCCCCCTACAGCGGAGAGATTGATCTGCGGATGGACCGGTTCAAGGAAAAAAGGTATCAGCTGGTGAAAAATGCCCGGAATCTGAAGGAATTTGCGGACGGATATCTCTATTTCGGCATCCACCGGACGGAGAACGGATGGGCTGTGCGTGAATGGCTGCCGGGCGCGGATGCGGCTTATCTGACGGGAGACTTCAACGGATGGAGCCATGATACCCATCCCATGACGCGGGGAGAAAACGGCGTTTGGGAAATCCTGCTGGAGGGGGAGGATGCGCTGCAGCATGGGCAGTTTATCAAGCTGTGGGTGGAGAAGGACGGGAAGGGATTTGAACGTCTTCCTGCCTATGCCACGAAGGTGAAGTCCGATCCGCGGACGCATGTGCTCTGCGCACAGGTCTGGGATCCTGCCCCGTTCCCTTGGACGGATGAAGGATACCAGAAGAAAAAAGCGCCGGCTCCCCTGATTTATGAGGCGCATATCGGGATGGCGACCGAGGAGGAACGGGTCGGGACCTATGCGGAATTCGCGGATCTGGTTCTGCCGCGGATTCAGAAGCTGGGTTACAATACCGTGCAGCTGATGGCAATTCAGGAGCATCCCTATTACGGGAGTTTCGGATACCAGGTTTCCAACTTCTTCGCTGCGAGCGGATGGTACGGAGAGCCGGACGGGTTGAAATATCTGATTAACAAAGCCCATGGCATGGGACTGCGGGTACTGCTGGACGTGGTGCACAGCCATGCCTGTCCGAACGTCGGGGAAGGGCTGCAGTACCAGGACGGGACGGACGGTCAGTACTTCCTCGAGGGCGGAGAAGGACGGCATCCGGCCTGGGGCACACGGCTGTTTAATTACCGGCGGCCCGAAGTGCTGCATTTCCTGCTGAGCAACCTGAAATTCTGGATGGAGGAATATCATTTCGACGGGTTCCGGTTCGATGGCGTGACCAGCATGATCTATCATGACCACGGACTGGGATCTGCTTTTACGGATTACCACATGTACTTCAACCTGAATACGGATCTGGACGCCATCAATTATCTGCAGCTGGCCAATGAACTGATCCACGAGGTGGATAAAAACGCCACCAGCGTGGCAGAGGATATGAGCGGCATGCCGGGCATGTGCCTCCCGATTGAGGAGGGCGGCATCGGATTTGACTACCGGCTGGGCATGGGTGAGCCGGATTACTGGATCAAGCTGCTGAAGGATACCCGGGATGAGGACTGGAGCATGGGCGGTCTCTGGTACGAGATGACGACCCGCCGCCCCCAGGAGAAGGTGGTCGGATACTGCGAGAGCCATGACCAGGCCCTGGTGGGGGACAAAACCCTGATCTTCCGGATGGCGGACGCGGAAATGTACACCGGGATGAATAAGGACTACCACAGCCTGACCATGGACCGGGCGATTGAACTGCACAAGATGATCCGGCTCCTGGCCCTCGGCTGCGGCGGAAACGGGTATCTGAACTTCATGGGGAATGAATTCGGCCATCCGGAGTGGATTGACTTTCCCCGGGAAGGAAACGGGTGGAGCTACAAATACTGCCGCCGGCAGTGGTCCCTGGTGGATAACCCGATGCTGAAATACGAGTGGCTGAATGACTTTGACGAAGCCATGATTCAGATGGCCCGGGAGCATGGCGTGCTCGAGGATCCGCAGGCGGTCAGCCTGTGGGTGGACGAGGAACGGAAGATCATCTCCTTCAGCCGCGGCGGGCTGCTGTTCCTGTTTGACTTCCACGCGACCTACAGTGAGCAGAATTTCTTCCTGCCATGCCACACGACGGGTGAAGGAAAGTATCAGGTGATTCTGAGCACGGACGAGGCCCGCTTCGGCGGCCCGGGCCTGATCGACCATGAATATATCTATCACACCGCCTACGAGGAGGGCCGCGGCCTGGGCTTCAACGTCTACAGCCCCTGCAGGACCGCCATGGTGCTGGAGCGGATCGACGATTAATCCGAAAAACTTTCAATATACAAAAATATAGATCAAAATTCATAATTTAAACTTCCATGTGATCCGGATCAGGTGTAATATACAGAAA
>JAEEGL016589788.1_pt1 | contig 21786 bp, 3 predicted proteins | sample 9134231 | NCBI WGS metagenome assembly JAEEGL01 (sample SAMN16246548, study PRJNA631951) | gut metagenome | biome: gut microbiome; feature: rumen; material: fiber-attached | host: Bos | place: Iran: Karaj | collected 2018-10
GAGATTCTTATCTACATCAAAATCTGGATCTATTTCTGTTACATAAAATTTCACAATTTTCTTAATATATGAAAATTCTATCTCATTATTGAGGATATCTAATATCGTGTTCGAAGTTTCTAAGAAGGCCCCTGTTTTTTATTTTAATAATTTATCAATAACTTTTTGCATCTTAAGTATCTTTCTTTGGTATGGATATACTTTTGTATCACATCACAAAAATGATGCTATTAAATATAAATGCAATCTTGAACTAAATACCTTTTTAGATCATTTCAATACTTTAACAAATTTATCAAAATTTGACTCCCAATCTAATAAAGCAAAATCTACATTTTCTCATAATGCTTTTTCTAAACGCTGAGAATATTGAAGATCCTGATAATAAATATTATTTCACTTTGCAATAGGTACATAATAAATACGATATCATTTCTTAGAATAAGATTTTATATCCTCAACTAATTCATCAAAAAACTTTTCAGCATTTTTATTTAAATTCACAACTATATAACGTTTTTCAATATTCTTCTCTGAAACTAAAGAAACATTTTTCCATTCATAAGCAAAATAACTAGTATCCATAAAAAACTCACATTTTTTAACATATGGTTTAATTTCATCAACAGCCTCAAAATCTCTCAAATAACACGCTGTTGTATCATCCAATAATGATAATAATTTCTTCTTTTTGTTTGAATTATTAGGAATTTGAACTCATCACATAATATATAGGTTGGATTTGTTTTTTTTCTTAAATAATTTTTCAAACCATTTTTTCCGTAAAAAAGGCCAAATACTCATTCTTCGATACCAATATGCTCAAGGATTTTCTTCTGTCAAAATTTCTCCTCATCAAAGAATTATGGTATCACACTTTAAAAATTCAAAAAATCACCTCATTCAATATCTAAAAATATAATCAAATAATGAATGAAATCCCTTTGGTAATTCATGAATAAATGAAACCTTACCCACATCAATAAATTGTGTAAAAAAACTACGTAACCACTGTGGATCATAACAAGCTATTACTATTTTTTTTCATTGTTCTAAAAGCAACTTCACATTTCATAATAAAATCAATTCATCTCAAAGATTTTTATATCATCGATTTCCAACTAACAAAAAACTATCTCCACTAACATTTAAAGTAGAAGAATTTAAATTTTTTATTTTATTCTTAGGTTCTAACATAGAATATCAAAATACAAATAACATAAATAAGATATAATTTTTTACAAAGTTTTCAACATAGAAAATCCTTAAATAATAAAAGAGCCAACTGGCCCTTTTATTATTTTTCTTTTTCTAATTCTATTCTCTTCAATGTAACCCATACTCGTTTCCTAAGTTCCCGTCTTCATAATGGATTATCAATATCCTTCATAAAACCATTTTCCTGTAAAGCTTTTAAATGTTTTGTGAAGTATAAATTATTATCCGTATCTAACTCATTATATTTTTCTCACCATAATATTCTAGACACAACAGTTCAAAATTCAGCTCTATCTACAATCTTATTTGGCATAAATTCTTCAGTATAAATTCACATTAATCACATAGCACAAGATTTTTCTGCATAAAACTTAATCTCACTTGATTCCCATTCTGAACTTTTATCTTTTCGCTTACATTTTGTTGGTGTATCTAAAGGCATATCTCTTCATAATACATTAACAGAGAAATTAACTACCATTTTAGCTAAATGTCATCTAACAACATATCAATCAGGATTGGCTGTTTCTTCTGTATCCATTGTAGTAATTCAATACTTATATGCCCATTTATATGCATCAAATACTTCCTTATCTACATCAACTACATCTCAAGTTTCTGCAGCTCCATGTTGATCTGTTTCTTCGGATGTATGTCTCCTTCGTCATGATCCACTTCGTCTCTTTCAACTACTACCATCATCTGGAACTGTTTTATTTTTATACTTCGCTATGTATGTTATATCACCTTTAACAATTGTTGGAGTTGGATCCCATCATGCAAAAATATAACTTCAACTACCATCTCCAGGCTTAAGTGGAGTTTCTCAATGATAAACTGGCATTGTTCAATATGAAATATTTTCACCTGTCTCTAATACAGTTCAATCTTCATTTTCCCATATTACCGTATACTTATTAACTGTTGTTGTATATGTTGCCTTAAATGTTACATCTCTTATTATTTTTTCTATATTCGGTGTCCATCATGCAAATGTATATGTATATTGAGCTGTTCTTGGTTTCGTTGGCTCATCTGGTTTTTCTATATTATCCCAAAGTGTTCCATAATCATACTCAACTAAATCTTTTAATATATTTCCGTCATCATTAACAAATTTTACTTTATATTTATTTACTAACTGTGTATATGTCGCTGTATATTCCGCATTTCATATTACCATTCATGTTGCAGGATCCCATCATGCAAATATATATGAATACTGTGCATTTCATCAACTTGTTGGTATTCCCTTATCATATGTAGGCATTGTTCAATATGGTACATTTTCATCTTTCTCTAATTCTGCTCAATTACTATTAAACCATGTTATTGTATATTTATTCACTGATTGAGTATATATCGCCGTATATGTTGTATCTCATGTTACCATTCATGTTGTAGGATTCCATCATGCAAATGTATATGAATACTGTGCATTTCATCAACTTATTGGTATCTCTCAATCATAACTTGGCAATGTTCAATATGGTACATTTTCATCTTTCTCTAATTCTATTCAATTACTATTAAACCATGTTATTGTATATTTATTTATCGTACTTATAAACTCTGCTTCTATTGTACAATCTCAAGTTAATGTTAATCCACATGTATTATTCCATCCACTAAATGTATATGTATATTGTGGAGTTCTTCAATTTGGTGTTGCAGTTACTAATGTATCTCATATTTTCAATTCATTTCCACTTGTTATTATTGATGTTCCATAATCTATCATTACCAATCCACTACTTACACTTCATGAATTAGCATTCGCTTCTATATTAATTGTATATTTATTTACAATGCTATTAAATTCTGCCGTATATGTTGCATCTCATTCCACTGTTTCTATTGCTGGAGTCCATGATCCACTAAATGTATACGTATATTGCTGTGTTCTTGCTTTTGTTGGTTCTGCTCAACTATATACTGGAGTTTCTCAATATGGTACATTTTCTGTCTTTAATGTATTTCCATCTCAATCTTTCCACGTTATCTCATATTCATTTACTGATTGAGTATATATCGCCGTATATGTTGTATCTCCGTGTATTTCTAAAATTTCCTTATCCCATCAACCAAATTCATAACTATACTGAATATCTCCCTCTTTTGTTGGAGTTTCTCAATGATAAACAGGTGTTGTTCAATATTCTACTTCAGGATCTGTTTCTAACTCTGTTCCATCTCGATCCATCCATGTTACCGTATATTTATTAATAATTTCATCATATCTTGCTCTATATACTGCATTTCATTGAACTACTTTAACACTAGGACTCCATCATGTAAATTCATAACTAAATTGAGCATTTCATGTCTTAACTGGTACTGCTCAACTATATACTGGCATTGTTCAATATGGCACATTATAATCTGTTTTTAAAACAGTTCAATCTTCATTTTCCCATGTTATTGTATATTTATTTACTTCTGTTTTAAATGTTGCTACATATGTAATATCAGACGTTACCTCAGATATATCAGGATTCCATCAAGAAAAACTATATGTATATTGAGTATCAGAAGCCCTTTCTGGAGTATCTCAATTATAACTTGGCATTGTTCAATATGGTACATTTTCATCCCTTTCTAATTCTTCATTATCTCGATTCTTCCATATTACCGTATAAGATTCTGAAACAGCTACAAATTGTGCTACATAAATAGTATCACCTTCTATAGGTCAAACATCAGGTTCCCATCATATAAATTCGTATGAATGTTGTGCTGTTCATGGTTTAGTTGGTTCAACTCAACTATATACTGGAGTTTCTCAATATGATATATTATTATCCTCCTTTAATACATCTCAATTATAATTCTTCCATGTTACCTTATATTTATTCACAATACTATTAAATTCTGCCGTATATGTTGTATCTCATTTTACTGTTTCTATTGCAGGCGTCCATGATCCACTAAATATATATGTGTATTGTTTTGTTTTTGTTTTAGTTGGTTCTGCTCAACTATATACTGGAAGTTTTCCATATTCTATTTGTTCAGTTTTTAATGTATTTCCATCTCAATCCTTCCATGTTATTACATATTTATTTACTGTTGCTTTATACTGTGCTGTATATGTTGTATTTCATTCTATACGTCAGACATTAGGACTCCATCATGTAAATTCATAACTAAATTGAGCATCTCATGTTCTAGTTGGATAATCTCCACCATAAATTGGAGTTGTTCAATATGGCATATTTTCACCTGTATTTAATATAGTTCCATCCCGATCTTTCCATAATACAGTATATGTATTTAATACAGGCTCATAAATTGCTTCATAATCAACATCTCACACAACCGCTCATGTTGCAGGATTCCATCATATAAATCTATATGAATATTGAGCATTTCATCAACTTGTAGGAGTCTCTCAATCATAACTTGGCATTGTTCAATATTGTACATTTTCATCTTTCTCTATTTCTGTTTTATCACTATTCAACCATCTAACTGTATAAGTCCTAAGTTTAGGTGTATATTTAGCTTTATAAATTTGATTTGATACAACTGTTCATGTTGCAGGACTCCATCATGTAAATTCATAATCATATTCTGCATCCGATGGTTTTGTAGGAGTATCTCAATCATAACTTGGCATTGTTCAATATGGCACATCTAGATCTGTTTCTAAAGGTTCTCCATCATAATTCTCCCATATAATAGTAAATGTATTCAAATTTCAACTAAACACAGCTTCATAAGTAGTATCTTTTACTACTCAAGTAAGAGTAGGTTCCCATCATATAAAAGTATATGTTTGTTGTGTATCTCCTGTCCTAACAGGAGTATCTCAATTATAACTTGGCATTATTCAATATTGTACATTTTCATCTATCTCCAATACATCTCAGTTATAATTTACCCATGTAACCTTATATTCTCTAAGCTTTTGTTTATATGTAGCTGTATATTTTTCTCATGTTGTAACCACAGAAATTGAAGGATTCCATCAAGAAAAAGTATATGTATATTGAGCAGTTGGATCTTTATGTACAGATCATGAAAATTTAGGATTATCTCCATATTTATAAACTTCAGATGTTTCTACTCAATCTACATTCCAAATAATTGTATATTCATTCAATGTTGTTGAATAATCTGCAGTATACACTTGTGGTCCTTCAACTTTAGTATATCCTGGTATCCATCAAGAAAAACCATATGAATACTGAGCATCTGATTCTCTTGAAGGAGATATACTTCAAATATATTCAGGAATAGTTCAATATGGTAATAACTGTTTATCTAATAATTCTCAATTATAATTATTCCATGTTACTAAATAATAATTAATATCCCACTTAGCATACAATGTTATATTACTTCAAGTTGTTAACGTTATTACAGTTTTACCATCTTCATACTTTTTCTCACCATCAGGTATTTCGCTCCATCAAGTAAAAGTATGTCCACTTTTTACAAAAGTATTCAACGTTAACGTTACTGGTTGTGTACACCTCACTCAACTTATCATCTCCATTTCTCAAGAAGTTTCTCAATTTCAATCAAATATAATATTATATGTTTTCTCTATAACCAAAGATTCTACAAAAACATTGTTAGCTGGCATATCAAATGAAGTATGATTCATATTATTTTCCAAGATTATTCACTGTGTTTTCCATTCATCCCATACAAAACAATCTCCATCTTTATCTCAACTTAATATAATTTTAGCTCAATAATAATAATCTCAAATTGGACTTGTTCATTCTGTAATTGAACCCTCATCTGTAATTAATGTAAATTGATAAGTATTTCTAGTATAATATAAATCAATAATTCTACTTCAATCTGGCGATACAGTTGTTGTTGTAACTATTTCTCATAAAACCTTTCAATATTCATAAGTATATCAATCAAAACTTCATGAATAATTACTCAAAATAATCTCATCATCTGACGTTCCCTGTATTTTAGTAGTTCCTGACAAACTATAACTACCTGTTATTAATTTATTCTCATCCTTATTTAAATCTTGGAAATAATAATTAATAGTTACATCAATATCATTTCTAGCTTCCCAATTTGCAGTATATTCTCTATTTCAAATACTTCAACTAAGTATTTTTACTGTTCAACTATATCACTGAATATCAGTTCCTGTCCATCAAATAAAATTATATCAAACTCTTTCCGGATTATTTAATATTATATCTCATGATTCAATTGTATAACTTAATGGATTACTAACTCATCAAGACAATACTCATCAATTTAAATTATAATTAATATTATAAACAATTGGTGTCCATTTAGCATATAATATTATATCTCATGTAACTATTTCATCTTCAAAATCAAATTCTGTCTCTAATCAAGTATAAAACCAACCACTAAATCCATATCCAGTTCTTATAGGATCTGCTGGTTTATCTACTTTTTCTCAATATTCTTTTCTTTGAGGATCTACTGTAGATCACGAATTAGAAACAAATGTAATATCATATGAATTTTTTGTTCTATCAAAATTAGCTATAACTGTACAATTTCATGATAATGTATTTCCACAATTATTTGTCCATCCACTAAATGTATAAGTATATTCTTCTGTATTTTGTTTATGAGTAGCTATCGAACTAGAACCTGAAACCGTAAATACATTATCAACTATTGATATATTAGCTAAATAATAACCAGTTAATATTTCTGGAGATACTGTTCAAAAATCTGTATTATTTAAAACAACAGTAACTGTATATATTTCTGGTATAAAATAACCTATAACATTAATATTATCTATTACTTTTACTTTTAAATTTCATGTCCAATACTCATTATTCTCTCATGTTATCACTTGTCCATTTAACATCCACTTTTCAAACTTAAATCATGGTTTCTCTTGTTTAGTAAATAATACCATTTTCTCATATTTTTCACTTCATGATCATGTATAAATAACAGTTCATTTATTTTCATCAGAACTTCATGCAGATACTGTATATTTTATTCTATTATAATATAAATTAATAACAGTACTACCATCTCATGCTATCTTTGTCTGATAATCTGATACATCTCAACTCAAAACAAATCATAAATATGGTCTTAATACTATTTCTGCATCAGTATTTACTTTTCATGTCATCGATTTTTCATCTGATACTATTTCTGTATATCAAGAATCATCCAAATTCTCTTTCCAATATTTTATTGTATAATCTACAGTTCTATTATCAATCCAATCAGCAACTAAATCAGCTCAATTTAATGGCATTTCTGATGGAAATGAAGGAATCCATCAACTAAATATATATCCATCCTTTTTAGGATCTTCTGGTTTATCTAGATGTATTCAATATCTTGCTGTAATTCATGTTACATATGATCATCAATTACTATCAAAATTTATAGTATAACTTCTTCTTTTATAATATACATTCACCACTGTACTACCATCTCACGCTATTTTAACTCATTGATAATCTGATATATTTCCACTTAAAATAAATCATGGATATGTCATTTCTTCAACCACAATCTCTGAATCCGTTCTTCAATATCATGTAAACACTTCTGTATATATATCATCATATCAAGAATCATATATATTCTCCTTCCTATATTTAATCAAATATTGTATTCCATCTTTTGGTACAAAATGTCCTGTTACAACAACATCTCATGTTAATTGATCTATTACTAAATTTCATGTCCAATATTGATTATCTCATGTCATTACATATTTTCCATTTAATTGCCATCTTTCTAATATATATCATATATTTGGAGTTGCTATTAATTCTAATCTTTTTCCATATGTATATGGTCATTCTGTAACAGAAACTGTTCATTTATTTTCATCGTTACTTGTAGCTGAAACTTCATAATCATGAATTAATTCAAATACAGCTTTTAATCATGTTCATTCTGATGAATCTGCTATGAAAATATATGGATTATCATTTGATATTAGATTATCAGAATCATCATACCATCATGTAAAATAATATAATGAATTTGGAGTTGCTGATAATGTAATAGTATCTCCTTCATTATATTCTCCTGTTCATGTCACGCTTCATCATGCTACTGGATCTACAGTTACTTGTACATTATAAGTTCAAGTGCTTTCTTCCCATAGAGCATAATATGTAACATCCTGATTAGGGACTGAAAGTGCATTTGTTGGTGTTATTCTCTGATTAGAATGTTCAAAGATCACATTTTTAATCATTCACTCAAAATAATATCCTGGATTTTCTGGAATAGTAGAAGGTCAAACTTCTGCTCCCACCAACATAGTATTATTTGGGTTATATACTATTTTTCAATTAGGAAATAATCCTGATGTAGACTCAGCAATTAAATTTCAATCTAAATACAATTTTAATTGATTGCCATCAAACACGAAATCAAAATCATGCCATTTTGATGGTAAATCAACCCACTTCGTACTTGATTCAGCAAGAATTTCATCACTACTTGCATTCCCTTTATATGCAGTTACTTTAACTAGTCAATTTTTTCAACCATTCATTGCCCATCATCCACCGTGCGTAGATGAAACTATTCTTTTACCAGTATCCCAAGTATCCATATAAGCTGATGCATGGAAACTTATCTGATCAGTAAACATATAAGCACGGCCATAATCCACATAATCATCTACTCAATCAAAATTTAGATACCAACCTTTAAAAATATATCATGGTCTAGTTGGTGTAGGTAAATCATCATAATTATATGTAGCACCATAAAGTAATACTTCTGTTGTAGTTGCTTGAGTTACTCCTCATACATCGATAGTTCCTCCATTCGCGTCAAAAGTAATAGTAGGACTCTTTACACAAGATGTTCCAATAAATTGATAATCTGTTGGACAATCCCATTTAGCATATAATCCAGTTTCATTAGCAGACAATGTATATACTGTAGGATCTGCCTGTGGATTAGCTAGATCTTTTTCTTCCTTTCTAGTATTAGCTTCAAATGTTGGAGATGTATACCATCACGAAAATACTAAAGATAATTCCCCTTGCTTTTTACTTGGATTAGTCAACGCTATAATTGTATTTGTCCCATTTAATTTATCTACAATTATTACTGCACCATTTCAACCATCTGGATTAATAGTCAAATTTGCACTATCTTTACTATTTTTGAAACAACGAACTGAAATTGCACTACTACGCTGTCAAACATTATCATATCTGAAATATCCTGGATTTCCATAGGTACCATTTCATCCATTCTTACAGAACCGTGTATTAACTGCACTTTCCTTTCATTTAGATGTAGAGGTCCAATAATCTGCACAAACTCACTTATCACTGTCAGTTTTAACTCATTTATTGTGATGTCATGCAAGAGGCCATAAAAACTGACTAGTAAAAATTTCCTGTTCATATGATCAAAATTTACCATTAGCAGTAACATCTATTCAATACGAATTACCCCATTTCTTCACTAATCCATCAGAACCTCCAATATTATCAGACGATGGCACATAATATCATTCTGGGCATGGTCACTGTCTAGCTTCAAAATCTGTTGCAGAACTTGTATTTCACCAAAGATTATCACTATTTGAACCATTATTTGTCCATGTCCTAGGATTACCACTTGTTTCTACAAAATATTTTCTTGTAAAATTAGATGGCATATAATCTCCCCATCATGGAGTTTTATCTACTTTTGTTGTGTTTGTATATGGATTTGGTTTACCACTTCAAAAACATGTAGTTCCATTTCCTGAACATCTTTCAAATCACCGGTTATTTCACCACTGATATGTATATCCAAGTGAATCAAAAAGCGGATTAGTATAATTTTTATCATAAAGAGCTGAAGCTCAGAGATTTCTATCCATCATTACATACTTAGATATAGCTCCATCCGAACCTATCAAATAAGCATCCAATTCTCCGAACTCTAATGCATAATCCCAATGAGCATATAGAGTCATATCATCTGTTACTATATCATTAGCAAAATCCCACGCTCTTCCACCTTTAGCCTCTGTATACCACCCAACAAAATTATATCATGGCAGTCTAAAATCAGGATGTAATGTTGGCTCAGTAACTGTACTTCCATTATTTACAGTCTGATCTGCTGGTTTATCTTCATATGCTCATCTATTTGCATCGAAAGTCACTGTAAAACTCTGTTCCTCCAGAGTTTCTAATATATTTTCTTCTTTACCGAATCATTTTAGGAAATTTTCTTTTATATCTGAAATATCTTCAGTTGACTCTTGTTCTTCATCTGAAATTTCATTAGAAGTTTTATCATTTCATTCTTCTTTATTAGAATCTTTATCTTGATTTTCGTTTATTTCTTCGGTTTTTTCTTTATTATCATCATTGTTTTCACTTTCTTCATCTTGATCAACATCTTTTTCATCTTCTTGTTTTTCATCTGATACTTCATTATTATTTTCTTCATTGTCTATTTTTTCTTCTTCATTTTCATCTGTTTTTTCACCAATATTATCATCTTCATTTAATTCTGAATTCTCATTTGTTTCATCATCTTCATTCTCATCAATATCTGTATCTTCTTTATTATCCTGGTCTTCATCTAATATTTCATTATTCTCTTCTTCAATATCTATTTTTTCTTCATCATCAAAATTATCATCCTCTTGCTCTAATTCATCAATAATTTGAATTTCATCAAAATTATCTCCTGATGAAATAGCATATACAAAAGGATCAATAAGATTTACACTTACCATAACTATCAATGTGATTACATTAATAACTTTCCTCATAATCTCCAAAATCAAAAATGTGTAAATTTTCTACACATAATTATATTCAGAAACTAAAAATTTTTCAAATTTTCAGCAAATTCTTAACAATTTTTATTTGACTTTTTTATTTTTAATTTAAAATATACCATTTTTTATAAAATAGAAATTTTTATAGTTATTTTCCAAAAATTTACTCTAACAACAGAAATCTATCGGATTTTTACAAAATCTTTTTCTATTTACTATTTTTTTCTAATTCTATTCTCTTTAATACAAGCCATACTCGTTTTCTAATCTCTCGCTTTCATAATGGATTATCTATATTCTTCATAAAACCACTTTCATTTAATACTTTTAAATGCTTCTCATAATATGGATAATTATATGTATCCAATTCATTATATGTATCTCACCATAACATTCTAGATACAACAGTTCAAAACTCCGCCCTATCTACTATTTTATTCGGCATAAATTCTTCTACATATAATCACATCAATCACATAGCACAAGCCTTTTCTGCATAAAATTTTATCTCATCAGAATCCCATTCATAATCTTTATCTTTTCGTTTACACCATTTTGGTGTTTCTGCTGGTATTTCACTTCATAAAACATTAACTGAAAAATTAACTAACATTTTTGCTAAATGTCATCTCAACAAATATCATTCAGAATCGGCTTCTTCAATTGTATCCATTGTAGTTATTGAATTTTTTCTAGCCCATTTATACAAAGATAAATCTAAATTATCACTCATTTCAACCATATTATCTCATCAATTTAAGTCTCCATCATCTCATGCTACTCCATGTATTTCAGTATTTTTATTTCAAGTATAGAATTTATTTTTATCATCTTTATCTTGTAAAGAACTTGATTTTCATCATCCTCATCAACCTCATCATGAACTATTTCATCATGATTTGTTCCATTGTGCTACAAATACAAGATCTTCTGCAGGGATTCTTTGAGGAAATTCTGGCTTCCATCAGATAAATGTATATCATACTTTTGTCGGATTATTTGGTTTATCAACGAATGTAAAATTAGTTCCATATTCATATTCTTTTGTTTCTTTCAAAACTGTTCCATTTTCGTCCACAAATGTAACTTTGTATTTGTTCACAATTGTATTATATTTTGCTTTATATTTTACATTATCTGTTACCATTTCTGCTAAAATATCAGGTACATCTATGTCATCTTTTGTCCAATTAGCAAATGTGTATTTATATCCTTCATCAGCTTTTCTAGTAGGATTATCTGGTTTTGATATATTTGCAATACTAGTTCAAGATTCTATATTTGTATTTATATCCAAAATCACATCATTCCAATCTATCCATATTACCACGTATCATTGTGATAATCAATTTTTATTCCACTGTGCTACATATTTAATATTTCATATATTTCCAGCAGGAATTGTAATTCAAGTTCATTCACTTAAATATGCTTTTGTGTATTGTCCATCTACATATTCTTTCCATCAGACAAATATATATTCATCTTTACTAGGATTTGGAATTGTAATTGATTCATTAACTGTATATCATGTTGTAGCTAATGGGATTATCAATTCAGTAGTTCCATCTTGGTCAAAATATGAAACTGTGTAATTATTAATCTCCCAATGTGCATAAAGAGTCTGATTCTTTGCTCATGTATCTACTGTAGTTCATGATGTAATTTGTATTCCTGCAGTTGGATCTGTGTACCATCATGTAAATTCATATCATTTTCTTTCAGGAATAGGTAATTCTCCATATTTCTGTCCATATGTAACTATAATAGATATAGGATTAGCTTCTCATTCATTTAAATCCAATGTTACTGTATATTGATTTGCCGTTCCTGAATAAGTAGCTATGTATCTCGCTCATGTTGTTACGTTTACTATTGCTGGTGTCCATCATGCAAATGTGTATGTATATTCATCAGTAGCCTCTTTTGTTGGATTTGTTGGTCTTTCTATCAATCTTGCATCTGTTCCATATTCATATTCTCAGCTTCATAATACTGTTATTCAATTTTCATCTACAAATATTACTTCATATTTTTGTTTAGTTTGACTATATATCGCTTTATATGTCGCTCATGTTGTCACATCACTAACTTCTGGACTCCATCATGCAAATTCGTAATCCCAGTCTACTGTATCTTCCTTCTCTGGATTTGATGGTTTTTCTATATTAGCAGCTGGTGTTCCGTATTCATATTTTCAACTTAATATTACTCTTACTCCATCTTCATCCACAAATTTTATTTCGTATTTATTTATTTCTTCATCAAAATATGCTATATACGTTACATTTCACGTTATAATTGGAATATCTTCTGTCTTAATGACTTCTCATTCTCCATTTATTTTCCATCATGAGAATGTATACGTATATTGACCTGTTTCATCCATTTTGGTAGGTTCAGCTTTATCGTATATTACTCCACTTCAGTAATTTAACATCTGTACATCCAAAATACTTCTATCATAATTAGCAAATGTTACTGTATATTGATTTACTCTCCATTGTGCTCTAAATTCTCTATCTCAAATATTTCATGTTCCTATCGTGATTGAATCTCCATCTTTTAGTATATCTTTTACAAAATTTCGTGTATTTTCTCATGTCTTTACATATTCTTTCCATGCTACAAATGTATATCCTTCTTTACTAGGATTTGGAATTATTATTTCATCTGTTACTGTATATCATGTTGTTGCTCATTCAATTGATAATATTTCATTTCCATCTTTGTATACTACTGTATAATTATCCTTTGTCCATATAGCTTTTAATGTAATATCCTGTGTTACTGGTATTTCAAAATCATAATCTAAAATTTCTTCTCCATCAATTTTTTGCCATTTTAAGAATGTGTATCATCTCTTTATTGGCACTTCTGGAGCTTGAATTCACGTTCCATAATCTACTGTTATAGGATCTATCTCACTTCATCCATCTGAATCAAAAGTTACTGTATATTTATTAATAGTTCATGTATATGTAGCTTTATATGTTATTCATGTTGTTACTTCGCTAATTTCTGGGCTCCATGCCACAAATTCATATGAATATTGAGCATCTCATGTCTTTATAGGATTTATTGGTCTTTCTATATTTGTGGCTGGTGTTCCATATTCATATTCTCAACTTCACAATATTGTTGTTCCATCTTCATCTACGAATATTACATTATATTTATTTATAGTTTCATTATAAGTGGCTGTATATGTTGTTCATGTTGTTACTTCGCTAATTTCTGGGCTCCATGTCGCAAATTCATATGAATATTGAGCATCTCATGTTTTTGTCGGTATTCAATATGTTCCTGTATCATAAACTGGTATCTCTCAATATTCTAACTGAGTTGATTGTAATGGAGTTCCATCTTCATCCGCAAAAATGATGGTATATTTTTTTGTTGTTTTATAAAATATTGCTGAATAAGTAATACTTCAACTAACTTCTGGAAGAGTTTCATCCTTTCAATATGTATTTATTCAATCACTCCATCATGTAAATGTATATGAATATTGAGCATCTGCTTCTATAGTTGGAGTCTCTCCTATATATGCAGGTATACTTCCATATGTAAGCATATTTACCTTTAATAACTGTCCATTGCTTGTCCATGTAATTGTGTATACATTAGCTTCCCATTGTGCTACATATTTTCTATTTAATGTAGTTCATTCTAGGAGAATTGTATTATCTCATTCTTTAAGAATATTTCTTGTATGTTCCCGGTCATCTCAAGAACATTGAGTTATATCACTTTTTTCACATACATATTCTTTCCATCACAAAAATTTATGTCAGTCTTTTGTAGGATGTGGTATTTCTACTCTTAATAGTACAGTATACGATGTATGTGCTGTATAAATATCATTTACATCTTCATATATTATATTATATATAACTGGTGTCCAATGAGCATAAAGAGTCTGATCTCCTGTCAATCTAAATATTGTTGTAGATTCTATTTTATGTCATCCAATTTCAGCATCATACCAACCATTAAAACTATATCCATCTCTTGTAGGGATTGGCATATTTCCATAAGGTTGTTCGTATGTTACGTTCTGATATTTAGGAACTACTATTCATCATTTTGGATCAAAAGTTACACCATATATATTTGGATCATCAGAGTATACGGCAATATATGTTGCATCTCATGTTATATTTGGAAGAGGTTTTATTGGATTTTCTCAATCTATTGACCACCATAAAAATGTATAAATTTTTCCATCACCTATTTCTTTTTCTGGTTTTGCACCATGATATGTTGGAAGATTTCCGTATTCTGCATTTGTATCCTTCTCTAAAATCTCACCATCCCAATCTTTCCATGTTATGGTATATTTTTTCTTTTCTATACATGTATATGTAGATGTGTAAGTAGCAGGTCATGTAACATCTACAATTTCTGGAGTCCACCTTCACTCATATGTTTTACATTCACTATCTCAAGCTTTCGATAAGGTTGGAGCTATTGCTATTAATTCTTCTGCTGTTGTTCAATATTCATAGTTACCAGTTTGTATTACATCATTTTCTGAATCCATAAATGTAATCAAATATGGTTTCTTACGTGGTGTAAAAGTAGCTTTATAAGTTTGTCTTTTTGTTGCTGGTTCAATTTCTGGACTCCATCATGCAAATTCATATGTAAATTCATCTGTTTCAGCTTTTGTTGGAGTTGTTCCATTATATGCTGGTGTATTTCAATGTCCTACTTCTGGATCTATTTCTAAAATTGTATCATCGTCATTTGTCCATACTATTATATATCAATGCTGATTCCATAAAGCAATATACTTTCTATCTCATACATTTCATGATGGGATTTTAGTAGGATTTACTCAATCACTCAAATATGCTCTATCAGGTTCTCATTCTACAACTTCCTTCCATCATACAAAAGTATATCACTCTTTTGTAATATTTGGAATACTGATAAAATCATCTACCGTATAAATTGTCGTTGCTCATGTAACTGTAATTGGATGTCCTTCATCTGTATCATAATATGAAACATTATATGTTTGTTTCTCCCAATGAGCATAAAGAGTCTGATTTTTTGCTCATGTATCTACTGTACTTCATGATGTAATTTGCGTTCCTGCAGTTGGATCTGTATACCATCCAAGAAAATTATTTCCAAGCTTAGTTGGAGTTGGTAATTCTCCATATTCTTGTCAATATGTTACTATCTTTATCATCGCTGAAAGGAAAACTCATCCCTGAGCATCAAATGTAATTGTATATTTATCTGGAATAGGTGTATAACTTGCTATATAAGTCTGATTTCATGTCACTTCTTTTATAGAAGGATTCCAACCTGAAAAATTATATGTATATCAATCTGTTGCTGGTTTAGTTGGATTATCTGGCGTATCTATATCTCTTGCAACTGTTCCATAATCATATTTTCAACTTCATAACACTGTAGTTTCATTTTCATCATAAAATATTACTTCATATTTTTGTTTAGTAGAAGAATAAGTTGCTGTATACGTAACTCATGTTGTCACATCACTAATTTCTGGACTCCATCATGCAAATTCATAATTCCATTCAATTGTATCTTCCTTTTCTGGATTATCTGGTCTAGTAATAGCTTCAGCATGTGTTCAATATTCATACTCTATTTCATCTTTTAATGGAGTTCCATCTTCATCTACAAATTTTATTTTATATTTATTTATAGTTCCACTATATGTAGCTTTATATCTTACATCACTTGTTACCGTTTCTGTGGTTATATCTACTGGTTCTCAATTTTTTGTCCAACCGTTAAACGTATATGTATATTGAGCATCTGCTGGTTTACTAAATCCTTGTGGTTCAAGAGTAGAAACAGATGTATCAGGTGATACTCCTATATTCATATCTATAATTACACCATCCCAGTTTTCCCATACTACTACATGTCATTCTGTATTCCATTTAGCTATATATTTTCTATTTCATACATTTCATGTATTTACTATAATTGGATTTCATTCATTTAGATATGCTCTTGTATATTCTCCATCTACATATTCTTTCCATCATATAAATGTATATCACTCTTTCGTAGGAACTGGGATTGTTATAGTAGTATCTATTCTATATCCTGTTGTTGCTCATGTAACTGTAATTGGATGTTCTTCATCTGTATCATAATATGAAACATTATATGTTTCCATATCCCAGTGAGCATAAAGAGTCTGATTTTTTGCTGTTATTCCTACTATAGTTCATGATGTGATTTGTGTTCCTGTGATTGGATCTGTATACCATCATGTAAATTCATATCATCTTCTCTGAGGTATAGGTAATTCTCAATACTCTTGTCCATATGTTACAGTTTTAGATGTTTTACCAACTTCTCATTCGTTTGGATTAAATTCTATCTCATATTGACTGGTAGTTGTAGCATATCTTGCAGTATAAGTAACACCTGTTGTTACAGGTGGAAGTTCTGTAATTAAATAAGAGTGCTCTCCATCATCCCAACTTTCAAATTCATAATGATTTCATTCTTCATCATCTGGTCTTGTTGGAATCTCTTTATTATATTCTGGGATAGTATTATATTCTACAGCCAAATCTGTTTCTAATACAATTCAATTCCAATTTTTCCATATTATATCATATTTTTGTTTAGTCTGAGTATAAGTGGCTATATATTCAGCATTTCTTACGACATCTACTATTTCAGGAGTCCATTTATCAAATTCGTAATTCCACTCTGGAGTATCTGGTTTACTTGGATTATTTGGAGTAATAATACTCGTAGCTGGTGTTCCATAAAAGTATTCTTTATAAATTTCACCATTTACTGGTAAAATTGTAATTCCATCCTCATCATAGAATGTTACTTTGTACTTATTCGTAATTTTATTATATTTAGCATAATATATAATATCATCTGTTACAAACTCTTGTGTCAAATCTACTATTGTATCCGTTTGTCCACCTTTTGTCCAACCTATAAAATTATAACTATATTGAGCATCTGATTCTTTAGTAGGATTAGGTATATTATCAATAGTTGATACCTGAGTTCATGATGTCACACTAGAAATACCTAGAAAATCATGATTTTCATCAAGCCAAATTACAAAAATTTTCTTTGAATTTTCTGTCCATTGAGCTACATATTTTTTATGTCCTGTATTCCAAATTTTAATTGTAATAGAATCTCAATCCACAAGAATATCTCTTACAAAGGTTCGGTCTTCCTGACTACATTCAGCTTGATTAGTTTTTTCACATACATATTCTTTCCATCATATAAATTTATAATCTGTTCTGGTTGGAGAATATATAGTTCCCGTATTATTTTCTACATCATAAGTTAATGGTTGAGTAATTCATTCTGGTAAAACTGGTGCTATTCAACCTGTATAATCATATTCTATATTATATTGAGTTAGAGTCCATTGAGATACAAAATCTGTATCTTCAGTTACAGTATATTCACTTCCAGCAGATCTAGGTTCTTCATCTCATATTTTCCATCATATAAAATCATATCAAACCTTGCTAGGAGCTGTTTGTAAATGAATAATATTATGACCTTCTGTCTTATCCACATATTCTACAACATCCTCATGACCATCTCAATCCATATCGTAAGTTACTTTATATTTATTAGCTATATATTCTTCAAAAATTGCAGTATACATCGTAGCACCTGTAACTGGAGGGAGTGAATCCGTTGGTTCATATTGATTTATACCATCAGACCATCATATAAATTCATAAGAATATTCACCCTCATCTGGTTTACTTGGTTCAGGTCGGCTTGTATCATAAGAAGGAATATCTCATTCCAAGAAAGTTTTACTTCTAATTTCTCAATCAACATTAAAACGTATTAAATATTCTAATTTATGTCTATAATTAGCATATAAAGTTATATTTCATTCCAATACATCTCCATCTTCTACTTTATTTTGATAAGTTCAAAAATCTGTATACCATCAAATGAAAATATAACCATCTTTTTCAGGTTCATCTTCCGGTAAATGAATTCCAGAAGATTTTTCATATGTTAAATATTCTACACTATCACCACTCCATGTTCATCCATTTAATTCAAGCTTCACCACACCTAAATCTGATTCATCCTTAAAACAACGAATTACATATCATTTAGTTTTAGGCTCGTAATATCATCATACACTCACCATTTGTTCTGTTTTTCAAAACTCCACTACATATGCATTTTTAGTATCATAAGAAGAAGATGTCCAAAAAGGAGATCTAGGCTCTTTTCCACCTTCATCTCTATCCGCACGTTTTGTACCATTTTCATTTATATTTGATGGATGTACTATATTCAAATCATTTTTCACACCATTATAAATAGTACCACTACCTAAGATATATCTAGTAGTACTTGTACTATTTTTTCAAACTTGATCTGGATATGAAAAATTTCCGTTTGTTTTTTCTGTAATTCAATATTTTTGAAGTAATATATCCACTACATAAAACCACTCTTTCACAGATGGAACATGATATGCAGTTGGACATGGTCACTGTCTATTTGTTATAGGAATTGTTTTATCAAAATATTCATTTCAATTAATTCAACCTTTATCATCTGCTCATCCCCATAAAGAATTATTAGTATAATTATTCCAAGATGTATGAAAATATCTATAATAATATGGATTTTGCCAAGAATAATTCGAAATATCTATGTTAGCAGATGTAGTAACAACAGGCAATGTAAATCCGTAATTGTTTCACCATTGATAATAATATCAATAATCAGTCGCATTTGTAGCTCACATATTTCTATCCATGATAGTAACTGTTATTAACTCCCCATTTACTACTCACGTAAAATTTAACTTCCCAAAAGGAGCCCGATGAGCTGTAAGATTAATATCTGAAGTAATTGTCTGACCTTCAAATTCAAATCTATCATTACCTATAAACCATCATAAGAACATATTTCCAGCTTTATTAGGATCTGTTGGTCTAAGATCTGAAATATTAGTTCCTTCTGCCAAATTTGTTATAGAACTTACACTAGATCATCAATCTGAATCAAATGTAATACTATATTCTGTATCAAAAAGTTCTAAATCTCTTTTTGATTGTTTTAAATCATCTATTTGTAATTCTGACTCTTGTAAAAAATTTTCAGTTACATTACTAGTATTTTCAATGTAATCTGAATCTGTTTCTGTTCAAATAGGTAAAATATTTTCATGGTTTTCATCTGTATTATCTGTATTTCATTCAAGTTTTTCTATGTCAGAATTATCATTTTCTGTATTTATTTCATTTTCTTGTAGTGAAAGTTCTTGATTATTTTCATCATCAGAGTCTTTATTTTCGTTATTATTTTCTTCTAAATCATCATCTGAATTGTTATTTTCCTCTAAATTATCTATTTTTTCTTGTTCTTCTGTTTTATCTTCTTCTGGATTCAGAATGTTTTCAGTTTCTTGCTCTATATCTAATGTTTCATCATTTTCTTCACTATTTTCGTTATTATTTTCTTCATTATTTTCTGTATTCTCTTCATTTTCAACAATTTCAATTTCTTGAGAAGTAGTTTCTATATTTTCTGTTTCAAGAAAATCATCTCATATTGAGATTGCATATGTAAATGGACTAATTGTATTTACACATACCATTACTATCAACGTGATTACATTGATGATTTTCTTCATTCTTCCGTTTCAAAATTTTTATAAAATTTCTGCTCCTAATTATATTCCCAAAACAAAAATTTTGCAAATTTTTGAAAAAAAGTCGTCGATTTTAATTTGACTTTTTTTATAAAAAATTCATAAGATAATTTTTTTTTGGAAATATATATAATATTATATTAATTTTATTAATTCTAAACTAGTTTTTCTATTATTTTATATATCTGATAACTATTTCTTATCATTTTGTATATAAATTAATAATTAAAATTAAATTTGTCAAGTTTTTCATATCAAAAAAATTCTTCATTTTAAAGAATAGATTTATGAAGAATTTTTATGCTTAATCTATGGTTAAACCTTTAGCTATTGACTTAATAGGTTTTAGAGAAATTCAGACTATAATTAAATTGTAAATTCATGCAAATATCAAAAATAATCGCCAACTAATTTCATGGTTATCTAACCAACCATTAATGAAGAATCCACTCACGAGCATAATTGCTAAAATTCATAATATTTGAAATCAGGCTTTTTTCTGAAATTTTGGAAAAACTTTTAGTTTTCATGCTACTATCATTGCACCAACCATAAATATTGTTTCAATAAGAACTTGAACAATTATTCATCCGAGTAAATTCCACTTTGGAATTACAAATAATGCTACTAAAACTCAAACTATTACTCATGTTAGATTAATTTTGAAAAGTACATTTTGTTTTTCAAGTGATACAAATAGATAATTAAAAATTTGCTTAATAAAGCTGAAAAATAGTACAATTCCAAGGAATGGTAAAATCTGATTAGATCATCGTAAATTTAAAGAATCTCGACTTCATATAAAATCTTTACTTGATACAAATAATATAATATCTCTATTAAATACCCGGAAATCTATAGCTATTAATCATCCAATAAAAGCAACTAATGTGAGCAAATTTCACATTGATTTTCTTTTATCTATGTTAGAATAAGTTGGAATTTTGTGAAGTAAACTATTTCCTAATGATGATGGAATAATTAGAAGAATTTCAAGTAATGATAATGCTAATGCCCAATATCATACATATTCATATCATGCGGAAGTTGGGAAAAACCAACCAAGGAACATTAAAACGATTAATGTATGAAATGAACTGAAAAAATAAGAAAATCAGTATTTTCGGTTTTCTTTAAA
>JAEEGL012367685.1_pt1 | contig 21782 bp, 21 predicted proteins | sample 9134231 | NCBI WGS metagenome assembly JAEEGL01 (sample SAMN16246548, study PRJNA631951) | gut metagenome | biome: gut microbiome; feature: rumen; material: fiber-attached | host: Bos | place: Iran: Karaj | collected 2018-10
CCGCGAAAAGCTTGAGCGATTCCTTTCTCAGGTTCTCGACATCCCTGTAACGGCCTGTGGCTGCATATCCTGCCACAAGCCTCGAGACCGCCACCGGGAACCCGACGACAGCCACTGCATAAACGGCGCTGTAGATGTTGTACGAAGACTGGTAGTATCCCCAGCCTCCTCCTGCAAGCAGCTCGATAAGAGGAAACTTGTAGACAAGGCCGACCAGCTTGACGATTATCAGCGAAATGGTCAGCACAAGCGCGCCTTCTGTTATACTTTGCTTCTTTACAGACAAGCCAGATCAACCTCTAAAAAAGAAGGCGGGCATGTTACTGCCCACCTCAGGTTAACAAGGATCTTACAGGAGTGAGGCTCCGCAGATGGGGCATTTCTCTGTTCCCTTGGGGAACTTTGCTCCGCAAACGGGGCAGGTGACCATCTCTTCCTCGACCTCTTCTACTGTTTCCTCTACGGTATCAACCGCTTCTTCCACGGTCTCAACTGCTTCTTCAACTTTTTCTTCCACCACGGAAGCGGCTTTCTCTGCCTTCTCAGCTGCCTTTGCCGCTGCAGCTGCTGCAGCTTCTTCTGCCTTCTTGACCAGATCGGCAAGACCGCCCTTGATCTCCTTTGCCTTTTCGAGGAGTGCATCAAGTCCTTCTGCTTCGGCACCGTTGACTTCTCTCTCGAAGAAGAGCTCACCGAGCTTGGCATAGGTCTCGTTCAGGTCATGGTTGAGTCTCATTTCTTCCGCTTTGTCCTTGCCTTTTTCGATAAGGTCATTAGCGGTGTCTTTTGCTGCGGAAAACAACTCTTTTCCCTTGCTTGTAAGTTTATCAAAAAAATCGCTCATTTATTGAATCCTCCTTGATTGATAGGCATTTTTATTATATCCAACGCCTTGTTTCAATTCAATAATCACGAAGCCGGGTATCCTTTAATTCACGCAAAATTGATAATTTGAATGAATACTGTTCACATGTCAGCCAGAGCCGGCTCCTATCCGAGCCTGATCAGGCGCAGTGCTCTACCGTGCGTAGAACTCCTCTATCTTATCCTTGCGCAGAAGCATCTCGTCAAATCTCTCAAGGTAGTCCTGCGGATACTTCATATCGAAGATTCTTTCGATCAGGTTCTTATTGTTGTCCTTCAGCTTTGTCACTGCCCCCGCGCCGCACGCGATGATGCTCTGCAGTTCATCCATTATGAACAGATTATACAGGCATTCTTTCCCGCCGAGCGCATATCCTGTGTTCTCAAGGCTCTCCACTGTCCCTTTTTGCCTGTACATATAATATGGGGAATATCCTCTTGACGTCAGCTCTTTCTGTGCAAAATCCACCATCTCCGGAGCCTGCGGCGAGAACAGTTCGGATTCTGTTTCCCTGAGAGTGGATGCTCTCTTAAGCGTCAGTGCATGGACCGTAACATTCTCCGCCCGGAGTGTCTCGGCTGCCCATACGACGCTCCGCTTGAAGCTTTCAAGATCGTCACCCGGCAGGCCGGCTATGAGATCTGCATTGATGTTGTCGAAGCCCAGGGCTCTCGCCATCTCATAGCACTTTTCTATGTCAGCCGCAGTATGTCTTCTTCCGACTCTTCTGAGGACCTCATCATTGGCTGTCTGCGGGTTGATCGATATCCTCGTCACCCCCGCATCTTTCAGCACACGCAGTTTTTCTTCCGTGATGGTATCCGGCCTTCCCGCTTCGACGCTGTACTCACCTTCCGTTGGTGCTCCGAAGCAGTCCTGTATGGTATCTGTAAGTATCTTGAGTTCCTTCTCACTCAGCACGGTCGGAGTTCCTCCGCCTATATAGACCGTCTGCATCTTCAGTCCCAGTCTGTCCGTGATGCGGGACGTATAGCTGAGTTCTTTGCAAAGAGCCTCGACATACTTGCCGGTCATGGATCTGTCTCTCTCGACAGTTTTGGATACAAAAGAGCAATAACTGCACCTTGACGGGCAGAAAGGAATTGAAACGTAAAGCGAGAATCCGCTGTCGTCACAGCGTTTTCTCAGTTTCAGTCCCGTCTCTGCAGTCAGTCTGCATAAACGGGCCTTTTCCCTGTCCACGAGCGAACGTTCAACGAACAGCTTTTCAGCCTCATCGGGACTCATTCCCCTTTCAATGAGGTCAGCCATATATTTAGCCGGTCTTATGCCCGTCATAACACCAAAAGGAGGCCTTTTGCCCGTAGCTTCAGAAAGCACACGGTACATCAGCACCGCCATCTTCTGCTCCGTCTCCTTCTCAGACAGGCCTTCGTCCGCCGGCTCCTGCAGGAAGGTCCTTCTGCCGTTTTCATGGAAATCCACCGTAAGCGTGCTTCTTCCGCATTCATCGGGTCCGGCTGCTTCAGCGAAACAGTATTCGTTAACATTGTCCTCCGGAGTCCCGGCTTTAATCTCCGGTCTCCAGAAAAACATCCTCATTATATTCTCCAGTTCGTAATGGAACCTGTCATCTTTCAGATATAGTGTCATAGGTATGCATTATGCTCCATCTCATGCCTGAAATCAGTGATCATCCCATGCCCGGGAATGATTGCAGTATCAGTTTGCGAAAATCTCTCTGTAAGCGCTGAAAGGGATCTTTCAAGTTCGTCCCAGCTTCCCCCGGGAAGATCAGTGCGCCCTACGGATTCCCGGAAGAGCGTATCACCGGCAAACAACACTCCGTCCGAGTAATAGCACATCCCTCCCTCTGTATGACCGGGTGCAGGGATAACCTCTATCCTGAGTCCGCCGAACACAAGTTCTTCTCCGCCGTTCAGCAGCTGGTCTGCGGGAAGATCGAGCCTGTACGCGTCGCCGCTGCCGATATACAGCGGGGCTCCGGTCTGCTCTTTCAGTAGTCGGACTCCCTGTGTATGATCGTCATGGCCATGTGTAAGGAGAATGGCTTCGCATCTGAGCCTGTTCTTTTCCATATATTCGATGACCGGAGAAGGATCTCCGCCCGGATCGATCACTGCAGCAGAACCGTCTTTTTCGAATGCCACACAGCAATTTGCCCTGAGTCTTCCGATCGAGAACAATGCCACTTTCATCGTCTCCACTCCTCTGTGTCCAGCATGACAGTTACCGGTCCGTCATTGCAGATCTCGACCTGCATGTCCGCTCCGAACTCACCGGTCTTTACCTCCCTGAGTCCTAAGGAAGAAAGGATCTCAACATATCTCTCGTACGCCTGAACGGACAGGGGCGGCTTTGCCGCTTCTATGAAACTGGGTCTGTTTCCCTTATGCGTATCGGCCAGCAGAGTGAACTGGGAGACCACCATGGCAGACAATCCAAGGTCCAGTGCTGACAGATTCATCTTGCCTTCGGCGTCTTCAAATATCCTGAGATTGGCAGTCTTCTCGGCGAGTTTCCTGCAGGTATCAAGATCATCGCCGGCAGCGCATCCGAACAAGACAAGGAGACCAGGTCCTGTTTCCCTGGTCTCCTCGCCGTTTATCGTTACTCTTGCATATTTGACTCTCTGAACAAGCGCTTTCACCCTTCTGCTCCTATTCGTTCGACGCTGAGCACTCCCTTTATCTTCCTCAGTTTCTCAAGAGTTGAATTGAGATGCTCCTTCCCGCTGACTCCGATAGACAGTCTGATCACGTGTCTCCTGTCGCTCTCCGGCGAGGTATTCATGGAATAGATCGGTATGTGCAGCGAGGACAGTTTTCCGCTGACGTCCGCGATCATTCCGGTGCGGTCCAGGCAGTAGATGATGAGATCTGCTTTGAACTGTTCCTCAATGCTGTCATCCCATCTGGCAGCTATCATTCTGGCCCTGCCGTCTTCGGTATTCATCGTGTTTATGACATTTTTGCAGGATTTCTTGTGTATGGATACACCTTTTCCTCTGGTAATGAATCCGACGATCTCATCTCCCGGGAGCGGATTACAGCATCTGGAGAACCGTATGAGGCAGTTATCCATCCCCTCAATGATGACACCGTCCACAGCTTTGGCTCTTGTGATCGGCGCTTCCTGGAAGGAAGCAACTGCAGAGGCAATAGGTTCTTCAGCCTTTTTGAGTTTCTCATATTCCTCTCTGGCTTTTGGTATGATCCTGTTTATGGGGATCCCGCCATAACCTATCTCTGCAAACAGTTCATCCCTTGTGTTCAGCCTCTGCCTTCTGACCAGTTCGTCAATGAAGTCATCATATTTCTCGGGAGGTATGCGGATCATCTCGCGGCGAAGTTCTCTCTCAAGAAGGTTCTTTCCTTCTTCTATGTTCTCTTCCCGCCTCTCTCTTTTGAACCATCCTCTGATCTTCGTCCTGGCTCCGCTGGTCTGGACGATGTTCAGCCAGTCTCTGGACGGACCTTTGTCCTTGGGTCCAAGTATGACCTCCACTACCTCACTGGAGTTGACCTGATAGTTGATGGGAACTATTCTTCCGTTTACCTTCGCTCCTATCATCCTGTTGCCGACAGCGGTATGGATCGCATAGGCAAAATCTATGACTGTCGCACCGGCCGGAAGATCTATTACGTCTCCCTTGGGCGTAAGTACGAATACCTCTTCGGGAAGAAGATCGCTCTTGATGGATCTCAGCAGGTCTGTGGCATCCTGTGACTCTTTCTGGCTCTCCAGGAGCTGCCTCACCCACTCCAGTTTTTCATCAAAGCTCTCGCTGCTCTCATTGACGCCTTCTTTATACTTCCAGTGAGCCGCAACGCCGTATTCCGCTTCGCGGTGCATCTCATATGTTCTTATCTGTATCTCGAACGGTGTCTCGTTCTCAGCGATGACCGTTGTGTGCAGAGACTGATACATATTGCTCTTTGGTGTGGATATATAGTCCTTGAATCTCTTTGGTATCGGGGTATACATATCGTGGACCACTCCGAGCGCGGTATAGCATTCCGGTACCGTATCGACCAGGATCCTTATAGCATATATATCATATATCTCTTCCAGGCTTCTGTTCTGTATGAAGAGCTTGCGGTAAATGCCGTACACCGACTTTACACGCGCCTGGATCTCAACATGTTCCAGGCCGTTTTCTTTCAGTCTCTCATGGACTTCCTGCGTAAGCTTTTCTATGAACTGGCCGTTCTTCTCCTGAAGCTCCTCAAGTATCTCTGTGATCTCATCGAAAGCCTTGGGATCCAGATACTTCAAAGAAAGATCCTGAAGCTCATCCTTGAGCCCTTCCATCCCCAGTCTGTGCGCGATCGGCGCGTAGACTTCCATAGTCTCTCTTGACTTGTCCCTTCTCTTCTGCTCCGCCATGTAATCCATGGTCCGCATGTTGTGAAGTCTGTCATTAAGCTTGATTATCATGACACGGATGTCCTTGCTCATCGCAAGAAGCATCTTTCTGAGGTTTTCTGCCTGCTCCTCCTCTACGCTGGAGAATGAGATCTTTCCGAGTTTTGTGACCCCGTTGACCAGTTCCTCTACCTCTTCACCGAACTCGTTCTTTATCTCGGCAAGCGAAGTATCCGTATCCTCTACGACATCATGCAGCAGCGCGGCACAGATGCACGCGCTGTCCAATCCGAGGTCCACAAGATAAGAAGCTACTGCTACGGGATGTATTATATAAGGCTCTCCGCTGCGCCTGAGCTGCCCTTCATGGCGCTGAGCAGCAAAAAGATACGCCTTCTCGATCATCGCCAGATCGTAGTTTCTTCCGCTTTTCTCTATTATGTTTTTCAGCTCTTCAAATGTCATCCCGGGTTTTTCTTCACCTGAAACAAACTCTGCTACTGTTTACAGATCGCCCTGAAGGTCGGCGAATCCATAAGATCTTTTTTGGTATCTGTAGGAATGGGGACAAGAATCTCTTTGTCGCCGTCAATGCGCTCTGCCCTGGCAAGCCCAAGTTCTGCAAACACCCTTATAAGCGCCAGCATCTTTCCAAGGGGCATGTCTTTTACTTTGCCGCAAAGCCCTGCCCCGCACGACACAAGCACTTCTCTGCGTGCGATGCACCGGTAAACTGCAGCCGCGTCGTCTCTGTCAGAAAGAAGCATAGAATCCTTGGCGCATTTTCCGGTAAAATTGAGCCTTCTCAATTCCTCGTACGAATCTATATCCTGCTCCGTAATGGATGCTCTTCTGATATCTATTACCTTCACGGATACCATCGTGCGGATCTGCCCGCTATACAGTGACAGGCTCACTACGACATCCACCTTCTCACCTGTCGCAAACGGGAACTGACAGGGTTTTGTCCCGAACAGCGCCCCATAGAACTGCTTTTCTCCTGTCCGGAAACTGATCCTTGTGTGCCGCTCTCCCAGCGGGTATATGCCTTCGACAGTGCATCCTCTGACAAGAAAAACCGGCTGGCTGTTTCCGTTTCCAAAGGGTTTCAGTATGTCCAGTCCTCTGACTTCGTCCTCACTGACTTCCTGAGCGCTGATCTCCGCATCTATCTTCAGTTCTGTGAGCCTGTACTCGTCAGCATGTTCATTACAATAAGCTCTGATCCTGTCCTTGAGTTCCGGTATGCGGTCAGCCCTGATGGTAAATCCGGCAGCCATGTCGTGACCGCCGAACTTTTCCATAAGATCGGAACAGCTGGCAAGCAGCTTATATAAAGAGAACCCTTCCACGCTTCTCCCCGATCCTTTGGCAGTATCGCCGTCCACCGATATCACTATGGCTGGCTTGTCGTATTTGTCCACCAGCCTGGAGCTTGCTATTCCCATCACTCCGGGATGAAGTCCCTCCGCCGCTACTACGAACACCGGCTCAGAACTGTAATTCACATTCTTATTGAGGATGCTGTTGATCAATTCAGACGTCTCCTGTTCTACAGCCTGACGCTGACGGTTCAGTTCGTCTATCTCCTTTGCTATGTCCCGGGCTTCTTCCTCATCTTCTGTCAGCAGAAGTTCCAGAGCAAGATTCTCATTTCCCATCCTGCCGGCAGCGTTGAGACGCGGCGCCAGATTGAATGCGACATTCATCTCATTGACATTATTGATATCCACGCCGGTAGTTTCACACAGCGCTTCCAGTCCCGGACAGTCGCCGAAAGGAATACGGCGCAGTCCTTCTCTGACGATATATCTGTTATCACTTCTCATGGGCATGATATCGCTGATGGTCCCGATCGCAGCAAGGAAGCCGTAACTCTCCACAGCTTCAGATACGGTGGTCTCTTCAAGCGCAGCTGCCGTTTTCAGCGCCACTCCCACACCGGCAAGATCCTCAAATCCCGAGTTGTCATCCTTCCTGTGCGGATTGATGACCGCTACAGCCTCAGGGAGTACCTCCTGGACCATATGATGGTCCGTGATGATAGTGTCTATCCCCAACGTCTTTGCGTATACCACTTCGTCAAACGCAGATATGCCATTGTCTACCGTTACTATCAGTCTGACTCCGTTATCTGCCAGAGAATCGACCGCTTCCACTGACAGACCGTAGCCTGTGGTATCCCTGCTTGGCAGAGAACAGATCACATCAGCTCCGAGTCCTTTCAGGCACCTGTACATAAGTGTTGTTGCAGTAAGGCCGTCAACGTCATAATCACCGAAGACCGCTATCCTCTCACCGGCTTCAACAGCTCTGTGTATCCTGTCCGCGGCGAGATCCATGTCCTTGAGAATGAAAGGGTCGTCGGAAGAGAGGCGTCCGTCAAGAAACTGTCCGGCCTCCGAAGGCTCCGAGAACCCTCTTCCGGCCAACACAAGTGAGGCCAGGTGAGTCACCCCCAGCTCTTTCTCTATCCTGTTCGCCGTCGCGCCGTCAGGTTGCCTGACTACCCATCTCTTGATATTCATGACAGCCACCCTTTACCTGCAGTTCTCAGTCCTGGAACGGACTGTATTTTTCAATAATTGCAGCTGCGGTCCTCAGACCATCCACCGCAGAGCTCATGATGCCTCCCGCATATCCGGATCCTTCTCCGCAGGGGTATAGGCCCTGGATTCCTACAGCCTGTCTGTCTTCGTCTCTGTTTATTCTCACCGGTGCCGACGTTCTCGTCTCCACTCCGGTAAGGATCGCATCTCTTTCAGAGAAGCACTCCATCTTTTCAGAGAACGCCCTAAGACCTCCTCTGAGGCATTCTGAAAGGTCAGTCCCGAAGATCTTCTCAAAATCAAACGCCGTCAGTCCGCGCGGATATGTCGGGGAGACTTTTCCTTCCTTAAGTCCGCGCCGCCCGTCCATGAATGAACCGACATCACATGCCGGCGCAGCGAAACCTCCGCCCGCAGCAGCGAATGCCGCCCTCTCGAAGTTTTTCTGAAAGCCTATGGCTTTCAGAGGATTTGCTCCGAAATCTTCAGGTCCTACAGAGACGCAGACAGCGCTGTTTGCATTCCTGCCGTCTCTGAGATATGTGCTCATCCCGTTAGTGACCGTTCCTCCGTTCTCGGAAGCCGCTGCGACAACAGTCCCGCCCGGACACATACAGAATGTGTATACTCCTCTTCCTGCCACTTTTGCGGAAAGATTGTATTCACCTTTGGGAAGTCTTGGATCTTCTGCGAGTTTCCCGTACAGTGACCTGTCCACTTCGCTTTGAAGATGCTCGATCCTGAAGCCCACAGAGAACGGTTTTGCTGTCAGCATCGCTCCGCGGTCCAGCAGCATCGAGTAGGTGTCTCTTGCGCTGTGTCCGCAGGCAAGCACTACTGCCTGTGCCGGCATCTCCCCCTCTGAGGTCATTATCCCTGTCAGGCGGCCTCTGCTAACCGCAATATCTTCCAGTTTACACAGGAATCTGACTTCTCCGCCGTTCTCGGTTATCTTTTCCCTTATCCTTTTAACGATGTTCCTGAGATTGTCCGTGCCTATATGAGGTCTGGCTTTGGTCAGGATATCATCAGGTGCTCCAAAGAAACAGAAAGTGTTCAGCACATAATCACACAGGCCATCATTTATTCTTGTCGTGAGCTTTCCGTCTGAAAATGTACCTGCACCGCCCTCGCCGAACTGGATGTTGGTGTCCTGGTCAAATGCTCCTCCTGCAAAGAAAGTATCGACCGATGCCGTTCTGGTGTCGACATCAGCACCGCGCTCCAGAAGTATTGGACGATAACCGTATTCGGAAAGTAGATAGGCTGCAAACAAGCCCGCGGGACCGGCACCGACCACTACAGGACGGCTCGTCATCCTTTCAGTCCCGGGCTTTGGGTGGAGCTGCTGCTTCTCAGCATACTGCATTCCGTTTCCTGACGCCGCCACCCTCTTCTCGGTGTCGGGATCACTGAGTGATACTGTCACCGAACACACCATCGCCGCCTGTCCTCTCCTCAGATCGTAGGAGATGCGTCTGAGCGCGTATTCGCCCGGCAGGCCTACTCTTTTTTTTGCTTCTTCCACTGCTTCCTGACCGGTACTGCCCAGAGGAAGTCTTATCCCTGTCACAATGATCATTTTCTGGTGACCTCGACATTGACGGTATATGCCCCCACCGCCCAGACCGTGCTGCTTGACGGGATCAGCACCGTGACCGGCACAGATTGCGTTCCGCTCTCCGGTTTAAGCCCCGAAGCGTCGATCACTGCCACCAGAGAAGTGGGCAGCAGGTTTGCGATCGTCTCTGCATCGCCTATGACGTTTACTCCGCTGATATGCTCGGTCAGTATCGTTACTTCATATTCTTCCGGGACGTTTGAAGCCCGTATATCCGTGACCGTCATTTTCTGTGAGGTCATACCCTGAGAATCGAACTTGACCGAGATCGTGCCGATACCGTCCAGATCTACATATCCCGAGGGCAGCGTAACATCAAACTGATATGTCTCACCCAGATCCAGGGTAGCGACATCAACATAGCCGATCGTCCTGACAGAGGTCGGAACTGCAGAACCTTCTGCATACGCAACGCGTATCGTAGAAGGAGAAAGAGAGTATTTCAGTACAGATGTGTCAAAGCCTGACGGCACATTTACGAACTCTATATCAAAGTCCATTGCTCCTTCTTTATAGATCGGGATCAGAAGATCCACCGACGGAGCGTCCATCCTGAGCATATCGGAAGATATCTCTTTGTTGTCTGCGTCATACAGATGGATCTTTCCCGATATCGTCGTTGTGGAGGACAGTTCACCTTCGATATTGCCTTCCGCAGTGACTTTCCTTATCTTGTCCACCGTTTCCCTGCTTCCGACAATCGTCACGGCAGCAGGTGAGCAGACTATTGGCTGTGCAACATATCCGTCTGCAACGGTAAAACCGGAGACCGACGGCGAGATCTGGAATTTCCTCATTGCTGACTCTCCGAATGTGAGAACGAGGACCGAAGGATCCACCGTTTTTATCTCATAATTCAGCAGCTGATTGTTCTTGCTCGCATTCAGAGCGATGTTGTATGTTCCGGCTTCAGTGACATTCGAAAAATCAGGTGTGACAGTGATGCTGTCAGATGTAAGCATTCCGATGATGCTCCTGTCCCCGGAGACCGTAACGCTTACTTTATGTTCTGTTGCCTCTCCCTCTATAAGGTCAAGCCCCATCGACTGGTAGCTGGCTCCCGTAGAAGGTATCTCCACAACGATATTATCTATGGTTCTTGTTGTGATGCTGTTGACAGATAGCGCAACTACTGCCCATATCACGACCGCCAGCACCAGCGAAAGGACCATGAGCTTGGGCCTGCTGGTGAGCCAGTCGGAAAACAGTTCTTTGAACCAGTCTTTTTTCACTTTATCAACCTCTTGAAACTGAATTTCTGCTTTTCCTCATCATCTTTTTCTTTAGGCATCAGTTCTCTCTCGAGGACTCTGAGGGCGCCTGCCTTGTCCAGATTGCGGATGATCACTCCGTTCTGCGCTATAGAGATATAACCGTTCTCTTCCGATACTATAAGCGACAGCGCATCTGTCACTTCCGTTATCCCTATTCCCGCACGGTGTCTTGTCCCCATCTCCTTGCTAATCTCCGGATTGTGTGAGACCGGCAGCAGGCATCCGGCCGCAGTGAGCCTGTCTCCGCGTATTACCACCGCTCCGTCATGAAGAGGGGATCCTTTATAAAAAATGTTCTCTATCAGTTCCTGCGATATCTCCGCATCTATAACGCTCCCGGTAGATATTATCTCGGTCAGGGGCGTTTCTTTTTCAAATACGATAAGCGCGCCGGTCATCGTTCTGGACATGTCAGCCGCCGCCGAGCAGATCAGTTCATAAGCAGACCGCAGACTGCTGTTGTTCTGATCATCCAGTCTGATCGTAAACAGGGACCTTCCGAACCTTGCCCTTCCGACACGCTCCAGCATGCTTCTGAGCTCCGGCTGGAATATGACGACCAGTACCACCAGTCCGTATCTGAACAGGTAATCGATCAGGAACTTGATCGTTTTGAGCTGTAATGCTGTTGAAACGGCATACGCTACGGCAAGTACTGTCATTCCCTTGACCAGAGTTGCGGTCCTTGTATGGGCAAGCATCTCCACCAGTTTATATATCAGGTATGCAACAAGTATGATGTCCAGCGCATCTCTCCATGAGAATGTGTTGGCCATCGCTATCAGAGCTTCCTGTACCTGTTTGAAAAAATTAAGCATATCTATATTCTCTTTAACAGTTTATTGTCAGTATAAAAGCGCTACTGCGTGCGCAGAGATCCCTTCGCCGCTCCCCGTGAAGCCAAGTCCTTCTTCCGTAGTGGCTTTGACATTTACGCATTCAGCCGGCATATCAAGTGCGGCGGCAATGTTTCGGATCATTGCCGGGATGTGTTCAGCGAGTTTCGGTCTCTGACAGATGACCGTGGCATCTACAGATGATATCCTGAATCCCTTCTCACGCACCATTCTCCCGCATTCACTGAGCAGTTTTATACTGTCAGCGCCTTCAAATTCAGGGTCTGTGTCCGGAAAGTGATATCCGATATCTCTCAGCGCAGCTGCACCGAGGACCGCGTCGCACACCGCATGAAGCAGCACGTCAGCATCCGAGTGCCCCAGAAGGCCTTTCTCCCACGGGATCTCCACTCCTCCCAGCACAAGTCTTCTATCAGCTACCAGTCTGTGGACATCATATCCGTGTCCGATCCTCATTCTGCCGCCTCCGGCCTGCATTCTTGCCCTGTCAACATCTTCAGGTGTAGTGATCTTGAAATTTGATCTGTCATTCTCCACCAGCTTTACCGGATATCCGTTTTTCTCGAACAGCTGACAGTCATCAAAACTGTCATCAGCAGATGAGATCAGTTTTCTGTAGAGATCCGCGCAGAATATCTGAGGTGTCGCAACAGCATAAAGACGGCTTCTGTCCGGTGTCTGCACTGAAAAACCGTCCCCATCCGTGACCTTGATCGTGTCCGTGACCGGCAGAGCCGGCGCTGCGGCGCCGTAACACTTCGCCGCTTCTGCCGTCCTTCTTATGACATCCTCCGTGACGAACGGTCTCGCCGCGTCATGTATCGCGAAATAATCCGTTTCTGGGGGAGCAGCCTTTACTCCCGCCTGAGCGGAGAGACACCTTGTGTCTCCGCCTTTTACTACGGCGTACAGTTTGGGATATTTATCTTTCAGGCACGATACCTTCCCGACAAGGTCTTCCCGGGCAACAGCGACGACAGCATCGATCTCAGGACTGCCGCAGAACGCGGAGACCGAGCGCTCAAAAACACTGATCCCTCCGATCTCGATCGACAGCTTGTCCGTGCCTTTCATTCTGGAGGAGGATCCTCCACCTACTATTACCGCGGTGATACCCATAAACGTCTCTCCAAATGCATATAGTATCCCGATTCTAACTAAATATTATAGTGGAATCCCTCTCTCTTTACAACGAAAGCTTTACTTCACGGGGCGCTGATTGACTAAAGCTCGCTGGAATAGTTAAACTTTAACCAGGATCGACCACCCCCCTCACTAAAGGAGCAATAAACATGAACAAAGCACCTGATATGGCAAACACAAAGAAACTCGGTTTTGGGCTGATGAGGCTTCCCAAGAAAGGCTTCAGGATAGATGTCAAGCAGACATCCGAGATGGTAGACCTGTTCATGGAGGCAGGATTCACCTATTTTGATACAGCGTACGTTTACACAGGATCCGAGGAAGCCGCAAAGAAGGCTCTTGTGGACCGTTATCCCCGGGAAAGTTTCACTCTGGCCACTAAGCTGCACGCCCCTTCAGCGCGCTCTGAAGATGCTGCGAGGAAGCAGTTTTATACCAGCCTCGAGAGGACCGGCGCGCAGTATTTCGATTATTACCTTCTTCACTCAATAATGGGCAACAACTACCGCACATATGAGAGATATCATCTCTGGGATTTCGTGAACGAACTTAAGTCAAAAGGCCTCATAAAGCATCTTGGGTTCTCGTTCCACGACAGTCCGGAGCTCCTGGACAGGGTCCTCACGGAACACCCGGAAGTCGATTTCGTACAGCTTCAGATAAACTATGCAGACTGGGAGAATCCATCTGTCACATCCAGAGCCAATTATGAGACAGCCCGCAGACACAGCAAGTACATAACCGTCATGGAGCCTGTCAAGGGAGGAAATCTGGCAGATCCCCCGCGCGATATCAAGAAACTATTCTCCGAGCATTCTCCGGACATGTCATATCCGTCATGGGCGATCAGATTCGCCGCCTCGCTCGACGGCATCCTGACTGTTCTGTCGGGGATGTCCGATCTCTCCCAGATGAAGGATAATCTTTCCTATATGAAGAACTTCCGTCCTCTTGACAGCGAAGAGCAGGAGATCATCAGAGAGGCCCAGCGGATACTTGGGCGTTCCAAGACCATTCCCTGCACCGCATGCAGTTACTGCACAAAGGGCTGTCCCATGCAGATACCGATCCCCGAGATCTTCAAGGCTATGAACAAGCGTCTCGGTAACGGTCAGCTGGAAGAGTCCTCCAGGGACTATTCTGAGATCAAAGCAAGAGGGTCATGCGCAGCTGACTGCATCGGATGCGGCCAGTGCGAAGGCGTCTGTCCCCAGCATCTCAAGATAATCGACCTGCTGAAGGAGTGCTCCGAAGCTCTGGATACAAATTGAGTCCAGCACATGAATAAAAGGCTGCTGAAAAGGCAGCCTTTTTCTGTGTTTCGAATATTATTTATTGTTTTTCGATAATTATTTCTTGACAATCAGATACTCTTGCGTTATTGTATCCATGCAAAACCTTCTGGAGGTATAAACATGGACTGGAACAAAGATAAAAGCGCCCGTCTGACAGCAGTGTTCGTTTTCCTTTTTGCCGTTATCCTGCTGGCTGCGGATGTCTTCGGATTTATCTGGATGCCCTGGTTCGTCTCGGTATCAGCAATAAAGCCGGAACATCTGCCATTTCTGGCGGCGACCATATATACGGGCAGCATATTTGCCTGGATCTGTCTGTACACCATGTTCAGACTGCTGAGTTCGATCAGGGAAGGCAAGGTGTTTACCGAGCAGAATTCTTCGATGCTGCGGGTGATCAGCTGGTGCTGCGCAGGGGCAAGCATCGTCTTTCTTGTAAGCATTCTGTATTATCCGCCTTTCATTATCATCTCTGCCGCTGCAGGTTTCATGATGATGATCGTCCGCGTAGTAAAAAACATAATACAACAGGCGATCGGCATGAAAAACGAACTCGATCTTACTGTTTGAGGAGGCCATTATGAAGATCATAGTCAACCTCGATGTCATGATGGCCCGCAGAAAGATCTCTGCGGGAGATCTTGCGGAAAAGATAGGCATCACCCCTGCCAATCTGTCGGTCCTTAAGACCGGCAAGGCCAAAGCTATACGGTTCTCAACTCTTATGGCTCTCTGTCATGAACTGAAGTGTCAGCCGGGGGACCTTCTGGAATTCAGCGAAGATGAGGAGGAACTGTCTTGAACATGATCGAAACGGTACCGCAAGGAGGAAGCGGAATCGAAAAGAACGGGCTTGCAGGCGGTACTTCTTTTTCCTCCACGCGTCCTGAGCGCATCTCTTCAGTTCTGTCATATTTTCTCGCTTACATCTATACAGGCATTTACTATTATACGGGCACCCGCTCTTCCGTCTGTATAGCACTGACTGCAATTCTTATGATCACCATCACCGAACTGATCCACCGCGAAGTTCCGCGCAGCGGTGAAAGCTGGATATGGCTGTTCTGCTTCTGTCTTACCGTCCTGTCCGCTGTTCTGGAAAGAGAATCCGTATGGAACCGGGGTGAAGTTATCCTGTTCATACACATATTCGCGGTCTGGTGGATCATCTCCCGGGCAGGCGTGCTGCTGGATGGACGGAGCGGACACCTGCTCCCTCTCGATGCTCTGAACGGGTTTATGATCATTCCTTTCGGCCATTTCTTCCTGCGTGTCCGGACCCTTTTCGACGGTATATTCGTTTTTTTCCGGAACAGGCCCGTCAGGAAAAGACGCGGATGGGGCTGGACAGCAGCCGCACTGGCAGTCAGCGCCATGCTGTTCTTTAAAGCCGCAGACCTTCTGCTGAGCGCCGACAGCGGCTTTCAGGCACGGTTTACCGGAATAAGCGAATACCTGCGGCGCGTGCTGCCTTCCATATCCGATCTGTTTGATGAAACGGTGCCCGAGCGCATCATATTCAGCCTTCTCGTCGGCTGCTGGCTCTTCGGACTGATCTCGGGCTCATTCAGGCACTCCAGATCCGTGCTTGAAGCAGAACGCAGGTATTCGGCAGACATACTTCAGAAACTGCGCAGAGTTCCTTCAAGGATATGGGCTCTCGTGATCGGTCTGTTCTCCGTTATGTATCTCGCCTTCTTTATCCTTCAGAGCTCCTATCTCTTCGGCGCTTTTACAGGTACGCTCCCCGAGGGATTCATAGTTTCACAGTATGCAAGAGAAGGATTCTTTGAACTCTGCAAGGTGATCTCTGTCAATTTCACCCTTCTCTGGTTCGTTACAAGGATGACTTCCGATACTACAAGAAGCTCACACCTGTTCCTTGTCCCCTGTCTCATTCTCCTTGCAGAGAGCATGCTTTTCGCAGTCATCGCTTTCTCCAAGTTGCTCCTTTATATCAGCTGTTTCGGATTTACTCCTCTGAGGCTCCAGAGCACCTGGCTGGTATGTCTGTGCTTCGCAGGATGTGGCCTGTGGATGTATTCGCTTCTGACCGGCAAGCCCGCTTTCAGGAAATGGATGGTGTATGGAGCTGTAACTCTGTCAGTTCTGTGCCTTGTCTGAGGTGATCCGCATGAAAAAGAGTTCACGCATTCCGGTTCTGATCCTGCTGCTTCTCGCCATTTCGTTCAGCGGCTGTGCAGCTAAAGAAACTGCAGCCGGTCCCGATGAGATCGTTCTGTCCTTCATCCTTGATACCCCCGACGAGGTATACCAGATCGCTGTGGAGTACTGGGCGGGAGATGTTTTTTGCGGAGGTGTTGCGCAGTCCCATGCGAACGGCTCCCGCTTTACCAAAAATGAATCCCACTCTTTCCTCTTTGATCCATCCATGTTTCCAGACGGAATCGTTCCTGAGAGCATGAAGATCGCAGTAATGCTTTCCGACAGTCTCGAACACCTGGATATCGATTCTCTAGCGGCCAGAGTAGGTTTCTGTGACCCCTGTGAGACTGGCTGGTTCAGTGTGTCAGCGGGAACGGTATATCATTTCAGTCTGAACGGTTCCTTTGCAGATGGTTTCAGCATCACTGCTGACGCCTGAATCAAAATAAAAGCAGAACAGTCCCGGGCATCCGAAAACCCGGGACTGTTTCTTTTGTTATTTGTTAGATACTTGCTGCGATCACTACCGCCGCAATCAGCATTAAAGCGGCCGCATATGCCGCGATCCTGAGGACCGTGCTGCTGTCTATGTAGACAGTCTCCTCCTCTTCAGCGTGACGGCTCAGAACAGGATCCCTGCTGAACGGCAGCTGACTGTAATAATCATCTGACTCCGTGTATTTCGCCGGAATCAGAGTAGTCGTCAGAACGGATTCCTCATCTGCGCCGATCAGTTCCCTGCTGACAGCGCCTCTGCGCGGAAGCGGAAAATCGGTCTTGACCAGCAGCCCCAGTATCCCGGGAGTAATGAACCTTACCGAATAATAATCGCGGAACCTGATTATCTCCAGCACGTCTCCGTCAGCGGCACTGAACGGGAACACTCTCCCTGCCTGAATGATCCCGTTCTCGGAAACTGTGCAGAATCCGTCTGCGGAAGCAGTTCTGATGATATCCCGTATATACGAGACTAGCGTGACGGCAAATCCCAGCACGGAGGCAAGGGCAAGCACTATCAGCGAACTGCTGTTTCCCGTCCTGACATACGAGATGACAAGGATGACAGTAAGAACAGCCAGTATAAAAAAGAAACACAGAAAATGCTCGCGTATGCTTTGCCGTGACAGTATCCTGCTTATCGTTTTCTGCTGTTCCGCCTTTAGTCTGACTGCATACACCGAGTTCTTCCTGATCTCGGAGCATGATCTTCTATCTGCCATAGCCAGAAACAGTTTCATAAGCGAATATATGAGCAGCGATACGACAGCAGAAACGATCGCATATCTGTACAGATCCATCCATTCAGGAAGTTTTTCAGCTGTCTGAATGAGGACCATACCGATTCCCGAAGCAATTGAAAGCACCAGCGCGATGACAATGTCGATCACACTGTTTCTTTCTGCTCTGAAAAGATCCTTCTCATAGTTTCTTTTCTCGCTCTTGCGTTCTTTCCTTGCTTTAGCCACTATATGGTCCTCCGGATCAGTTTCAGTCCGATCCCGATCGTACTTCCTGCAATATCTCAGATCACTTCCGGTTCGTCTCTTCCTGTCAGCTTCCCCTTCGTACGGAGAGTCTTAAAGCCATGCTGTCTGAGGATCTCATACACTGCGACGGCAACTGAGTTGGACAGGTTCAGACTTCTGGCAGAATCATCATCCAGCATCGGTATCCTTACACACCGCTCATAGTTTTCCGAAAGGATCCTTTCATTGATCCCTCTGTCTTCCCTGCCGAAAACGATATAGCAGTCATCAGGGTATTCGATGTCGCTGTATATCTTTTCTCCTTTTGTCGAAAAGAAATACATCTCTCCGCTGTTTTTTTCAAAAAACTCTGAAGTGCTGTCGTAATAAGTAATATCCAGCAGATGCCAGTAATCCAGTCCGGCTCTCTTGAGTTTCCTGTCATCGGGCGTGAAGCCCATAGGTCTCACTAAATGCAGACGTGCTCCTGTTGCAGCGCACGTCCTCGCAATATTGCCGGTATTCTGAGGGATCTGCGGTTCCAGAAGCACGATGTTTATCATATTTGTGTGTTGCTGTCTGCCGGCACCGAAATGATCCCGGCCTCTTTGAGCGTCGGTCTTATCGCGGCATTCAGGATGACTGCGAACACCACCGCTATTATTCCGTTCGCAAAGGAAGTAACACCCTTCGTCAGCATGGTGGCATACACTGTCTGAGCCTCATATCCGAGTACCAGTCTGTTCTGGACATAGGTCTTGAGCACATAAAGCACAACGTATGTCACAGATCCGCATGCGGCGGACAATGCATACCTGGGGTTTCCTTCCCTGGTGTTTTTCTCTGCAAGTTTTCCTGCCACCCATCCCATCATGAACTTCATAATGAATGTGACCCAGCAGGTCGGCAGATATCTGGGATCCAGCATGTCATAGATCATGGATCCGAATCCTGCTGCAAGTCCTCCCCGGAACCCTCCGAAAAGAAGCGCAGCAAGAAGGCTCATGACATTTCCCAGATGGATCATTGTATTGGACAGAGGCGTAGGTATGTCTATGTGAAGATATGTAAAGATGAACACCAGCGCCGTCATCAGGCCTACCATCACGACATCGCGTGCCGGGGACGGATTGCTTTTATTGTTACCCATGCTGTCTCCTTTCCCAATGGATATGAAACCGAAGTGTTTATTTGCTAAAAACTATTTTGTCAGGGCTGTAGTATTCGACTGCCTTTGGATCGAGTTCAATGCTGAACCCCTTGGCTTTTTCCTCAACATAACTCTGGAACTGTTCTCCCGCCACATAGACTATGGCTTCATTGAATAGCTTGTCGTATGTGTCTTCTTCCGGATCGAGCTCTGATCTGTAGGCTATGATATAAAGCCCATCTCCTCCGTCGACAAGAACAAATTCGCCGGGCGCAGCCTTGAACATCTGCTCGTACTGAGCCTCTGTGAACGTCCCGTCTCCGATCACTCTTCTCTGGTAATCGTATGTTATGGATTCCATTTCCTGTTCGTATCCGAGCATGCTCTGATACTTTACGGTGAATTCCTGCGCAGCGGACGCGATCACGTTCTTGGCGCTTCCGTGGGCAGGTACGCCTTCAGTCTCACACGCAGCGAGGATCTGCTCGGCGTATGATCTCAGTTCCTTCTTCTCCTCATCTGTAAGCCCAACATCCATGACTTTCCTGTAGGGAAGAGAGATATATGTGAATCTTCCGCACTTCTCAGCAATGAAATCGTTGACGTATTCTTCAGAAAGTTCCTGCTCGCCGCCCTTGCCGTACAGAACATAAGGGATCTGAGCTGCCTTGAGCATCTGCAACTCATAATTTCTGAAACTGTCAAACCCAATTCCGTTCTGAAGGAAGGAATTGCTGTTGGAAGCCCAGTCATTCTGGATGTAGTTGTCATAATAGATCTTTGTCGCGGTATCATCGCCGAGATCAGTCTTGTCATAGAGATAATCCGTGACGGCTCTTCTGAGCAGGATGTCCGGAAGCCTTGATCTGATGTAGTCTCTGATGGTTCCGCCTTCATACTCTGTGTCGAGGAGCTTGACCAGATCTATCTGACCGGACGCCCCGGCAGAATTCAGAATGCTTACCAGCGACTCATACTGAGCAATAAGATACTGTCCGCAGGTGATATCTATCTTTCTGCCTTCCGGATCTGTAACAGTACCTACTGTCTTGGGATTATATCCGCATGAACAAAGGCCCAGACATAAAGCGAGTAAAAGCAGCACAGCTGCGATCTTTTTGATTTTCATGAACAAATTCAAACCTTCCTTAAGGAGAATTCCTGAAAAGTAATTATACCTTTCGCCAGAGTCTATTTCAACCGAGCGTTGTCTAATACCGGCTGTACGCAGAAAAGCCCTTCAGCGTCTGCTGAAGGGCCTCGTTGTATCATTGCCGATTAGCGGGTCGTCTCCTTGAAGAGCGTTGCAATGCTCGTGACATCCTGCAGGCTGGACGGTACAACTATCTTGGTGGCCTGACCGTCAGCCATCTTCTCTGCCGCTTCCATGGATCTGATCTGCAGATACTCTTTTGTAGGCTGTGCCTGGTTGATCATCTCGATCGCCCTGGCCTGTGCCTGAGCGACCGCGGCGATAGCCTCTGCCTCACCCTGCGCAGTGCGTATGCGTTCCTCGCGGATCGCATCGGCTCTCAGGATAGCTGATTCTTTTTCGCCTTCCGCTCTGGTGATCGCAGACTGCTTCTCACCTTCCGCAGCGAGGATCACGGCTCTCTTTTCGCGCTCAGCCTTCATCTGCTTCTCCATCGCTTCCTGTATGGAGAGAGGAGGAGTTATGTTCTGGACTTCCACTCGTGTGATATCGATGCCCCATTTGTTTGTAGCTTCATCCAGGACTTTGATTGTCTCTGCGTTGATGGTCTCGCGTCCTACGAGTGTCTCATCGAGCGTCATGGAACCGATGATATTTCGCAGTGTCGTTGCGCAGAGATTCTCGATCGCTGCTATCGGGCGCTCCACTCCGTAGGTAAGAGCCTTGGGATCGATGACCTGGAAGTACACTACCGAGTCCACATTCATCGTGACGTTATCTTTTGTGATAACTGACTGCGGCTCAAAGTCTGCGACCTGCTCCTTCATGGATATCTTGCGGACCACTCTTTCGAGCAGCGGTGTCTTCAGATGCAGACCGGCTTCCCATGTGGTGGCATATCTTCCGAGCCTCTCGATCACCCATGTGCTTCCCTGGGGAACTATGCAGAGGCTGGAGACTATGATCCAGATCACTGCTACGACCAATACTGATATGATTACTATGGTGATTACGGGATCCATTTTTCTTTCTCCTTCTCTATGTTCAATAAATCTGTCAACGGTTTTTTCTTGCTGCGCTGATCATCAGCGCGATAAATACGGGCGGGATCAGAAATGCAAGGTACGGAATGAAGATCGTCATCACGAACAGGCCGATCATTATTGGCATTATCTTTTTTCCGTCAATCTGCTGACTTTCCGGCTTTTTCTGTCCGCCGGTCTGCCTGACAGCATTGCTGAATGCCGGTTCAGTATCTCTTGCCATATGCTCTTCCCTGTGCTCTCTGGCGACTTCCCGGGCGTCGCAGTCCAGCGCGTGTTCCGCTCTGAGTCTTGCCGCATCGCAATTGTTTTCATGCTCCTGCCTGAGGATACGTCCGCCGTCCATGTCCCAGGCTGAGATCCTGCTCTCACGGACGATCTCCTGAGCAAGCCAGTCGTCGCTGCCGTACATCTCGTTGTGCTGCTTCAGCATGTCTGTACCTCCTTCTTCTTTTCTGCATGAATAGTATAATGCCTGCACCGCGGAGAATACATACTGTTCTCGGCAAAATAAACGTTTCTATTTGCAAACGTCTTCTGAAATAAGTTCCATAAAACTCCTCTGACGCTGTCTGCGTCAGAGGAATTCTTTAACATGCATTTATAACAGAAGGCGAGAATACCCGTGCTTTCAAACATGGGATGAATCGCCCCATCAAACGACTGATCAGTCAGTAACTGATCCATTGATAATACTGTACCTTTGTAGTAGAATAACTTCAACGAAAGATGATGTGGGCGGAGATATCCGCAAGTGAATGGATCAACTGAATGACCTGATACACATGCTCATCTTCGGATGAGCTTTTTTGTTGCTGATGCCCAGTGAAAGATCATGGACAGAGAAGAA
>JAEEGL011799154.1_pt1 | contig 21781 bp, 19 predicted proteins | sample 9134231 | NCBI WGS metagenome assembly JAEEGL01 (sample SAMN16246548, study PRJNA631951) | gut metagenome | biome: gut microbiome; feature: rumen; material: fiber-attached | host: Bos | place: Iran: Karaj | collected 2018-10
CTGACCGCTCTTCTCACGGAACCGTACCGCGTTGCGGGGCAGCTCCGCTACCGAAAGCAGACGGCAACCGGGCTTGCGTTCGATCACCCGAAGATTCTTGCCGCCGCGCTCGCGCCTAAGAAGCCCACCTATGATTTTTCGAACGCGCCGAACCGGCGCAATACGGGCGCGTATAAATGGGATATGATGCTGAAGCTGCAGCCGTATCTACCGGAGGACGTGCTGCCGTTCTCGATCGCCGACATGGAATTTGAAACCGCGCCCGAGATTTCCGCCGCGCTTTCGGACTATGCCACCACGAACGTGCTCGGCTACACCGCGCCGACGGATGCGTACTTTGACGCGCTCGATCGCTGGATGCAGCGGCGGCACGGATTTTCCGTGAAGAAGGAACAGGTCGTTCTTTCCGATGGGATCGTTCCCGCGCTCGATTCCGCCGTACGGATCTTCACCGCGCCGGGCGATGCCGTTCTGGTGCCTACACCGGTCTATCATCCGTTCTTTCACGCGGTCGAAAAAGCGAAGCGAACGCTTCTTCCCTGCGATCTTCTTCTGACCGGCGATCACTACACGTTTGACTTTGCGTCGTTTGAAGCGCTTGCGAAGCGGCCGGACGTGACGCTGTGTCTGCTCTCAAGCCCGCACAACCCGATCGGCAAGGTCTATTCGGCCGAAGAGCTGACGCGGATCGCTTCGATCTGTGTCCACAACGGCGTTTACCTCGTCTGCGACGAAATCCATCATGACCTGATCATGCCGGGCGTTTCCTTTACCAGCGCAGGAACGCTGCCGGATGCGCTGCGATCGAACATTCTGCTCTGCACCGCGCCGAGCAAGACGTTCAACATTGCAGGGCTTGCCTGCTCGAACCTGATCTTCTTCGACCCCGAACGGAAGAAGCAGTTTGTCGATAACGACGGCGCACACAGCCCGAATGCGTTGGGACTCGTCGCCTGCCGCGCGGCCTACGACGATGCGGAGCCCTGGCTCGATGCGCTTATAAAGGTGCTCGATCGCAACCGCCGCACCGTGGAAACGACCCTGCATGCCCATCTTCCGATGCTGTGCCCGATGCGCCTGGAGGGAACCTATCTGATGTGGATCGACTGCCGCGGTCTCGGCATGCCGGAAAAGGAGCTGATGCAGTTTCTGCGTTCGCGCGCGCTGCTGCACCCGAATGCGGGCAGCATGTTCGGATCGGCAGGCGAGGGATTCATCCGCGTCAATATCGCCTGTCCGCACGAATCGCTTGTGCTGATGCTCACACGGCTGCGCGCCGCTGTGGATCTCGGGAGGCTGACATGGTAAACATCGGCAACGATTGGGACGCGATTTTAAAACCCGTATTCGAAACGGACTCGTATCAGCGGCTTCGGGCATTTCTTGCAAACGAATACCGCACAGCGACGGTCTATCCGAACATGTACGATATCTTCAGCGCGCTGAAGCTGACGAGCTTTCAAAGCTGCAAGGTCGTGATTCTGGGACAGGATCCGTACCACGGCGAAGGACAGGCACACGGGCTGAGCTTTTCCGTGCGAAAAGGCGTGCAGCCCCCGCCCTCGCTTCTGAACATCTTCAAGGAGCTGCAGGACGACGTCGGCATCCCCGCCCCTACGACCGGGAACCTGACCTGTTGGGCAAAGCAGGGCGTTCTGATGCTCAACACCGTGCTGACCGTGCGCGCTCATCAGCCGAACAGTCATAAAGGCATGGGCTGGGAAGCGGTGACCGACGCGGTGATCGACGCATTGAACCGAAAAACGACGCCGGTCGTCTTTCTGCTCTGGGGCGCAAACGCGCGCAACAAGGCGAAGATCGTGACAAACCCGATCCACATCCGGCTCGAAGCGCCGCACCCGAGTCCGCTCTCGGCGTACAACGGTTTCTTCGGCTGCCGGCACTTTTCCAAAGCAAACGCGGCGCTGATCGCCTCCGGTCAAACGCCGATCGACTGGACCGTACAAGAATAAGGAGAACAAAATGGCTGTCATTGGAATTTTAGGCGCGGGAACCTGGGGAACCGCGCTCGCAAAACTGTTGGTACAGAACGGACATGACGTGACGCTGTGGTCGGCGATTCCGGCCGAGCTGACCGCCCTGCAAACGACGCATCGGCATCCGAAGCTCGAGGGCGTTGTGCTCCCGCAGGCACTGCGCTTTTCCGATTCGCTCGAATCGGTCACATCCGCCGCAGAGCTTTTGGTCTTTGCGGTTCCTTCGGTTTACATCCGATCGGTCGCTGCCGCCGCCGCGCCGTTTCTGAACGACGATACCATCCTCGTCAGCGTGGCAAAGGGCATTGAGGCGGAAACTTTCCTCAGCATGACCGACGTCATTCGCGATGCGATCGGGCAGAAGACCCGTCCGGTCGTTGCGCTGTCCGGCCCGACGCACGCCGAGGAGGTGAGCATTGGCCTGCCTACGACGATCGTTTCCGCGTGTGAGGATCTTGCCGCGGCGGAGACCGTTCAACGGATCTTCTCGAACGGTTTTTTCCGCACCTATACGAATGCCGACGCGCGCGGCGTGGAGCTTTGCGGCGCGATGAAGAATATCATTGCGCTCGCCGCCGGCGTTTCGGACGGCATCGGCTACGGCGATAACGCAAAAGCCGCGCTGATTACGCGCGGCATGGTCGAGATTGCCCGACTCGGAGAGGCGATGGGCTGCGATCAACGGACGTTTTACGGGCTTGCGGGCGTTGGAGATCTGATCGTAACCGCCACAAGCCGCCACAGCCGCAACAACCGGGCAGGATATCTGCTCGGGGCGGGATACTCCGCCGAGGAAGCGGTGCAAAAGGTCGGCATGGTTGTCGAGGGACTGAACGCGCTCCCTGCCGCGATCGGGCTTTCGCAGCGATACAATGTGGAACTTCCGATCACATTCGGCGTGAACGCGATCGTGCACGGCGCAGATCCGAAGGATATTGTGAACCGGCTGATGAACCGCGCCTATAAAGAAGAATAAAAAAGATCGCGTAGGCAATCCTACGCGATCTATTTTTTGCAACGATTATAAATTCTCGTCCCATTCGGGATCTTTGATGTAGAGGTAGTCGCCCGCATAGATCAGGTTCTTGTTCTTGATTTTCGGGTTCCAACGCATAATGTCCGCAACGGTGCAATCATACATTCTTGCGATCTTGTTCAGATAATCGCCTTTCTTGATGTGATACACGATAAAGCCTTCTTTCGGCTTGAGGGGCTTATAGCCGCCGGATACCTGATCGAGTTCGTCGAGGGTCAAAGCTTCGAGTTCGCCAATGTTCTTGATGTCTTCCATGATCGTAATCTCCTTTGATGATTTTCAAATTTTGTCGAAAAGTCTTTGCTTTTGGCGGCTTTTCTGTCCGCTCTTCATCTTACGAGCACAGTATAACACAGCGTTTGTCACGGAACTGTCACACCGGTTAACCATTTTCAGAAGAAATTTCTGATTTTTCCGGCAGTCGTTTTTGCAGCAGCGCGCCGTTCTGTTTCAGCCAACGGTCCCACTTGCGATAGCCCGGAAACACGCGCAGTACCTCGGCATAAAACCGCTTCGAATGATTCATCTCCTTGCGGTGGCACAGCTCGTGAACCACAACGCTGTCGAGCACTTCGGGCGGCGCGAGCAGCAGCAGGCAGTTGAAATTCAGGTTTCCCTTGGACGAACAGCTTCCCCACCGCGTCCGCTGACTGCGGATTGTAACCTTGCCGTACGTGACGCCGACAAGCGGCGCATAATAGGCGACGCGTTCCGGGATCGTCTTCTTCGCCTGCTGCAGCAGCGCACGATGCTCCTGCTCGGTCAAAGGCAGAACGGTCTTTGCGTCGCGATTCCTCTGAGCCAGGCTCGCCTGCTTTCTTTCGATCCAGTCCCGATGCGATTCCAAAAACCGGTTGATCAGAAACTTCGGCATCAGAAGCGGCGCGCGCACGAGCAGCGTCCCATCCGGCTTGAGCTCCATCCCGATCGAGCGCCGCGCGCTGCGGATCAATTCATACTCCATGCAATCAAACCGGTTCAAAGAACGTATCCGGATGCGCAGGATCGAACAGCTCGTTCGCCCACATCAGTGTGACCAGATCGTCGGTATCGGACAGGTTCGTAATGCTGTGCGTGTATCCGGGCAGCATATGCACGGCCCGGATCCGATCGCCGGACACCTCAAATTCCAACACCTCATCCGAGCCGAGTCTCCGCTCCCGGATCAGCGCCCGTCCGCTGACGACGATGAAAAACTCCCATTTGCCGTTGTGCCAATGCTGCCCCTTCGTGATGCCGGGCTTTGTGATATTCACCGAAAACTGCCCGTGATCGGCCGTCTTCCATAGCTCGGTGAAGCTGCCTCGTTCGTCGCAATTCATCTTCAGATCGAAGGCGACCTTCTCCTTCGGCAGATACGAAAGATACATCGAATACAGCTTCTTTTCAAAGCTCCCCGCAGGGATTTTCGGCATGAGCAGCGTTCTCGGCTGATCGTGGAACGCGTAGAGGCAATCGGCAATCTTGCCGAGCGTCGCCTTATGCGTCACCGGCGCATAGCAAAACGCGCCGTTCGGGTCCGGCCGCGGGGTCAGCCCGTCATACGTGATGCCGTCGATGCGTTCGCCTTGCGCAGGGTAATCCGCGCGGTGCGGTCTATGTTCAAGCGCGTCGTATAGCTCCTCCAATAAATCATCGATGAACAAAAGCTCCAGCTCGGTGTTCGGATCGTTGATCGTGATCGGCAGATCGTTCGCGATGTTGTGGCAAAAAGTGCCGACTGCCGAATTGTAGTTCGGCCGCACCCATTTTCCGACAAGGTTCGGGAACCGATAGACGTATACGGGCGCGCCCGTTTCTTTGGCATAGTCGAAAAAGAGATTCTCCCCATCCCGTTTGCTGAGCCCGTATGCGCTCGTGCCGAACCGGCCGGCAAGCGTCGCCTGCAGGGAACTCGACAGCAGAACCGGGCAGCGATTGCCGCACGCCCGAAGCGTTTGGAGCAGAATGGACGAAAAGCCGAAATTTCCCTCCCGGAATTCGGCGGGATCCTTCGGGCGATTCACGCCCGCAAGATGAATAACAAAGTCCGCATCGGCACAGTATGCCCGAAGCTCTTCCGGTTTCGAATCGAGATCGTATTCATACAGATTGCCGATGGACAGCATCGGACGGGTACGGTTCTTCCCTTCCCGGATCGCTTTGAGATTCTCAACGAGGTTCCGGCCGACAAAACCCTTTGCGCCCGTAATCAGAATGTTCATACGTCAGCCTTCCTTGCGCCAGACCATTTTGTTCACGACGCCGGTATAGGATTGGATGATCCGAACGACCTTGTCGGAAACGTTCCGGTCGGTGTAATCCGGAACCGGAATGCCGTTGTCGCCGTTCCGCACCATCGTGACCGCCGTATCGACCGCCTGCAAAAGACCGGTTTCATCGATGCCCGACAGAATAAAGCAGCCCTTTTCCAGCGCTTCGGGACGCTCGGTGGATGTACGGATACACACCGCAGGAATCGGATGTCCGATCGAGGTATAAAAGCTGCTCTCCTCCGGCAGCGTGCCCGAATCGGAGACGACCGCGAACGCATGATACTGCAGGCAGTTGTAATCATGGAACCCGAGCGGTTCATGCCGGATCACGCGCGGATCCAATGCAAAGCCGCTGCTCTCCAGCCGCTTTCTCGAGCGCGGATGGCAGGAATACAGGATCGGAAGATCGTACTTTTGGGCAAGGCTGTTGATCGCGCGGAACAGGGACAGAAAGTTCTTTTCGGTATCGATGTTCTCCTCACGGTGCGCGGACAGCAGGATGTATTTGCCCTGTTCCAATCCGAGACGCGCGTGAATATCCGAGCTCTGGATCGCGTCGAGATTCTTCATCAGCACTTCCGCCATCGGGCTGCCGGTCACAAACGTACGCTCCTTCGGGAACCCCATCTCGATCAGGTACCGACGGGCCGCTTCGCTGTACGGCAAGTTCACATCGGAGATGATATCGACGATGCGGCGGTTCGTTTCCTCGGGCAGGCACTCGTCCTTGCAGCGGTTGCCCGCCTCCATATGAAAAATCGGAATGTGCAGCCGCTTTGCGCCGATCGCGCACAGGCAGCTGTTCGTATCGCCGAGCACCAACACCGCATCCGGCCGCATCTGCTCGAAAAACGCATAGCTTTTGGCGATGATATTGCCGATCGTTTCACCGAGATTCGCGCCGACCGCATCCAAATACAGATCCGGCGGATCGAGCTTCAGATCCTCAAAGAAGACGCCGTTCAGGGTATAATCCCAATTCTGCGATGTGTGAACAAGCAGGGTGTCAAAATACCTGCGGCACTTTTCGATCACCGCCGCAAGCCGGATGATTTCCGGCCGCGTTCCGACGACGATCGCCAGTTTCAATGTTCCGTTCTCTTTCCAGTTTGCCATCGGTTCTCCTTACCGCGCCTGAAGCGCTTCCCGCACATAGTCCGTCGTTAAAAGCTTTTGCACCACGCCGTCAACATCCAACAGGCGCGTGTTGCTGCTCGTATAGCTCTCCTCCGCCTCGGTCACGACCTGCCCTTTTACAAAGAATTTGTCGTAATTGAGATCCCGGTTATCCGCCGCGACGCGGAAATACTGCCCCATATCCTCGGAGCGCAACCGCTCCTCCCGGGTCATCAGCGTCTCGTACAGTTTTTCGCCGTGACGCGTGCCGATGATGTTGGTTCCCGTATCGCCGAACAGGCGCTGAACGCCCTTTGCAAGATCCCCGATCGTGCTTGCGTCCGCCTTCTGGATGAACAGATCGCCCGGGTTCGCATGTTCAAACGCAAACCGTACGAGCTCCACCGCCTCATCGAGATTCATCAAAAACCGGGTCATAGCCGGATTCGTGATCGTGATCGGATTGCCCGCGCGGATCTGATCGATGAACAGCGGAATCACACTTCCGCGGCTGCACATGACGTTGCCGTACCGCGTGCAGCAGATCACCGTTTTTCCGCGTTCGGCGGCGACGCGCGCATTCGCATAGATGACGTGCTCCATCATCGCTTTGCTGATGCCCATCGCATTGATCGGGTACGCAGCCTTGTCCGTGGACAGGCAGACGACCCGCTTTACGCCCGCGTCGATTGCGGCATGCAGCACGTGATCGGTTCCCTCCACGTTCGTCTTGACCGCCTGCATCGGGAAGAATTCGCAGGACGGCACCTGCTTGAGCGCTGCCGCATGAAAGATATAATCCACGCCGGGAACGGCGTCCGCAATGCTGCGCGGGTCGCGCACATCGCCGACGTAAAACTGAACCTTGCCCGCATAGGCCGGATATTTGGCCTGCAATTCATGCCGCATATCGTCCTGCTTCTTTTCATCGCGTGAAAAGATGCGGATCTGACCGATATCCGTCGGCAAGAAATGCTTGAGCACCGTGTTGCCGAAGCTGCCGGTACCGCCTGTGATCATCAGGGTTGCCCCGCTAAAAGATGACATACTGTTCTCCTTCTCTCTGTACCTACTCCGTCCGATCCGATACGGAATCCACCGTCATATCGTTCAGGCGGAGATTGCCCCAAGCCCGCTTGATCCACCGAAGATCGTCGCTTCGGTTGTTCATAATCTGAAACGGCATATACGCATCCGGATTATCGAGCGGCGCGTAGTTGCCGAACGCCATCTGTTTGATCAGTTCGACGCTCCCGAGATACCGATCGTCCAACAGCTGCGAACAATCGATCGTGAGGCGAACCGTTTCAATCTCTCCCTTTCTGGCCGAAAACGGCGCGGAAAGCATCGCGCCGAGCTCCCCGATGCTCTGCGTGTTCCGGACGCGGAACACAAGCTGGAGCCCCTCAAGGTCCGATTCGGATCGATACGTGACCTCGATCGGAACCGGCGTATACCGTTCGAAAATCGCCCGGTCCGCATGCAGAAAGCGAAAGCTCAAAAGGCGTGCTTCCGTTCCGACGCGCCAACGCCGCACCTTCTGCGAATAATCGTAGAAGACCGGGAAATCGTCCTCCCCGCCGGCGCCGAGATAGCGGGCAATTCCTTCCTCGACCGATCCATCGAACACGATCTTTCCGTGATCCATGACCACGCAGCGGTTGCAGAGCTGCCGGATCGTGTTCATATTGTGCGAGACGTACAGAATCGTTCTGCCCTGATCGCGCGAAACGGCGTTCATCTTATCCAGACATTTCTTCTGAAACGCCATATCGCCGACCGCAAGCACCTCGTCCATGATCATAATCTCGTTTTCGAGATGCGCGGCAACCGAGAACGCCAGTTTCACGTACATGCCCGACGAATACCGCTTTACCGGCGTATCGATAAACTGCCCGCATTCGGAAAACGCGATGATCTCATCCATCTTCGCGTCGACCTCCGCCTTGGTCATGCCGAGGATCGCGCCGTTCAGATAGATGTTTTCCCGGCCGGTCAGCTCGCGATGGAACCCGGTTCCGACCTCGAGCATGCTGGCGATGCGTCCGTCGATGCAGATGCGGCCCTCCGTCGGAGCGGTCACGCGGGACAGGAGCTTCAGCAGCGTCGATTTCCCCGCGCCGTTGTGCCCGATGATCCCGACGCGCTCCCCTTTCTGAATCGTCAGATCGATTCCGTCGAGCGCCATAAAGGTCTCGTCCTTTTCGTACTGTTTTGCGCCGATTCTGCGGTTCGGATCTTCCTTGCCGCGAACCCGGGCCCACCAACTCTGCAGATCCCGCTGCAGCGTTCCTCCGCCGATCACGCCGAGCCGGTACCGCTTCTTGACGCCTTCGATGGAGATGGCAATGTCATTCGTTTCCATACAAAGCTCCTCCCGTCAGACCGTATCCATAAACGTTTTTTCGACCCGGTTGAAGATCACAACGCCCAAGAACAGGACGACGAACGTAGTCGCCCAACTGATTCCCCAATGGAAAAACGGCGTCGTTCCCGCGCCGAGCCAGCCGTAGCGGAGCAGCTCGATGATCGGCGCGACCGGATTCAGCAGGATGATGCTGGACCATTCGGGCGGAAGCGTGGACGCCGAATAGATGATCGGCGTCGCATACATCCAGAGGGAAACGCCGAACTCCACCAGCACATGCAGATCCCGATACTTCGTTGTGAGCGACGAGATGATGATGCCGAATCCGACGCCGAGCAGCGCAAGCTGCAGAATCAGAAGCGGCGTCAGCGCGGCAATCCAGGTAATATGCACGTCCATCCCGCGGATCATAAAGAACAATGTGAATCCGAGGAACATGAGAAACTGTATTCCGAAATTGACGATCGCGGTCACGGCTGTCGCGATCGGCATCGTCAGACGCGGAAAATAGACCTTCCCGAACACCGGCGCATTGTCCACAAACGTGTTCGATGTGCCGACCAGACATGCGGCAAAGTACGCCCACGGGACATTGCCCGCCATATAGAACAGAAACTGCGGCAGCCCGTCCGTCGGCAAGCCTGCGATCCAACCGAACACGAACGTTTGCACGATCGTCGTAAACAGCGGCTGAATGATGTACCAGAGCGGGCCGAGGATCGTTTGCTTATACCGCGCCTTCAGATTGCGCTGCACAAACAATCCGATCAGGTCCCGGTATTTCCAGACCTCTTTCAGATTCAGCTCGAGCAGCTTTTGCTTCGGCACGATGACCGTTGTCCATTGTTTGCTCATCCGGTTCGATTCTAGGCGGCGCACAGCGCTTTCTATTAGTTTACACCGCTTGAAAAAACTTTGCAATCCTCTTTGCGGACTTTGCGGTTCCGGTTTTTCACCCGATTCCGCAGGGGTCCGTCTCCCTTATGCGTCCGGCCCGCGCAGCCTGCGATACAGGCCGATCAGCGGTCGGATTTTGCGGACGCGCGCCTTGAACGCTTCCGTCCGATGCGTACGCACGATGCGCGCCTCGTCTTTTCGGAGCAGTTGCGTATACCGTTCATACAGCTCGGGCTGCACCGTCGCCGTCGGCAAAAACGCTTCCAGTTCCGGCCGGTTCAGCGCATCCCGAAGGTACTGCCGCCGCTCCTTTGCCGAAAGCCCCCAATGCGGGGCGTCATAGTTCTGAATCGTCTCATAAACCTGATTGACGTAGCACGAATCGCACCGCAGCTTCAGCGCGCCCGTATACGCGCCCCATGCCTGCATCTTTTCGATCACGCGCGAATAATAGGCGATATCGCAAGCGATCTGATCCTTCGAGGTCTTACGAAGATCCTCAATTGGCGTACTCACCCGGTAGTGATACAGTACGCTCGGTACGCTCGCCAGAGACGTGATGCAATCGAAATACTCCAGATTAAAGATCGCGTCCTCCGCGCGTCTTTGATCGGGATAGCTTAGGCCGTTCCGTTCCAACACGCTGCGCCGATACAGCTTGTTCCATGACACGTTGAACAGCGGCGTCGTCGGACAAAAGAGCGCGATGCTTTGGAGGCATTCCTCCCTTGTGCAGCATACCGTCTCGGGGCAGTCGACCGTCCGGATACAAACCGGTCCGCTCTCCGTCTGCCGATAAAAATCCATGCCGCAAAGCACAAGATCGTAATCGCCCTCCACCGCCTTTTCGTACAACGCAGAGAGCAAATTCGGCGCAAACCAATCGTCCGCGTCCAAAAACGCGAGATACGTTCCTTGCGCGAGCGCAAGGCCGGCGTTCCGCGCAGCCCCCGCCCCGCAATTTTGCTGATGCAGTACGCGGACCCGCGGATCCCGCCGTTCATACGCATCCGCGATCGCGCCGCTTCGATCCGTGGACCCGTCATCCACAAGGATCACTTCGTATTCCGAAAACGTCTGCATAAAGACCGACGCCATACAGCGGTCCAGATCCCGTTCCGCGTTATAGATCGGAATGATGATGCTGATCTTCGGTCGATTCACGTTCCTCCTCCTTTGGGAGAATGCTCAAAAGCCGTTCCATTCCATGCGCCGCATCGAGCTCACTTGCCCGCTTTGCCGCTCGCGCGCGGTATCGCTCCGAAAGGGACGGATCGGTCGCAAAGGATCGGATCCCTTCAAGGATCGCGCGGTCGTCATCCGGCACAAGCATGCCGTAGGTACCGTTCTCTAAAATCTCCGTCGGCCCCGTGCAGTCCGTGCTCAGAACCGGCGTGCCGGCGATCAGTGCTTCCGCGACATTCAACGGGAAACCCTCGTAATGCGACGCGCAAACCAGCAGGTCGGCTTCCTTAAGATACGGGTACGGATTGCTCTGCATGCCGGTGATGGTAAGATACGAACCGGCATCAAGCGACTCGATCAGCGCGCGCAGCATCGCTTCATCGCTCCCGCCGCCGACAAGCGCAGCCGAGATGTCGATCCCCTTTTCATGAAGCACTTGGACAGCCCGGATCAGCCGGGACTGCCCCTTCACCGAATCGCACAGCCGCGCTACCATGACGACATGAAACGACGCTTTCGGCACCCGAACCGTCGGGGGTTCCTCCGCCTTCCTTCGAATCTCCTCGACCGGAAGCATATTGTAAAGCACCGCGAGGTTGCCCGGATCGCCGACAGCCTTACAAAAACTCTCCTTCGCGCGATTGCTGACGCAAACGACGCGATCCATCCGGCGATACGCATACAGCAGCGCATCCCGAGACGCAAATCCCTTCCGATACCCCGTTTCCATTTGAAAATCGCTGTGCACCCACGCAAGCCGCGTTGTCCCCTTTCGATCCGCCGGATAGCCGGACAGGATTTTCAACGCATACGCTCCGTAAAAAGCGATTTCAAGATCATACGGTTCTTGGATATACTTCCGATACAGATAGGCGGGACGGTGGAATCGGATCCACTGCTTCCACGGGAGCAAGCGAAAGCCGCCTTCTTTTTGCCCGCGGGCAAACCAACGCAGCAGATTCGGGACCGGCTGATAGGCGGAACGATACCGCACGCGTTCATCCAACTCCGATATCATTGCCGGATCGTCGAACGAAAAATTCAGTACGGTCACGTCATCGCCGTTTTGAGCGAACAGGTTGGCATACAGAACGAGCATACGCTCCATTCCGCCGACGCTGAGCGACGGTACGAGAAAAAGGACTCGTTTCACCCGCAACTCCTTTTCAGATCGAAAAATCCGGACTGCAAGGCCCTTCCGTAAACGGAACGGGCGTTTGTTCCGTGACGCAGTCGCACAGCTTCAGGAGTCGTTCTGCCGCAACGTCGGCATTCCAGAGTTCAGCCACCGTGCGATACGCGTTTTTCTGCATCTTCCGTTTGGCGACGGGATCGTCGAGCAGCGATTTGACCTTTTCAACAAGATCGCCGCGTTTCTTTCGGTCATAGATCCGCCCGTTCTCCCCGTCGCGCAGCAAGTACGGCACCGAGCCGATCTCGCGATTGGCCACCACGGCGCACGCAGCGTTCATCGACTCATTCATGACCGCGCCCCATCCCTCGTTCCGATCCGACGTGAGCAGGAACAGGTCCGCCTGCTCCATCCGCTCCCGCACCGCTTCCGAGGAAAGGTATCCGAGCACATGCACGCAATCGCCGAGCCCGTATTGATGAATCAGCGTTTCCACGGCCTTGCGGCGTTTCCCGTCACCGATCAGATCGAGCGTAACGGCATACCCGTTCGCCCGCAGTTGCCGCGCCGTTTCGATCGCGTCCTCGGGATGCTTCAACGCGATCAGCCGCGCTACCCACAGGATCGATCCGGGCTTTTTCCGTGCGATCAGCGCATCGATGTCCGCATACCGTCGCAGCGGCGGAAAATAGCCCCAGCGATAGGTTTTCTTCGGATAGCTGCAGATCATCCGGCAATCCGACGCGGTATACGCGCTCGAACAGAGCATATACAGATTCTTCTTCCGATGCCGGATATCGAGCATATACCGTTTATACAGATACATCGGATGCAGAATCTTCCAACGCCCCTGTTTGAAAAACCGTTCGGCGTAGCGAAACGTCGGCCGATTCTGCCGGAGGCGCTCCGCAACGTATTCCTCCGGCGCGGAACCGATAATCACGATATCGCTCGAAAGACCGATGGCAAGCGCTTTTTGATGCGCTTCCTCCGTTTCGTACGCATTCAGCACGTACGAAGCGCTGTGATTCAGGTCCACATACCCCATTGCCAATCGCTCTGCGGAGATCGACTCGGTGGCAACGAATGTGAACCCATCGCCGAGCAGCCGCACCATGGCTTCGCAAAACGGCGTCTGATGGAGGACCAAAAAGTTGGAATAAAACGTAACGGTCTTCGGCAGCATGGTGGGTTCCTTTCTTTACGCTTCGGCAATCGCCGAGAAGGCATGTTTCAGCGCGTTCCAATTCGTTTCGCGATCGTATTCGATCAAGGCGCGTGCGCGTCCGTTCCTTCCGAGCTGTTCCGCCGCCTTTGGGTCGGCAAACACGCGATCGATATGATACGCAAGCAGATACGGCGCGCTCGATGGATAGACGCGCGCCTCCTTCCCGTAAGCGGCAAGCTCCGCCACGCCGCCGACGTCCGCCGCAACGCTTGGTACGCCGAGCAGCATCGCTTCGGCCAGAGAATTCGGCGAATTTTCAATCGTCGACGGCATCGCATAGACGTTTGCAAGGCAATACTGCTTCGCCATTTCCTCGGCGCTCTGCGGCCCGATCGGATGGATGCAATCCTGTAATCCGTACCGGCACGCAAGCGTCTTCAGATAACGGATATAGGAGCTGTCCTTCCATTCCCGCTGCGCAAAGCTCTTGCGGATCGGATTATAGCCCGCGGCGACGATCGACAGATCCGGATACTTCGGCTTCAGATAGGACGCCGCTTCGAGCAGATAATGAAAGCCCTTGACCGGGTAATAATACTGCGAAACAAAGATGCTGTGCGGAACGCACGCCCCATACGTCCACTGTCGTTCATAAAACGCAGGCCGCATGACATCGCTGCACTTATAATACGCGCAGTCCGGATTTGCAAGGCGCAGCACCGCGTAATCGAATTCCGTTCGCCCGATATAATGCTTCACCTTCTTCAGCATCGCAATCTCCCGTTCGCCGCGGCGTTCGAAATTGCGCACCTGCGCGCGCAGTCCATCCCGCCGGATCAGGTCCCGAACGGTATTGCGCCGCACGACGCGCTCGGGCAATCCCTCGGTAAAATGCTTCGCCCAGATCGATGCAAACCCCTGGGCAAACGCAACGGTATGATCCAAAAGCCCCTCTTGTTCCATCGCGTCCGTGAACCGATGCGACGCATCGGACTCGGTTCCGAAGATGACGACAACGTCCGGCCGTTCCATCTGGACCGCGCTGTGAACCAGTTCCGGAATGGGCGCCGCTCCCGCAAAGTGGACGGAAAAAGGAACGCCGCCGACTCGAACGCTTCGATGCGTAACGCCGGAATCATCGGGCGTTCGCGCGAGAAAAACGATTTCGAACGACGAACGAAGGCCGAGGGCGATCGCCTCGATCCAGCTTCCGCAGGAAAGCGTATCGTTTTGAATCTCGCCGGAACAAGCAAACATCACTCTTTTCATTGGTTCTCCCCCTTCTGCCAAAACGCGGTTTCCAAAAACGCCATCAATCGCGCCGCCTGCGCGACGTTGGTCTTCTGTTCCAACACAAATGCGCGCGCCATCGCGCCGCGCTTTGTACGCTCCGCCTCCGAATGCGCAAATACCGCTCGCAGCGCAGAAGCGATGCCGTCCGCATCCTCCCGCTCGATCAGGAACACAAACGGTTCGTATGCCTTAGGCATGCCGGGCAGCTTCGTCGTCAGCACCGGCGTTCCGGACACCATGTATTCCATATTCTTCGACGGGAACGAATACTTCGTGTATTCTTCCCCGCTCGGGCGCGGATTCACGAGCAGCGCGGCCTTTTGCTCCTCCGCTACGACTCTGGCGTTGTCCGAGACACCGAAATACCGGATCCGTTTCTGATCACGCGCGGTGGCTTCCAGCTCCGCTCGATAATCGCCGTTCCCGTAAATCCAAAGCTCGGAATCCGGCACGTTCGCCTTCAAAAATCCTTCGGTCAGGTTGCCGATTCCGTAAATTTTCATCAGACTGCCGGCGTATACAATGACTTTTTTTCCGACGGTGCGCTCATACGATGCCTCCTCGCTGCGCACGGGGGCTTCGTCGTCCACATGCCCTTCCATGACAAGGTACGGCTTCCCGCCTTTGTTCAGCCGCTCATTCATGGCCTCGGTCAAAAACAAAAACCCATCCGCCCGGGCAAACAGGCGGTTTGCCAACTTTTTTTGCCAACCCGAAAACGGCATCATATCGGGCAGATCCGTTACGATCAGCACCAACGGAATCTTCCGCATCCGGCACCCAATCGCCATTCCGTACGCATTCGCAACATTCAGGCAATCGCAGATCGCATAGACCGGTTCCGATTTGGAGGCAAACAGGCTATGAACCCATGCGCCGAAAAAGACCATCAGCTGCCGCAGCACCGGGACGTTCAGCGTCGTATAATAATGGTACCGCGCGCCGTTTTCCTGCTCGTCCGGCTCGTGGATCCACAGCTTTTTCGTGATGCTTCGATTGATCGGCAGCCCCGAATAGCACGTAACCTGCGCGCCGTTTTTCACAAGTCCGCGGATCAAAAGTCCGTGATACTTCTGGCACTGCACCGAAAGCCCCTTTTTGGTTTCCTCCGTCAGCTTCCGATACAGCCGGTCTGTGCAATTGGAAAACCCATATAGAATCCGCATCGTTCCCCTCCCGCGCGGTCACTGTTCATACAACCGAAGATACGCTTCCGTAGCCCGCGTTCCGTCCACCGACGCCGGCGGCACCGACGCCGAAGCATACTCCGTTTTGCAAAAAAACCGTGTCATTGCGTCGATATCGCCCTTCGGAAAGACCGGTCCGGTTCCCATCGCGCTCTCCGGGCTGCCGCCCGTTCGATACGTTGCCACCGGCGTTCCGCAGGCCACCGCTTCGAGGTTGGTCATCGAAAGGGTATCCACGTACGTCGGGTTCACGTACCAATCGACAGCCGCATACAGGCGGCGCAGCGTTTCCACCCGATCGGTTCTCAACAGTCCGATCATATTCGGAGGAAGCGCGTCCCGCTCCCGTTCCGAAACGCCGACGACGATCATTTCGGTACGATCATCCAACGCGCCGCGTAGCTTCATAAGATCCGGCAGACCTTTGATCGTGCCGCCCCAGTCCGACTGAACTCCGAGCAGCACTCGCTTCCCGAGCAGGCCAAACTCCTTTCGCGTTGCCCAAAAGCCCGCGGCATCCGCGTTGTCCGGCGCGCAAAGGGGCAGTTTGTTTGCGTCCTCCGGCGTTGCAACGATGGGCGTTTTCGCATCCCGCAGCGCATCCGAAAGCATTGCTTCGGGCGTTCCGAAAAGGACCGCGCCATCCGCCGCGTGACAGAGCATCTCGAGTTCCTTGCTGCTTGCTGTGGGCTCCATGGCCCGCGCATTGCAGGGAAGCTGCTGCCTTTGCGTCTCAGAGAGGCCGTAAAACAGCGCCGTCCTGTCGTCGTTCAGACGCTGCAAAAAAGGCAGCGCCGATTGCAATACGTCCTCCGTCCAATCCGCTGCGGCAAAAAGCAGCAGCTGCTTTGGGATTCGGAATGACTCCTTTGTATCATTTCGGGACGGGTAAAACTTCCGTAGATCGATTCCGCTGCGAATCACCGTGATCGGATACGCGCCGAAAAAAGACCTTTGCGCCACCTTCGCCATCCATTCCGACGGCGTCACGATCCGAAGATTCGGGATCCCCGTAAACATGCGTTTCCTGTCCTGCCAGTTTTGAGCGCTGCGATCGATCAGCGACGCCGGATATTCGCGCACCTTTGGACAATCATGACACCCATCCGCCCAGCGTTCGCAGCTTACGGCGTCGCAAAACGCGCTGTGCCCCGTGAACGCCCAGCAATCGTGCAGCGTCCAGAGAATCTTTTTTCCGCAGGTGCGAAGGTATCCAAACAGCAGCGGAAGATTCAGATAGTATCCGTGCAGGTTGTGGAGATGAATCACATCGGGATCGTAATCGCGTACCCAGTCCAAAAACCGCTCGGTGGCGCGCTTGCTGCCGTAGCCGCACCCGTCCGTCAAACGCGCCCGGACTGCGTGCAGCTTCACATCCGTATCGGCACCGATTCGCACCGCATACGGCTTTGCCGCATCCGGAACCGTCTCACGACCGTACGCAATCCGGACGGTATGCCCCTTTGCCTGCAGCGCTTTCGCAAGGTCGGTACAGATCCGCCCCGTACTGCGGATGCCGCAGACCACGTTGATCATCAGAATTCTCATCGGTCACTCCCCGGTTCTTCAAACCGCACGGCTTCCACGTACCGCGCCACGTTGTCGCTCCGCGTAAACAGCTCCGAAAACAGGGCGTACACCGAGGCGCCGTCCCGATTCCTCCGCATCTCGCGAATCGCTTCGGCAAGCTCCGTTTCATCGGTCGGACTGACGCTCCTGCACCCCGGGTACCGCTGCAGCCGCTCGGAGAACGAGGTGTTCGCGCCGAAGCAGAAGACGGTCGGCTTCCCGCAGGACAGGATCACGGCCGTTTTGCTCGGCATTGCGGTCTTTGCGCCACCTTCGATCAACGGAATCAGGTTCACGCCGGCCATGCTGTACACATGCTCGGCGAGCGACGAGGGCTGCATCGGCAGCAGCGTGACGTTTCGGCACCCTACCGCCATCCGTTCGATCTCTTCTTTTTTGGCCCCGTCGCCGACAATCAGCACCTGAATGTCCGGCTCACTCGCTAAGAGCGCCGCCGCACGCAGAACCAGTTCGACGTTCTGCATCCGTCCGATGTTTCCGGCATACACGGCATAAAAGCGCTCTTTGGAAAAACCGTATTTTTCTGCAAACGCGTTCTTCTCCCACGGAATCGACACGGGCGCATCGCCGTAGCCCCAGTTGTAAATCACCGAGATCCGGTCGGGCGCAACGCCTTTTTCGATCAAAAACGCGCGGATATCGTCCGAAATACATACGATCCGATCCGCGTTCCGATATACATATCGCTGAAACGCTTCAAAAAACCGATACAGAAGCCCGCCGTTTCGGATCAGTCCGGTCTGAACGGCATTGTCCGGCCAGACGTCCTGCACCATTGCGACGATCTTCATGCCCTTCTTCTTTGCCGCCCGCACCGTCCAGAAGGAACTGTAGGACACGTCTTCAAACAGCACGTCCTCATTGCCGCGGCGAATGCCCCGCGCCATGCGGATTGCGGTCATCGAATCGCGCAGGTAGCGGGAGATAATATTGCTGTGGCGGCTCTCCTTTCGAAGCGTCCGTTTGCATTCGATTTTGGATTCGGAAAAGCCGTATAAAAAGTCGGTCTCCGATTCCGTCCGACACGCGGCGTACCGAACGACCCGATACCCCGCCTGAACGAATCCGCCGAGGATATCCGAAAACAGATGGTTATAGGGGCTTTCCGCATAATACAACGTCGGCGTTGCGATGGCAATTTTCATATTACGCTCCGATCTGCACGTCGATCACGCCGAGCGCGGCTTCGCATTTTTGCGCCGCATCCGCAGCATCCTTGCCTTCCGCGATGACAAATCCCATCCGCGAACCGCTGTCCGTCACATCCGTGATGCGCTCGCCGATTCCGTGAACGATCGAAATCTGCCGAACGCCGGGCATGGACCGCGCGGTTTCCAATCCGTCGATCCGCAAAACCTCCCCCGCATGCTGCGGAAAATAGCGGATCGCGGCGCCTTTGGCGTGGTGCTGCGTCAGGTCCGGCGTTTCGCCGAGCGCAATGCGAATGCACGCCTCCACCATATCGACGCCGGTCGAAAGCGGGACCAGATGCGTCGTGATACAGTCGCCGCCGAGCCTGGCGCCGATTTCCACAACCTTTGGGCCTTCCTCGGTTACGATGATCTCCGTATGCGAGGGACCGGACGTGATTCCGATCGCTCGGTTGGCCGCGATCGCTACGCGGGCAATTTCCTTTGCGACCGATTCCGGCAGCCGCGTCGGCTGCGTATGTCCCATCTCGACAAAGCGCGGCGCGCCGGTCGTGATCTTATCGGTTATCTGAATGACGCGCACGTCCCCTGCCGCAAGCGTTTCGACGCTCACTTCGGGTCCCTGCATATATTCCTCCACGACGACGTCCCCGCAGCGGGAGAAGGTCCGCGCGGCAGTATACGCTTCCTCCGCCCGGGCGCGATCACGCACCAGATGTACGCCGCGGCTTCCGGAACTGTCCGCCGGCTTCACAATAAATACTCCGTCAAACGACCGGGTCGCCTCGGCAAACGCCGCAGGCGATCCGACGCGAACGAACCGCGGTACCGGCACGCCGTGCCCTGCAAGGCAAGCGCGCATTACGCCTTTATCCGTCGCCCGGACGGCAGTATCCTCGCTGATGCCGACGAGCCCGCACTCCTTCGCGATCGCCGCGACCGTGCGCATCGGCATATCCGTCGCCAACGTCATGACACCGTTGATGCGATGCCGTTTTGCGGCCTCTACGGATGCCGCTATATCGATTGTGCTGATTACCTCGCGTATGACGCCGGGTACGGAAAACCCCACCGCATCCGGATTCCAATCGAGCGCAACCACGCGCAACCCCATCGCCGCTGCTTTTTCAATGGCCGGCAATTGCAGGATGCTCGCTCCGAGAATCATGATCGTTTTGGGGGACTTGTTCTGCATCGTTCTCCTCACAGGCGGTCGTTACCGCTCCATCTTTTTCCATTCCGCTTCATCGGGCGCGGAAGCATCGTTGTAAACGTGTTCCCGGAACAGAACCGTTGCAATCGTTTTGAAGAAAATTTTCACGTCGAGCGCAAACGAAATATGCTGCGCGTAAAACAAATCGTGCTCAAACTTCTCGTTTTGTTCCACCGAGTTGCGGTAATATGCCTGGTTGTACCCGGTCAGTCCCGGCTTGACCTTCAGCTTTCCCTTCTGCTCCTCCGTGTAGACGTCCATATCGTCGGGCGGGTCCGGGCGCGGCCCGATCAGGCTCATCGTTCCGTTCAGGATGTTCAGTACCTGCGGCCATTCATCGATGCTCGTTGCCCGGAGAAATCTGCCGATCTTCGTGACGCGCGGATCATCCACCCCGTTATACGTGGACCCGTCCGCATTCCGAATATCCGGCGCGTTCATCCGCATCGTTCGGAATTTGTACATTTTGAACAGCTTTCCGTCCTTCCCGATGCGGTTCGCGTTGTAAAACACCGATCCGCCGTCCATAAACCGGATGATCGGACCGAATACAAGCCATGCAAGCAGGAAGAAGGGAAGGCCGATCAAGCCGATCAGCAGATCGAACAGCCGTTTCCAGAAGGTCTGATACATGCGAAAGCCTTTCTTTGGCGAAAACCATCCGACCAAAGGAAACGGATGGTTTTGCATCTCTGAATCAATTCAAGTTGTTTGCGGTCTTCCCCATCAGGCGGAGAATCCCCGTCATGGTATCGGTCACATACCGAACCTGCTCATCCGTGAGAAGGGAATGCAGCGGCAGCGAAATCTCATTTTCGTACTGCAGAAACGCATTCGGATACTCTGCAATCGAAAAACCGAGCCGTTGATACGCGGTATGCATCGGAAGCGGCTTATAATGCACGTTGCAGGCAATGCCGTTCTCCCCCATCTGCTCAATGATGCGGTTGCGCTCCTCCTCCGAAATTCCGGGAATCCGCATCAGATACAGATGCCCGTTCCCCTCAAATCCTTCACAAAAATGGTTGAGCCGATTGATCCCGTACGGCAGCAGCGCTTCGTCGTACCGCCGAACAATCTCCCGGCGACGCGCCACCATGCCTTCATACCGGTCCAGCTGCGCCAACCCGATGCCCGCCATGATGTCCGTCATATTGCACTTATACCCGAGCGAAACGATATCGTACTCCCACGCGCCGGGTTTCATCTTAGAAAGCGCATCCTTGCTCTGCCCATGCAGGGAAACCAGCATGAAGTCCCGATAGAGCGCGTCATTGTCGATCCCCTCCCGATCGCGCCAGGTGATGGCGCCGCCCTCGGCCGTCGTCAGATTCTTGACCGCATGAAAGCTGAAACAGGTAAAATCCGCCGCCGTGCCGCTGCGCTTGCCGTGATAAGTTGCGCCGAACGAATGCGCGCCATCCGCCAAAACGATCGGTCGGTCAAACGCGCGCTGATACCGGTTGTCCCGCGGGGAATACAGATGTTTTTTCGCTTCAAGGACGGAAAACAGGCGATCATAATCGCACATCACACCGCCGAGATCGACCGGAATGATGACCTTGGTTCGCTCGGTAATCGCTTCGGAAAGCCGCTTTAGATCCATCTGGAACGAGTCCTTCTCCACATCGACCAGTACGATCTTCGCTCCGACATGCGCGATTACGGAGGCTGACGCCGTATAGGTATAGGCGGAGGTGATCACCTCGTCTCCCGGCCCAACTTCCAAAATCCGCAGCATCGATTCCAACGCCGCCGTGCAGGAATTCAGGCAGACCGCCCGACTCGTTCCGCAGTACGCCGCGATGCGTTTCTCAAATTCCTTCGTCTTCGGTCCCGTCGTGATCCAGCCGGACCGCAGCGCTTCCGCCGCGCCCTGCACTTCCTGTTCGGTCATATCCGGCGGTGAAAAGGAGATCTTCATAGCCTAACCCTCATATCCTGTCAAAACCGAGCCTGCTCAATGCACGGCTTTTTTCTTGGTTTTATGGTCCTTCTTGCTGTAGTAGTAATAGTAATCCGTGTGCTTCTTCTTATCCCCGTTCAGCACGGCGCCCAGAATCCGCGCGTTCGCTTTTTCCAGCTGCGACAGCACGTTCTTCACCGTCTGCTCCGAGTCCTTCCCCGACAGGATGACGATCACCGCCCCGTCCGTCTTCGGCGCGACCAGCGCCGAGTCAATGAACAGTCCCA
>JAEEGL013644919.1_pt1 | contig 21781 bp, 14 predicted proteins | sample 9134231 | NCBI WGS metagenome assembly JAEEGL01 (sample SAMN16246548, study PRJNA631951) | gut metagenome | biome: gut microbiome; feature: rumen; material: fiber-attached | host: Bos | place: Iran: Karaj | collected 2018-10
AAGACAAAGATCCTCCTGCCCGGCAAGTCCCAGACCGTAGTGGTGAAGGTTGACACGCAGGATCTGGCTTCCTTCGACTACAACGACGCGAACGGCGATGGCGAGACCGGTTGGGTCATGGATGAAGGCGAATACGTCCTTCGCGCCATGAGCTGCTCGTCCATCCTGGTTTCCCAGAGAATGAACAACTACGACGAAGCGTCCTTCACCTTAGGCGCCAAGGCTCTTCAGAAGCTGGACAACGGCTCCGACAACCTGGTTGTTACCCTGTTCTCCGATCCGGAATCCCGCACCTACTCCATCCGTGAAGGCGGCGACGCCCTTGGACAGGTGAACCTGAACCCGGAAGCTTCCATGACCATCATGAGCCGCGGCGATATGCTGGGAACCTTCCCTTCAGCGCTGACGGTGGACGACCTGACATTCAAGAACAGTGTTATTGAATACGAGAAAGACTGCATCAACCGCGCTAACCAGATCTTCAAGGAAGGTGACGACGTGGATGCCGAGACGAACCCCTGGTACATTCCGGACTCTGAATTCGTTGGCGACGGCAAGTACGCAAACTGGACACAGATAACAGCGGAAGAAGCCGCACAGCGTGACGGCGGCCTGTGCAAGGTCCTCCTGGCCGATATGGCCGGCGTCCCGCTGGATGGCTATATCCTGGTGGACGGCGAAGAATTCACCTGGGATGACTTCATGAACCAGCTGACCCTGAATGAGATTAAGTCCATGATTACCGGTAACGGTACACCTGAGATCAAGTCGGTCGGAAAAGGCAAATCCACCAATGCGGACCGTCCTCTGAACCTGGGCAGTACCTTCACCTGGGCAGATGAACCTATCCAGGCAGCTACCTTCAACAAGGATCTGATCCATCGCATGGGCCAGATCGTGGGTGAATTTGGTCTGCAGAAGACTGATGCCAACGGCAACAGCTACGGACAGCTCTCCGGATGGTGGGGACCTGGTTCCAACACTAACCGCAGTCCTTTTTCCGGCCGTACCAAAGAGTACTATTCTCAGGACAGCGTGCTGGCCGGTTACATTGGCGCGGCGTCTGTCAGCGGTGCCCAGGAGAAGGGCGTGAACGTTTACATCAAGCACTTCGCTTTCCACGATCAGGAAGCGACCCACGCCGGATCCAGCGTATGGATGGATGAGCAGACCATGCGTGAGAACTATCTGGCATCCTTCAAGCGTATCTTCCAGGAAGGCGAGCCTTCGGCTGTTATGTTTGCCTGCTGGAGAATTGGTATCGAGCAGATTGCCAACAACTACAACTTCATGACCGCCCTTCTTCGCACCGAGTGGGGTTGGGACGGCGAGAACGCGTCCGACATGGTCATGGGCCAGAGAAGCACCGCGTGGGAGAACCCGCAGGCTCCAGTGGACGAAGAAGGCAACCGCGTGACCGACTATGACTGGCCGGTTGGTAACTTCAACAACACCGAGATGATGCTGCGTGCCGGCCTTGGGCTTCCTATGTCCGGTACCGCGCCGAAGGGCATCTGGATCTCGGCAGGACGTGACGGCAAGGGCTCCCTGGCATTCGGTTCCATTCCGGAATTTAACGCCAATACTGCATACAACGAAGGCGACTTTGTAGCGGTTATTACCCGCGAAGGAACCGGACGGAACGCCAAGGTTATCGCTACCGACTACTATAAGTTTACGAAGGCACATGAGCCCGGCGAGTTCAACGCGGAGGAAGTGGAAGCAGCCACCTCCGATGATCCGGCTCTCTTAGATCTGTACGGCGAGAGCCGCCAGCAGTACTACTTCCTGCGTATGGCTGCCCTGAATGGTTTCTATCAGGCTGCCAACAGCAAGATTATCGAGAACGGCGTGGCTACCAGGTTGTTCGTGGATAAGACCGTGGAACTGAAGCAGGGCGAGGCAGCCGAAATCCTGTCCGACCTGACCGAGGAAGGCCTTAACGGCGGCGAGGCTGTTTACGCAGTCGTAAGTGGCGAGCTTCCGGCCGGTCTTGTGCTGGATGCGGCGACCGGTGTCATCACCGGAACCCCGGTTGCTGTCGCGGACGGTGCCCAGGTACGCATTGGCGTGACCGTGGACCGCTGGGTACGCAAGCAGGCTACCTATACCTTCACCGTGGCTTCCGCCTGGGCGGCCAGCCTGGAAGGTGCGAAGGCAGGCGCTGCGTTTGAAGGCTCCGTCGAGGCCCTGATTGAAGGCGGCGAAGGCGCGGTGGAATACTCCATCCTGTCCGGTGCCCTTCCGGAAGGCCTGGAGCTGAACGCGGAGACCGGCGCTATCACCGGTACCCCGGCCGAAGCGGGCGAGTACAAGTTCTCCGTGAACTACAAGAGAGGCGAAGTGGAGTACGCTTCCGAAGAGTACACCATGACGGTTGCTGAGTAAGCTGTATCCCTATACTCGTACAGAGAATAATGAAAAGGTAATAAGGGGCGGCCCTTGCCTAAAGGCAGGGGCCTGCCTTGAAGAAAAAAGCGGTTGACGTCTCCGGTTTTCGGCGGCGTCAATTTGGCATATTAAAGTTACTATTCGCGGTCAATTTCCAGAAACAACAGTTTCGTCGTGCTTGCGCGTAAGAAAAAGCTGTTCCCTGGAAATATAAGAACAGGAGGAGAAGGATGAGCGGAAGACGATGGAAAATAGGGGCGCTGCTGTGCCTGTTTTTGTGCGTGTGCCTGGCGGGATGCGGCGAGAAGCCCAAACCGCAGCTAAACGCCACCGTGATGGATGTCGCAGTGAAGACCATGCCGAAAAGCGAATACAACGTGGGTGAAACGCCGGAATTTTCGGACGGCGTGCTTACTTTGATCTATACAGATGACACGACCAAAGACGTGCCTTTTACGTATGAGGGGATCACGATTTCATCCCCTAACATGGACACCCCCGGAAAGAAAACCGTAAACATCGATTACGACGGTTTTGCGGCTTCGTTCCAGATTACGGTGAACGAGCCTTCCTTTACGGTGCGGTTTAACCGGAACGATCCGGACAATGCAGGGGCAGAAGAAAAAAGCGTGGAGAAGGACAACCCGGTCGCCCGTCCGGAAACGGACCCGGTGAGGGAAGGGTACGCCTTTGACGAATGGTTTACGGCCGCGGAAGGCGGGGAAGCGTTTGACTTTACGACACGAATCACGGCAGACACGGAGCTGTACGCACAGTGGAAGAAAGCTTACACTTTTACCTTTGATTTTAACTATGAGGGAGCTCCGGAGGCGGCAAACGTTCCGGTTCTGGAAGGAAGCCTTCTGTCCCAGGCGGACATTCCGGCGGTTTCTGAAAGGGAAGGCGCTGTTTTTGACGGATGGTATACCGAAGCCGAGGGTGGTGAGAGATACGGCTTTGCAGAAGAAGCAGCGGCAGACCTGACCCTGTATGCCCACTGGGAGGAAGTGAGCGAAGAGGAGGTCCTGGTTACGGTCACGTTTGACGCCGGTCAGGAAGAGTCTTCTTTTGTCCAGGTGAAACAGGGAAGCGCGGTGGCAAAACCCGCTGACCCGGCCAAAGAAGGCAGCAGCTTTGAGGGATGGCATACGGATCCGGTTGAGGATTCGCCGTATGACTTTGACCAGGAAGTGGCTGAGGATTTAACCTTGTACGCGCACTGGAAGGTATCATTCTATGTAGTGGAATACAAATACGTGATAGACGGGAAAGAAACCTCTTACACGAAAAAGCAGGTGACCCCGAATGTATATCTGGCCAGAGACGCGGTGCCCATGCCGGTGGCAGACGGGTACGTGTTCGCCGCAGGCAACTGGTACGTGGATCCGGAAGGTACGGAAATGTTCGACTTTGGCCGTATGAAGGTGAACGAGAATCTGGTGCTGTATGCGAAGCCTTTGCATCGTTATACGTTTGAGGCGGAATACACCTACATCGATCCGGAAAAGAGCGGTCTGGGATCCTCCAACGCGGTTTCCGGCGTTGGCCTGTTAGGTGCGGACGATGGTTCGGCAAACGCCAGCGAGGGCTTCTGGATGAGCAACCTATTTTACAATGGGGCTTATGTGGAATTTGATATCGTTTCGGACCGTGAGGTCACCGATGCCATTTTAACCATGCGCCTGTCGGCTGACTGGGAAGATATGTACATTGCCCCGGATAACCGGAAGGTGGACGGAGTGGAGTATTATGGTTTTGTCGTTTCCTGCGGCAAGGCGAAGCTGGATGCTTCCGGTAATCCTGTTACCGCGTCGCTGGGCAGCCTGGTAGCCGAAGAAGAGGAAACCTATTCCTACCAGCCCATTGCCCTGACGGGGGCTATCTCCTTCAGTGACAGCATTACGGAGAAGCGTCCGTTTGACGATTATCTGGTTAGCACCAGGCTGCACCTGTACGAAGGCATGAACGTGATCCGTCTGACGGTGAACAACAGCCATTCGCACGATGGTTCCATGGCGGCTGAAGCACCCATGGTGGACTGCATTTATGTAGAAACTGACGCAGCGCTGACGTGGGAAGCTCACACCGAGAACATTGATGAGTGGATCGCGCAATATGGTTAAACAGCGAGCCAAGCGGGCGCAAGTGCCTGGCTTGCCGGAGCACATGCGCACATTTGGCGAAAAGGAAGGATACCATGAACAAAGAAGTAAAAGAAGAGAGCGGAAAGCGAACGCCCCTGCTTTCGGGGGTGCTGGTGCTGGTATTTTCGGCGGCAGCCCTGGTACTCTACTTACTGACCGGGAAGAACGCCTTTACCCCATCCCTTTCCGTCACCGTGATCGCGTTTGCCGCCCTGGCCATCGGACTCCAGCTTATTTTGCTGGCAGCGGGCGGGGCGTTTGCAAAAGGAAAAAGCCTCTACATAAGACACCTTCTTCAGGTATTTGTGTACCTGTTTGCCCTTCTTTCCTGGGTGTTTTTGTTGACGAATAACGCCAACTACCTGGCCAGCGTCGCGGTAGGCATTGACGGGACAAAGCTGACTCCGGCCTTTTTGGCGAATATGGTACTGTCCGCGGTGGCCTGGATTATGTCCATCGCGGCGGCTGTGGGTTACAGAAAGCAGTTGGCTGGCCCAGGCGCGGCAGCCGCGTCGCAGGCAGCAACAGCATCGTCTGACAAAGCCGCAGGAAACGGCGAGATCGAAAAGGAGGTGCCCAGCCATGAATAAGAAACTGCTTATGTATACCAGGCTGTTTGCCGTGTTTGCCACGATCCTGTGCATCCTCATTCCAGGTTACATGGTGGCGCTTCAGAACAAGGCGGTTATCAACAACGCGTTGGGGGCTAAAACCTTCCGGGTGGAAGAGGATGAAAACGCCTCCGGCCAGGATACCAATTATTTCCCGGCTGCTTATAACGATACGGAAAGCGCGAAGGAAAGCGAAGCCATTCTGTGCAAGGATGCGGAAGTGGAAGGCCTGGTGCTGTTAACCAACAATGGGGCGCTCCCGCTTGACGATTACGCGAAGGTAAGCCTTTTTGGACAGGGGGCGGTAACCCTGAACTACTCCACCAGCGGTTCATCGTCCGCCAATACCAGTACGTACGCTACACTAAAGCAGGCGCTGGAAGAAGCGGGGATGGAAGTGAACGGCACTCTGTGGTCCTGGTATGAGGGCAACGGGTACCGCCGGAACGACTCCATCCAGGAAATTGTGAAAACCTACCGGGTAAACGAAGCCCCGTGGGCGATGGTGGAAGAAGCAAACAAGGACAGCTTTGAAAACTATAAGGACGCAGCCATTGTGGTTCTTTCCCGCAACAGCGGTGAAGGTTTTGACGCCAGTACAAGGGGGAGCGACGGGGAAGACGGAAGCTACCTGTCCATTACACCGGAGGAAAAAGACATGCTGGAGGGTCTTACCAGGCTGAAGGAAGAAGGCGTTTTTTCGAAGGTCATTGTGCTGTTAAACAGTGCCCTTCCCATGGAGCTGGATTTTCTTTTCCGCGAGAACATCTCAGTGGATGCCTGTATGTGGATCGGTAACGTAGGCATGAGCGGTATCTATGGGGTAGCGGAAGTGCTTGGCGGATACATGAGCCCATCCGGCTGCCTGACCGACACCTTCACCCGGGACGTCTTTTCTTCTCCGGCCATGGCTTCCTGGCAGTACAACCCGAATGGCCTGTTCGCTCAGAAATATGAAAATCCCAACGGCTATTCACTGAACCTGACCCAGCAGTACTACGGGGTTTATGTGGAAGGTATCTACGTAGGATACCGCTATTATGAAACACGGTATGAAGATTATGTGCTTGGCAGGGACGGCGCAGGGGAGTATGGTTATAATCAGGTGGTAGCCTTCCCATTCGGGCATGGTCTTAGCTACACGGAATTTGAAACAACGCTGTCCGGGATAACAGAAGACGCGGACGGAGCCTTTGAGGTGACGGTTTCGGTGTCCAACAAGGGACAGATAGCCGGCAAAAAGGTTGTCCAGGTGTACCTGCAAAAGCCGTATAATCCGGAAAGCGGCCTGGAGACGGCGGCGGTGGAACTGGCTGGTTTTGCAAAAACAACTCTTTTGCAGTCAGGCCAATCGGAACAGGTCACCATTCGTGTGGAAAAGGAGCAGTTCCGTGTTTATGACGCACAAGAAAACAGAACCTATATTCTCCCCCAGGGCGATTATTACCTGACGGTGGCGGAGAACGCCCATGAGGCGGTGAAACAGATTCTGGCTGAGAAAGGCTATTCCACGGAGAACACAAATGGACGGATGGAAAGTCCGGCTGCATCTGGACTTACTAAGAAGGTCTTTACGCAGGATAAGACTGACACGGACATTTTCTCCCTGTCTAAGCAGACCGGGTACAAGATCACCAACCAGCTGGACACGGCGGATATCAACCGTTATGAAAACCGGGGCCAGAACCAGGTGACCTATGTATCGCGTTCGGACTGGGAAGGAACCTGGCCGAAGGCTTCTGTGAGTCTGGCTGTTGACAACGACGGGATGTACGCAGATTTAAGCTGCAATAAACTCATTTCCGGAGAGGAAACAGAATCGCCCCTGTACGCGGTGCAGAACGGTTTAAACAGTTCCATGCTTCGCGGGCAGCCTTATGACAGCGCTGTGTGGGACGATTTGCTGGATCAGATGACCTATGAGGAACAGGCTCTCCTGATTACCAACGCGGCGTTTGGCACATCGCCCTTAAACAGCATCGCCATGCCGGGAACCAAGGCAAGCGACGGGCCAACGGGCGTCACCAGCTCCGTAACAGCTTTCTCCCTGCCCAGCGAAGGCATCTGGGCGGCTTCCTTTAATACGTATCTGCTTGAAGAGATTGGGGAAATGCTGGCAGAGGATGCCAGGCTGAACGGGGTCAACACGATGTATGCTCCGGGTATCAACATCCACCGCACGCCCTTTGGCGGAAGAGCCAACGAGTACTTTTCGGAGGATCCGCTTCTGACCGGCATCAGCGCCGCTGCGGAGGTGAAGGGTATGCAGGCGAAGGGAGTCATTTCCGTTCTGAAGCACTTTGCCTTTAACGACGAAGAGGCTGCCCGGAATGGTATTTCCATCTGGTTAAACGAACAGGCAGCTAGGGAAATATACCTGCTTCCTTTCGAGATCGCCATGGATCCGTCCAGCACGTGCGCTTATGGAGCCATGTCCTCCTTCAACCGCGCGGGGGCGCTGTGGACCGGTGCCGACGCAGCGTTACAGATGGTAATTGCCCGCAGGGAATGGGATTTCCAGGGTTATTTCCTTACCGATATGGCTGAAGCGAACGGTGCCCTGTACATGGTTTACGACGACGGCATCATGGGCGGTACGGACCTCTTCCTTGGAAATGGAAGTAAGACGGCCCTAGCTTCCTGGCGCAGCAGCATACCGTTCCGTAACCGGGTAAGGGAAGCGGCCCACAGGGTTCTGTATGTGAACGTGAATTACAACGCAGCCATGAACGGGATTTCGTCCGGAACCCGTCTGGTGGAGGTCACTCCCTGGTGGAAGATGGCCTTTATAGCGGCCGTGGGTTTTTTCGGCGTTTTATCAGCGCTTATGCTCATCCTGTGGGCAGCGGCGCTGGCCAAGCGTGCGCAAATGCCGTAATACGGGAATTTGCGCACATTTTTACAAGCGCGAAACAGAGGAAGAGGAGGAAAATGCCGGTGAGAAGAATTGCCATTATTGAAGACGAGAAAGCGGCAGCCGAATCCATCCAAAAGCTCGTCCGGGATTATGGGGAAGCCCAGGGAAACCAGTTCCTTTGCAGCTGGTTTCCGGATGCGGAAAGCTTTCTGGAATCCTTCAAGGCGGAGTACGACCTTATTTTCCTGGACATTAAGCTGCCTGGCATGAACGGGATGCAGGCGGCCGAGGAGGTGCGTACGAAGGACAGAAAGGTTTTGATTGTCTTTGTCACCAACATGCGGCAGTACGCCATCAAGGGCTACGTGGTGGACGCTCTGGATTTTATCGTGAAGCCGGTGGAGGCTATGGTGCTGAATACCCTGCTGGACAAAGCCATGCGGATCCTTATATCCCGGGAAGACGACGCATTCATTGTCATCCGCACTCCCAAGGGCTATCACCGTATATACATTCATGATCTCCTCTACGTGGATGTACAGAAGCATAAGATTACCTACCACCTGACGGAAGGAGTAGTGGAATCCTGGGGGAATCTTTCGGAGGCGGAAAAGCTGCTTCCGATGGACCAGTTCAGCCGCTGCCATAACTGTTATCTGGTAAACCTGCGGTATGTGGTGTCCATTGAAGGAGACGATGTTATTGTGGGCAAGGACACGTTAAAAATCGCCCGAACCAGGAAAAAGGATTTTTTCCATAGCTTTACCAATTATCTGGGGGAAGTAGGAGGAATGACGAATGTTTCTCTTTGAATCGCCTTTATTCTGGTACCGTCTTATTTTCCTGACAGAACTGGTGGTGGCGGAAATCATGATTACAGCCTCGTTAAAAAAGCGGGATCATTTTGGGCTGCGGGCTTTTGGCAGCCTTTTTGCTGTATATGTTTTAACTTTTCTGATTCCCCTGTTTTCCTTCAGCTACAGTGCCTGGTATACAAGCCTCATGTTCTTTTGCATCTTTGCACTGACGGTGGCAGGGCTTTTTTTCTGTTTTGAAGAGAAGGTCAAGAATATCGTTTTCTGTGCGCTTATTGCCTACACAGCCCAGCACGTTTCGTATCTGTTGCTGAATTTTTACCTGGTGCTGGTCAGTGGCGACACGCTGAACGTGTACGGCGATACGGGAAATTTCCTGGACGCCATCGGCCTGGGGGCCGGCGATGCCGTGGCTATGAGCTATATCAACTGCATTGTGTACCTGTTCCTTTACAGCCTGGTATACTGGGCTATCTGGGCTGTTATTGAGAGAAGGATACGGGAGCAGGAAGAACTGGAACTGAACAATACCTATCTGTTGTTCTGGTCAGCCCTGACCATCTTTATCGACATTGTGCTGACGTCTGTTGCCACGTATTCCGGGATCAAGGGCAGTTCTACGATGGTCGTCCTGTTTTATATTTCGAACCTGGTGTCCTGCATCCTGGCGCTTGGCATACTATCCCTCATGCTGGGCAGAAGCCTTCTGACCAGCGACCTGAAAACCATCCGCGAATTGTGGCGCCGCGACAAGCAGATATACGAGATGAGCAAGGAAAAGGCGGAATTTATCCAGATTAAATGCCACGATTTAAAACGCTTAATTCGGGAATTCTCAAACGAAAAGAAGTTTTTCGGAGAAGACGATCTGGAAGAGATTGAAAGTGCCATCAACATCTGCGGGGCGGTCATCAAAACCGGCAACGACGCCCTGGACATTATTCTGACAGAGAACAGCATTCTGTGCGAAAACTATAAAATCACCTATTCCTGCATTGCGGACGGCGAAAGTCTTTCGTTTATGTCGTCCAGTAATCTATATTCCCTGTTTAACAACGCTCTTCAGAATGCGGTGGACGCGGCCAAGGTCATTGAGCCGGCCAGCGACCGTTTTATCCGCCTGAAGGTCATGCAGGTTGCCAACTCGGTTATGATCCAGATCGAGAACAGCATCAGCAGCCCGGACAATTTGTCCTTCGTAGACGGTCTGCCGCTGACCACCAAGAAGGATATCGAAAATCACGGATACGGCTTAAAGAGCGCCCGCATGGTGGTGCAGAAATACAACGGGGACATGACGGTGAAGGTTCGGAACCGGGTGTTTGAGTTCAACGCGGTGATACCCATTCCGCATGCCAAAGAAGAGGTATAATCTATGAACGCTCTGCGAAAATCAAGGCTGACTCCGCTCCTTGTCATTCTTTTTATGGGATGTGTCAGCATCAATATCGTCATGTATACCTTCCGTGATTATATGGACGCGAATTTCGGGAGGGGAGAGGCGGTCATCCTGCTGGACGAAGAAGAGGTGGTTCCTGCCTATTATAGGTGGAAAACGATGGGTTCCTTCTTAACGGAAGGAAAACAGGAACATGCGCAAAGCGCCAGTACGGAGGGAGAAGGCGCGATAGGGGCAGCCGGGCAGAGCGGCCGTACTGACACAGCCAGCCCGCCCGGGGCTGCCCCTGGGGAGACCGGTCCTGATGAGGCGTCCGTGATGGCTGACGCGAAGGCACTTGCGAAGTCGATAGCCCTGGAGGGTACGGTTCTTTTAAAAAATAATGGAATTCTGCCGCTTAAGGAAGGGGAAATCCTGGCCCCCATGGGTTTTCACTTTTACCACCCGGTTTACACGGGTACGGGAGCCGGTTATGTGCAGACGCATGAACAATATTTGACAGATTTTCAGACAGCTCTTAAGAAGTACTTTGTGTTGAATGAGCGGTTCACCGCTGTCCTTCAGACAGGCCCTGTACACAGGATCAGCGACGAAGACATACAGGATATGGACATCCTTTGGTTAAGCCTTGAGAATGGGAAACCGGATTCCGGTATTTATGAACATCCCGTGGATATTTATGAAGACGTCAAGGCAACCTGTGAAGGGAATGTCGCGCTGGTTGTTGTTGGCAGGACGGGGGATGAGACCCGGGTTTTCCAGACATGTCCGTACGCGGACGGGACCCTCCACGAGCTGGCTTTGTCCTCTTACGAAAAGGATATGATTCGTTTCGCGAAGGAGAATTGCAGGGCAGTGGTGGTGGTCATTAATTCCTCTAACGTCATGGAAATTGCCTGTCTGCTTTCGGGTGAGTACGAATGCGACGCCATCCTGTGGATTGGCTGCCCCGGGATAGCCGGATTTGAAGCCCTGGCTGATATCCTGGCGGGAAAGGCGAATCCTTCCGGACGGACGGCGGATATCTGGGAAACCGATCTGCTTTCCAGCCCCTCCATGCAGAATTTCGGTACCTATCATTATACGAATACAGAAGGCTTCACCGTGGCTAGCAATTACAAGTCGGAGGGCATGTATTTTCTGGAATACGCGGAAGGAATTTACACCGGTTACCGCTATTTTGAAACCGCCTCCGATCTGGGTCTCCTTCCATATGGGGAGTTGGACGAAAACGGTGGGATTCTTACAGAGGGGGCGGTGGCCTATCCCTTCGGCTACGGCCTTTCTTACAGCCGTTTTTCACAGAGCATAGATAAAGTGGAAGAGGACGGTACCCGAATCCGGGTAGAGGTGAATGTCTCCAATGAAGGCCTCCTGGATGGGAGCGAGGTGGTCCAGCTGTATGTGACGGTACCTTATACCAGAAAGGACGAGGAATGGGGGATAGAAAAATCTACGAAAACCCTGCTGGCCTTTGATAAGGTTTTTGTGAGAAGCGGGGAGAGTGCTGCCGTCTTTCTTTCTTTTGAAAAAGAGGAGATGGCATCGTATTGCCAGGCTCATGCAAACGCGGATGGAACGGAGGGATGTTATTACCTGGAAGAAGGAGAGTATGTGATCTGGCTTGGGAAGAACAGCCACGACAGCTGGGATTCCTTTTCTGTGAACATTCCGGAAGATATCTGGTATGATAACCAGAACCCGCGGATGAGTGAAGTCCGCGCCCAGACGGGCCGGAGTTTTCTTTCGGGCCAGGATGGGTCTGTAAAAGTCAAAGACGGCTTTTTACAAGGGGAAAGCAACTTCTCGCTGAATATCGGAGCTTCTGTTCAGAGCGCGCAATCCGTGCGGGCGGCTACGAACCTTTTTGGGGCTATGACAGCCCATATGCTGGAAAAAGAAGTGGTGAATCTTTCCCGCCGGGATTTTCTGCAAACGTTCCCGGAGTTTCCCGAGGATACCGAAATGCCGGAGGAATTATGGGAAGATGTGAAATCGTACCATCCGGCTGAGGAAACGCAGCAGAAAAGTCCATCCAAAGAGGAAGAAGGGGCCGAAACGGGGCAGGCAGAAAAAGACGCCGGCTGGAAAAATCCCTCACAGGAGGAAGGAACCCGGGAAGAAACGGCAACGGTAACCGCGCAGGAACAGTCATATAATAACCTGCGTATCTCGGCCATGCGAGGGATAGATTATGACGACCCTTTGTGGGAGGCTTTCCTGGATCAGATAGACTATTCTTCCCAGGATGTGCTGGATTTACTGCTTATCCATTCGTACTATACGAAAGAACTGGAAGCAGTGGCCAAACCGGCATCAAGCGATATAGACGGACCACAGGGCTTAAGGCTTCGGGATTCCCATACCTGTGTTTATCCGTCCGAGGTGGTAGTGGCATCTACCTTCCATACAGATCTGGCGTACCTTTATGGGATTTCCGTCGGAAACGAAGCGCTTCTGCATGGGGTGAACGGCTGGTATGCTCCAGGCGCCAACCTTCACAGAAACGCTTTTGGAGGAAGAAACTTCGAATATTATAGTGAAGATCCTCTGCTTTCAGGGAAAATGGCGGCCGCGTGCATTTCCGGGGCGGCCAGTCAGGGAATAGTGCCGTTTTTAAAACACTTTGCCATGGTAAATTACGAAGACCATTCCACCTGCCTTTGTGTCTGGGCAACCGAGCAGACCATGAGGGAGCTTTACTTCAAAAGCTTCGAGATTGCGGTGAAGGAGGCTATTACTCAGATCCTGTGTCCGGATGAGAACAGACAACCGGTTCAAAAGATTATAAGGGCCTGCACCGGCGTCATGGCTTCACCTGCCTGGCTGGGCGGGCAGTGGTGTGCCGCGTCCCCGTCCCTTCTGACAACGCTTCTTCGGGAAGAATGGGGCTTTTGCGGCACCGTCACGACGGATATGGCCCTGCAGGTTACGGAAGGGATTATTGACAAAGCCTTACGAGCGGGATCTGACATCCGCATGCGTTCAAGCCAATATACGCTCTTGGATTCCTCTTCCGAAGAAATCCGCCAGGTATTCCGGCGCGCGGTAAAGAATATCTGTTATTCCTACGCAAACAGCAATCTGATGCAGGGACTGGCCCCCGGCGCGGTGGTGCGGTACAAAACAGCTCCATGGGAAAGGACCTTATGGGCGGCAGACCTGGTGGTTTTGATCTTAATGTTGTTTGTGATAAGGTGTATTATGAATAGGAAAAAAATAATGGACAGGCCCAATTAAACGCAACATCGAGAATCTAATGGCCCGCCGAAAGGCAGCGTGCCCGATATGGGCGAGCGGAGGGCAATCGGAGAGACGAACATCACGCCTCTCTGATTGCTTGTTGTTTTAGATGCTGATAAGGCCGAAAAACAGTCAACAAAAAGCCTATAGGTGGGCCTTTAAAGTTTGACTTCCGACGTTGATATTCCTATCTATTCTATTCTAGCCACAATCATTCATTGATTTACCGATATGTTCTACCGATACGAGTCTGCTTGCAGATGAACTTCGCGCCTTGAAAACCGCGTAAAATCAAACGAAATCGGAAATTTTTAGTTGCTTTTTCAGGTGCTTTATGGTATCATTTTTTAGAGATATTACCGATATGAACGAGGATTGATGCCATGTCTGAATCAAAAATTCCTGAGGAGATCAAACAGTATCGGCCTGGCCCCTGTACTGAGATCAAACTCATTAGTGGTCATTATTATGTATACATGTACCAGTCACTGCGCCTTCCCAGTGGAAGATGGGGCAAAAAGACTGGAAAAAGTATAGGTACCATCATTCCTGGCACCGGGTTCATCCCGAACAGGAACTATCACCTGTATACCGGTGATGAATCCCAGGATGAGATTACTGTCCTTGAGTATGGGCAGTATGCCCTGATTGGTGAGGTTGCAAAAGATATTCTCACTGAGTTGAAAAACTGGTTCCCGGCTGACCGCGCTTCCCAGATCTTTGCTTACGCCTGCATCCTGTATGCAAACGGCTTTGTCCATCTTGATCAGGTACAGGCTTACTACGAGCAGAGCTGGCTGTCTCAGGAATATAAGCAGTTTCCCTTCAAAATGGGGAAAACGGCCCTTGGAAACCTACTTGATGATCTTGGCCGTCGTACAACGAGGGTCGTTAACTATGAAAACGCAGCAGTCCTAAATTCATCTTCCGCAGTTGCCATTGATGGTCATGCCATCCGGTGCTGCTCTGATGAAAATGATCTTGGAGAGGCAGGATATAAATTTAACTGCCTTAAGGAAGATCAGGTGAACCTTCTTATGGGATACGATATCAATACCGGAGTTCCGCTTTTTGCGCGTATGTATCGCGGCGCATGCAATGATAAATCCACAATCGAAGACATAACTGAGCTGCTTACATTTTCAGGGATCCTGTTTGTAGTGGATCGAGGGTTTTACAGCGCAAAAAACCTGAAGCTCCTTTCTGCAAACGACAATACTTACATCATTCCGGTTCCATCCAATACAGATATCTTCCGGAATGTTATGAAGGATATCTGCTATACAGACAGTTTTTACTATAGATCCGGCAAAAAACATGCCAGGATAGAATATATGTCCCAGAGAATATCCGATAATACTTACGTTTATGTCTTCCGTGATATTGATGAAAACGAAAAATGCCGCTACAACTATCAACACTGCATGGAGCTTGGGCGTTTCGGATATACACAGGAAAATTTTGAGCAAAGCAAAGAAACTTTCGGTGTATACGTCCTGCAAAGCAACAGTGCCAAATCTGCAGAAGAGGTATTCGGTGGATACAAAAAACGCTGGGGCATAGAAACGCTTTATCAGTACATGAAGAACACCGCAGATTTCAATGACCTTATGGTCCAGGACTACTACAAGGAACAGGGGCTCGCGTTTCTTATGCTTATTACCGGGCAGATCCATCAAAGGATGATTGCTGCGGTAAAGGTGCTTGGCAACAATGCCATTTCTGTTCATGATATCCTGCTGATGGCAAGATGCATGAAAATGGAACGTTGGGGCAACAACTGGAATCTCAAAAACGCCAGGAAGCGAGATCTCCAGATGCTGAAGCAACTTGGTTTTGAGCCGAAGATCACAGTGATAGATTCATAAAGAGCTCGCGGCATATCGGTAAAAACCTAAATGATTGTGGTTAGTATACTTCTGCCGCCTCTTTTCTTGTCTTGACCGTGCGGTTCTTGACATCCTCGCGGAAAAGATCGTTCGCATCCGTTACAAGGTACGCAGTTGTGTTGCCTCCAAAGACACCGATAATTCCGGTTGTCAGTTCCTCGATTATCGTGATATACATCGGCGTGATGGCACTGCCGCTTATGCCTCCGTTCTCAAAGATGCCGGCAGTGTTAGGAAAAGTCTGAAGGAAGACTTGCACCTCGAAAGCAGGGCGATACCATTTGTTTCCGGCTGCTTTTTCCTGTTCCTTTTTCTCGGTGATATCCTTCTGTATGGCGTTTGCGAAGCGCTCCTCGATGAGTGGCAGGTTAGGGTATTCTGTGGCCATTTTTTTCCTTTCTGCTAAAGAGGGAGCACAAATGGATCGTCATCTGGGCCATACGCTTCCTGATAAAGTCTTAGTGCATCTCTTGCCACATTTCGCAATGAAGCAGTATCATTGATTCCGTTATGACGGAAGAAAAGCACAAGCAAATCCCGTGCAATTGATTCTGATCGTTCGTCAGGAATGCCTTTTTCGTCAACTCCATGCAAAACGACATCGTATATGTCATCGTGCCGTACAATAGAAACATCGATATCACGTTTTTTCTTCTTTCGAAGCCATCTTCTAAACTCATCAGTAACGATATTTATAGGTTCGCGGGATATGATTCCGTCAATTGCCTCGGTGTCCTCCCATGCATCGTTTGCGTCCCGCATGAGATGCAGAAATATTTTTCCGTCCCGTTCCTCTGAAAAGCATTTGCACGTAAAAAAAGCCCAATTGTTTGCGTTGTTCAGCATGAGTGTGGTGGCACACAAGTCCCCATATGGCTCTTGCAGGATCAGATCGGCCAATTCTTCCGGTTCGTAGATCCTGTTTTTCTCGATGTTAAAACGCATGTTCCCAATGATCATTTCCGCCTTCTTCTCCTTATTTGCTCCGTGCGTTTTTAGCTAAAAACCGCCTCGAAGTTCGCGTCCACGTCCTCCATCACAGAGAGAAAGTCCCGCAGCATCTCCTCGTTTGAGGGGATCTGCCGTGCCAAGAGTTTTGTGCTCTGCACGGATCTTTCTTTTCCGTGCCAAAGCACGGATGCCAGGCGCGCCTTGAGTGTGTCCCATGTTTTTCTAAGATAGCTCATGAAAAGCCTCCTTAGTTTTTCCGGGATCAGGAAGTGCCTGCTCGGTTCTTTTTCCTATGTATCTTCCTATATATTATACCAGATTTCGGTTTGCCAAACAAGGAAAATGTTCTACGCAATTGCCCACTATTCTAAAAAAGAGCCGCCAGCGGTGGCGGCTAAAATCAGTTGAGGGAGAAAGATTCGTTTCGGAGAATGGACATCCAGTTTCTCTTCCCATAAAGAAAGCGGACGATGTGAACGGTCTTTGTGTCCTCGTCAATGATGTAAAAGGCAAGATAGCTATTGATGACGATCAGCCTGATTCCCCAAGCGGCAAGGATTGGATCGTCAACGGTCTTGTGTTTCTCTGGCAAAAACGCGAGCTTGCTGATTTCTTCTTCAGCTTTATCAAGAAGATCATCAGCAGCCTGAGGATTCAAAAGAGTGAACTCAATGTAATCAGCGGCTTCGTTTAGATCACGTTCTGCTTTGGATGTGATATGAATCGAGTAGTTCATTTTCTGCGTCGGGCGCGAATATCAGCCATAGCATCGGAGAAGGGACGGGTATTGCCGCTTGCAACATCGTCCAATCCTTCTTTTATGAGACCATAGAGTTCAAACTTCCCGACAAGGGCTTCATAGGCTTCTATGCTTAGGACTGCAAGATCACCTTTACCGTTCTTGGTAATGAAAACCGGCTCATTATAGGTATGGCAGAAAGTAGATATGTCGTTGTAGCCATTTCTGAGATCGGCACTGGATCTGATTGTGGGCATCTGGAGCACCTCCTTCAATTTATGATAACAAAATTATACACGAATTTTGGTACGGATGCAAGCAGGAATATTATCCGGAACGCAATGTTCTACGCAATTACCAAAATCAACCACACTCCGCCTCCTCCCCCTGTTCGCCTTTTCCCGCTTTTCTTTTTTCTGGCCTGCGCCGCTATTTTCCTGGCAGGCACATATCCCGCGCGCGCGGCGGTTTTCTTTTCTCTTTTTTCTCTTTTTCTTTTCCCTTTTTCTCTTTCTGCGATCAAGGCGGGGTGGGGAGAGGAAGAATATGGCAGGAATAAACGTGCCGGAGGGAGAGGGAAAGAAGAGAAGAGAGCGGAGAGGAGAAGGGGGCGGGGGAGGGAGGCTATAAAAAGTAATTGCGTAGAACATTTGATTATAAAGGGTACTCTCCTGCCAAAGCAGAAGCCTGTATTATGCCGGAATTGGATGGAAAGCTCAGGGATGAAAGAAGGAAAAAAGGACCGTGCAGAGCGTACTTTTCGGAGCTTCCTTTTCTGGCATAATCCTTTTGGTTACTGAAAGGTGGAGTTACAACCATTTGGAGGAACCCCAAATTTACAGAAAGGAGGTGCTGACCATGAAGCATCTCAATGACTTGATTGTAAAGATCGCTGATGCAGCAACATCGAAAGTTGCCACGACGGTCTTTCAGAAACTGATGAAGGGATTGGTAGAGTTTCTTTCCCTGCTTGTTGGACGCCGTAGAACGTTCAGTGAGCAGAAAAAGGTGGCTCCTGAAATTCTGGTTACCCTCATCGCTATCCTGTCCGTCAGCTTCGAGGCGTTTTTCCTTGGGGTGTGGTTTCAGAATATCGTCCTGACGCAACTTGGTGTCGGGTGGATACTCTCGACTGCATTTACCTATACCGGAAACCACCTCGGCCAGCAGATGGGCAAATATAATCTGTTTGGCGTAGGATTGTCACTCGATTCTCCTGTAGCGCTCCTTCGGTGGTGGTGCATCCAGATGACAATTGCAATCCTGCTGCCGTATATTGTATACGCGGCGAGAAATTGGTTTGCTGTTGTCTCGGAAGCGGTCAAGATCGCTGGAAATAGGCGTATTCTCTACTTCCGCAAGATCTAAATGAAAAAAGTGGCGTCCCGTTATGGGGGCGCCACTTTTTGTATTCTCTACCCTAAAAGGTTATTCAAATTGGTCGTTTTCCAAACGACATAACCTGCTAACCGAAATAGAACACTCTTGCGATTTGCTATGGTTACGCTGCCCTTTGATCCCCGCAAAAAAAGCTGCCGGATTTCTCCGACAGCCTTCTTCCCAACCATTCTTTTTCAGTTCTCCGGAAACAGGATGATTTTCTCATATTCCGCAAAGACCAATGCCGGCAGCAGCTTTTCCATTTCAGCGGAGTTCCGGGAATCGGTTTTTTCGAAATCCTGCATCGACGGATGCTTCAGGCTCTTTCCTTCGTAGCCAAACGTCTCCAAGTAGTCCTGAAACAGGATCACGTTCTTTTCTTTCAGAATATACGCCCAAAACTCGCTGTAGCTTTTTCTGATGTCCTCATCCGTTATGCCATGCTCCGCACGGAACGCCGTGCTGAAGCGCCCATACGCATACCTGAGCAGCTCTTTTTCCGTCATGGCATTTTGCATGCCAATTCTCCGGCAGACATCCTCAGTTGTGACACCCAGAGTAGAACCGTTTTCCCAGCGGCAATGCACGGTCCCTATATCGTCCACGCATACAACCACTCCGATGCTCCCGCACGGCAGGCGTTCTTCTTCCCCGCGCATTTCCACGAGCTCTACAAGCGTGCCGGGAAGGAACTCTTCTTTCCTCTGCTGGATCTGTTCCTCAATACGAAGTTTGTCCATTTCCTTTCCTCCTTTTAAAACTCCGTTTTTCAATTGTTGCATAGAGATTCTACCAGAAAGGAAGAGTGCGAAAAAACGGAGAGAAAGCGAACGGAAGCGGCATACCAAAGGAAAAGAGCTTGCACGGAAGAAGCAAAAGAGAGGAGAGAGAAAAAGAAGGGTGTATATACCGGGTTTGTCACATGAGCGAACACTGTGTACGTTTTGCAAAGATACAGTTGACAAAAGTCTTGTTGGCAATCGGTGGATATGATATTCTTTCTGGAGATACAATCAAGTTGAGGAAGAACTGCCATGGGCTACAACAATAATCATGCTGGTCTACATATGGTGCGTTGGAACAGAGCCGGCTTCACATATAATTTGCCAGATCCGTATTTCTGTCAACTACCCACCACTTAATCCCTTCGGGATTGGAAGTGGGGGCTTGCAAAAGCCCGGTTGATTAGCCTAAGCGTTTTGAGCGCTACATGAACGTACAGCAGATGAGAAAAAATACCCTCAAGAGAAAAAAACGGAACTTTGTATGGCGATCGGGTAAGCGGGCCAGGTAACTTCATATAAAATAATGTGCTTTGAAGTTATAGGCTTTTAATTAGTCCTGGCGATTATTTTTATTAGGAGGGGAGAAACGCTTGTTAAGGTTCTAAAACTGTTGAAGACAAAAGAAGAACTGGAAAATACAAACAAAGAAATAGACCTTGCGGATTGTTTTTTGTGTAAGTATGCTAAGACTATCCATCTATGACGTAGCTGCCGGGGCAGGCTGCCAGGATCCGGCACCGGTACGCTATCGTTGGAAACACGTACATCCACACAACAAGAAGGAGGAAAACAATGAAACGCAAGGCATCCAAGCTTGTGGGAGCACTCACAGCAGGCATCCTGTCGTTGGCCCTGCTTATTCCGGCCATGGCATCCGCTGCCACCCTGGAACACAGCTATTTGTCCGCAGAAGGCAAATATTACAGTGACTACGACAGCATTGAAGAAGTATTTGAAGCCGCTAAGCAGCTGAACGGCGAAATCGTGGCGGAAGGCGCGCTTCTGCTGAAGAACGACGGCACCCTGCCGCTGAACCCGAAGCAGGATCGGATCAGCATCTTTGGCATTATGTCCAATAACCTGCAGGAAGGCGTGAACGGCGCCGTGATTGCGCCGAACGCGGTAGAAACGACCGGAAACGCGTTCCGGAATGCCGGTTTCCAGGTGAACGACACTCTGGAAGCTTTCTATGCAGCCATTCCGAACTCGCAGAAGGACGAGGGACAGGAACCGGATGTGGCACTGTTCGCCGGCAAGGTGGAACGGTCCTTCAAGTCCTTTGACGATGCGGCCGTCATCATCATCCAGAGAGTTGACTGTCAGGAAGACAAGGACTTCAGCGTGGCCCTGACCGGCAACACCAAGAACGACGCCGGAGATTACGAGAACCTGGAAACCGGCAACTACGCCGGTAATAAGGAAAACGATGGTCCCCGCGAACTGCAGGACAAGGTAGATCCGGAAGCGGAAGATGGCGATCCTTACAGCTGGGCTCATGAGCATTCCGCCCTGGCTCCCGCTCATGAAGGCGAGGAAGCGGATGAGAACGGCAACGTGGAAGTAAAGCACGGCCTGCAGCTGACCCAGTCCGAAATCGACCTGATCGAATACGTAAAAGACAACTTCGACAAGGTCATCGTCATGTTCAACAGTTCCACCGTGTTCGAGTGCTACAACTTGGAAAATGACCCTGGCATCAGCGGCATCATCTGGTTCGGACGTCCGGGCATCCAGGAAACTGGTATCACCGCCGTGGCGAAGATTGTCAGCGGCGAAATCAACCCCTCCGGCGGCGCTTCCGCAGAATGGGTACGCGACTTTACGGCTGACCCGACCTGGCAGAACGCCGGCAACAACCGCCAGTTCCGTTACATCGACGGCCTGGCCGGCAACACCTCGGTCCGTTACGAGAACGGCCTGTACACCTACTCGCCCAGCACCGCCGGCCGTACCGGCTTAAACGGTATCCGCAGCGTTGAGAACGAGGAAGGTATCTACCTTGGCTACAAGTATTACGAGACCGTGTACTATGAACTGCTCCAGGGCAATCTGAAGTATGAGAAGACGAATAAGAAGCTGGTGGCAGCTGATTACGCACTGGCTGATGGCGAGGAATTCGGTACGGCTGAAGAATGGCACGACTTCAATGTTGTATATCCGTTTGGCTTTGGACTTTCCTACACCGATTTCACCTTCGAAATGGGCGGCATCTATCTGGATGCGGCGTTAAAGCAGCCCATCGCCGGCGAGACCGTGGACGCGGCTCTGTTCGCTTCGGAAGAAGACAGCCCGGCTGAAGTGAAGTCCATTTACATCCCCGTTACGGTTACCAACGTGGGCGGCATGGCCGGCAAGCAGGCTGTGGAAATTTATGCGACCGCTCCTTACACCTACGGCGGCATTGAGAAGGCTTTCGTGAAGCTGGTTGGCTTCGAGAAGACAAAGATCCTCCTGCCCGGCAAGTCCCAGACCGTAGTGGTGAAGGTTGACACGCAGGATCTGGCTTCCTTCGACTACAACGACGCGAACGGCGATGGCGAGACCGGTTGGGTCATGGATGAAGGCGAATACGTCCTT
>JAEEGL015190324.1_pt1 | contig 21781 bp, 17 predicted proteins | sample 9134231 | NCBI WGS metagenome assembly JAEEGL01 (sample SAMN16246548, study PRJNA631951) | gut metagenome | biome: gut microbiome; feature: rumen; material: fiber-attached | host: Bos | place: Iran: Karaj | collected 2018-10
ACCAGTACCAGCGCAAGGCCGATTACGGTCTGACCGACGGAACGCATCTTGTCGCGCTTCATAAAGAGGAATGCAAGACTGGAGGCAGCGATGAGAAGCGGCAGGTCGAAGAAGCCCGAGCCGCCATTGAGCCCGAGCAGGGTGATAATCCACGCTGTCACCGTGGTTCCGATGTTGGCACCCATGATGACCGCCACTGCACTGTTGAGCGAGAGCAAGCCTGCGTTGACGAAACTCACCACCATCACCGTGGTGGCCGAGGAAGACTGGATGGCCGTCGTCACTGCCGTGCCGGTAAGGATGCTGCTCAGTGGTTTCCCCGTCATCTTGCCAATGACTGCCCTCATTCGGCTGCCTGCCACCTTCTGAAGGCCCTCGCTCATCATTTTCATGGCGAAAAGAAATACAGCCAGCGCACCGGCGAAATTGATGATAATCAGTAGAATTGTTGTAATGTTCATAACAGTTTGTATTGTTGGTTTGACGCCGCAAAAGTACTGCTAGATTGTTACAAAACTGTTACGAAATGGTTAAGTTTTTGTTAAGTTATTGTTGCAATATTGTTACAAAAAAAGAAAGCCCCTGTTTTCACAGAGGCTTTCTAGGATTTCTATCCTCGAAGCAAGAGGTTACTTGTGTGCTTCGGCGAGGGCGAGATACTTGTCAATCTCGGTCCATTCGGTGCTTTCGGGGTAGTTGCTCTTCACCTGCTGGAAGCACTCGGCGGCCTTGGTGTAGTTGTCCTGCATCATGTAGGCCATGCCGGCTTTGTAGAGGGCGGTGGGCGAGGTGAGGTAGTTCGGGTTCATGGCGGCGGAGCGGGTGTAGTGCTCGGCGGCATCTTTGGCGTTACCCTGCTCGAGGTAGGCGTCACCCAGCATCATCTCGGCCAGCGGACGGGTGAAGGTGTCTTTGCCTTTGTACTTCTTGAGCCAGTGGATGGCCTCTTCGTAGTTGCCTTGCTGCAGGTAGGCGGCACCGGCGTAGTAGCGGGCCAGGTTGCCGGCCTTGGTGCCCTTGTAGCTGCCAGCCACGCTGAGGAAACCACGGTAGGTGTCGTCACCATTGAGGGCTTTGTCGAAATCGCCCTGTGCAAACCACTGCTCGGCGGCGAACATCTCTTCGGCGGCGCGGGTCTCACGAGGCTGGAAATACCATTTGCGAAGGCCGAAAATGGCCAACACAACAAGCAGGATGGCCACCACGATGATGATGATGGTCTTCTGATTCTTCTGAATGAACTCTTCCGAGCGGGTAATGACGCTACCCATTTCGGTGTTTTTTTCTTCGATTTGCTTTTCCATTATTATTGTTTCTTTTTGTTTCTCAAATGCTCAAAAAATCGAGTGCAAAATTACAACTTTTTTACGAATTATGTGCCTGAAAAAGAAAAAAGTGATTAACAGGGAGTGTTTTTAAGTTTGATGGGATAAAATAATTGCATTGATTTACAGATGACTACTAATTATTTTTATTAAAAATAGAAGAAAAATTTTTTTTATAAATTTATTTTACATATTTTTGCAAAGAATATTAACTGGTGAAAAAATAGTAAATTATGACTACTGAAACCAAATATTTGGGACTCGAATTGCGCAGTCCTATCATGGTTGGCAGCTGCGGTTTGACGGCCGATGTCGACAAGATGGTACAGATGGAGCAGGCCGGTGCCGGTGCTGTGGTGCTGAAGTCGGTCTTCGAGGAGCAGATTATCCACGATATCAAGCGTAACACTCACATGGTGGCCCCCACCGACAACTATGGCGATAGCTATGAATATATCGCCCAGCATGTGGCCGACAACTCACTCGAGCAGCATTTCTCTATGATACGTGAGGCAAAACGCCGCCTGACCATTCCTGTGATTGGCAGCATCAACTGCTTCTCTTACGAGAACTGGCTCACCTATGCCATGAAGTTCGAGGAGGCCGGCTGCGACGCCTTGGAACTCAATATGGCAATCCTCCCTTATGAAACCACATTGTCGGCCGACGATGTAGAGCGTATCTTCTCGCAGATTATCACGACGCTCCGCAAGTCGATATCCATTCCCATCAGCATCAAGGTGGGGTGCTATTTCACCGACATGGCCAAGCAGATGCAGCAACTGAGCTGGATGGGCATCCAGGGTGTCACGATGTTCAACAAGAACGTCCAGGTCGACATCGATATCGAGGCGGAAGCTTTGCGCAACGCCTCCTACCTCTCCGCCCCCGGCGACATCTACAACACGTTGCGTTGGGTGGCATTGCTGAGCAAGAAAATGCGCTGCGACATCTCGGCTTCGACGGGCGTCTTCTCGTCCGACGATGTGGTGAAGATGCTCCTTGCCGGTGCTACCACCGTCCAGGTGGTCAGCTGCCTTTACAAGAACGGCATCGACACCCTCCGGTCGCTCGACAGCGGTCTGAAAGACTGGATGCAGCGCAAGGGCTACAATAGTGTGTCCGACTTCAGGGGCAAGCTGGCGGTCATGCCGACCGAGAAAGCCTCGGTGGCCATGCGCACACAGTTCATGAAATACTTTGCTGAAATAGTATAGGCTAGATTAAAACGACTACATATACGCGACGATAGCCAGTAACCAACCGCTCACTACACTCCTTGGTGGCATCCGCTGTTTTTGAACTCGTTAACATAAGTATATACACAACAATTAACAACATGGAACAACAAGAAGAAAAGGTGGTGAGTTTTTTCCGCTTTGAGGACCTTCGTGTCTACTCCAAGGCCATTAGCTATTCCACGTGGGTGATGCAGCAGCTGAGTTCGCCTCGCGACGACGCTGAGCGGACCTTGGCGCAGTCGTTTTACCATTCGTCTTATGACATCGCGCTCAACATTGCCGAGGGCTCGAGCCGCAGCAAGAACCAGTTTGACCACTATCTGAAGATTGCCAAGACGGCAATCCGCGAGTGTGTGGTTTACAGCGAGGTGGCCCATAATACGGGTATGTTCGGCGACGGGCAGTACCAGCAGTCGCGCGAGTACCTGATGGAGCTCACCCGTATGCTCGGAGCTCTCATCATCAGCCTCTCGCGTAACAACGACCGCCGTCAGATGCGTGGCGACGACGAAGGCGAGGACGACCCCTACGCCAACGAGGAGATGTCGTACTAAAACATCTGACCCAACTGCACCAGGGGCACCGTACAATATGCGCCCCTACGCGACCGAAAGGCAGCCAACTCGCCCGTCGGCCATTGTTTTTGTGGGTATGAACTGATAACACTAAATACAATATACTTATGCAACTCAAACTCACCAAACCCATCATCTTCTTCGACCTTGAAACCACCGGCGTACAGGTAGGACACGACCATATCGTGGAAATATGCCTGCACCGCGTGATGCCCGATGGCTCGACCGACACGCGTGTGGAACGTGTGCGTCCTGCCGATGCCGAGGGCAATACCATCCACATTCCTGAAGTCACCACGGCTGTGCACGGCATCACCGACGCCGATGTGGCCGACAAGCCCACCTTCCGCGAACTGGCGCCCAGCCTCAAGGAGTATATCGGCGACGCCGACCTGGCGGGCTACAACAGCAACAAGTTCGACGTGCCCCTGCTGGTTGAGGAGTTCCTCCGTGCCGGCATCGACTTCGACCTCTCGGTGCGCCATCTGGTCGACGTGCAAAACATCTTCCACCAGATGGAGCAGCGCACCCTGGTGGCTGCCTACAAGTTCTATTGCCACAAGGACCTCGAGAACGCCCACAGCGCCGCGGCCGACACCATTGCCACCTACGAGGTGCTGCAGGCCCAGCTCGACCGCTACCAAGGGGTCGACTACAAGGACCGCAACGGCAAGGTGACCCAGCCCGTCGTCAACGACATGGCCGCCCTCAGCCGCTTCACCTGCAACAGTCAGTGGGCCGACCTGGTGGGCCACATAGGCTACGACGCCCAGCATCGCGAGGTGTTCAACTTCGGCAAACACAAGGGCGTGCCCGTCGAACAGGTCTTCGAGCAGGAACCTTCCTACTATGACTGGATGATGAAAAGCGACTTCCCGCTCTCGACCAAGAAACTCATCACCCAGATATGGGACCGTCGCAAGCAGCGCAAACTCGATGCCCTGAAAGCCCACTTCCAAGGCTGACGGCGCTCTTGGCAAAGTCCACCTTTTCGATTACAATTCGACTGCTGTTCTTTTACTGTTCTTTTAGAATTTCCAAAAGAACAGTAAAAGAACAGCAGTTAAATTGTTGAAGAACAGTTGTGTTTTTGTTAGAACTTTATTTGTAATCCAAAGTTGTGGAATCCTTCCATCGCGGTGCCGCGGCGGTAGGTGGGCAGCAAGTCGACGAAGAAGTTGAACTCGATGTTCGAGAAGGGGTTGACGCGGACGCCTATCTCGGCGCGTAGCTGCAGGGGATTGTAGGCGTTCACCTTTTTCCCGATGTCCCAAAAGCCGTCATGCTGGGTGTAGATGCCGACATGACTGTCGGTAATTTGGACGCCGTAATAGCGTTGATAGAGGTACCAGCGGGGTTCCAACCCGATATGCACGTCATTGAAGGCCTCGCCACGGGGTATATAATGCAGTTTTACGGGCAGGCCAAGGTACATCTGCATCAGCATGTGCTGCCGGTTTATGCCGGGGTTCACCGTGTCGAGGGCCAGGGTGCGTCCCGTGAGGGTGACGTTGTTCATCAGCGTGATGAAGGGAATGCCAAAGTTGAAACCAAGAGAGAGACCCAGTCGTTGGTTCATGGGAATGATGTTGGTCTTCAGGCCGGCAATCACGGCAACATCGAAGGAAGCGGCGAAGGGATTGTTGTAGCGTTGCTCATACGGGGCGTTGAAGGCGAATTCGATGGTGTTGTTCAGTCGCTTCAGGCCATTCATGAACCAGCGGTTGCGTGTGCTCACCTTGATATTGCGTTCGGGAATGCTGTTCCAGAGGTTGTCGTGGGCCAGTGGGTCGCGCGAGTACTCGACTTCGCGGGCGTCGATGCTGTCGAGCATGAGGGTGGACTCCTTCTTGCTCCAAAGCATCAGGTGGTCAGCCCGCACGGTGCCGATGCGTATAGTGGCGGCGGTGTCGGCGTCGATGCTGAGGAAGCCAGGCTGCCCTTTCTTCTGGCCTCGGCAGCGGAGCTCTTTCACGCGCAGGGTGGCGCCGCGCTTGACATTGATGTCGCCGTAGGAACTGCTGTCAATCATCAGCAGGGTGTCGGCAGTGACGGAGGCAAAGGGATGCACGTCGAGACGCTGCAGGGAGTGGCGGTAGTGTACTTCCACCACAGTACCTTGGGGCATGGAGGTGTTTCTCCAGATGCTGAGCCATCCGTCGTTATGCATACGACTGATTTGGGGCTCGTTGCCCTCGGTGAAGTAGTACTCGCAAGGGGTGGCGATGCTGATGTAGTTGGCGGTGTCGTGGATGAGGCGGACGTTCCAGCCCTTGTACACTTGTATTTTGTCGAGGTTGCCAGGCAGAGGCTGGTCGATACGGTATTCGGTCTGGGCCTGTAAACCCAAGGCAGCCAGGGCGAGACCGAGGGTGATGATCAGTTTTTTCATATTGGGTGCTTATTTGTTGGATTCAAAGGAATAAATGGTGGCGTCGGAATTGTTGGCGTAGAAGGTGATTTCTATGTCGCGGTCATTCTTCTGGCGTGTGTAATTGGTGTCGATGCATCCCTCGGTGCAAGCGATGAGGGCGCTCTGTCGGCGAACAACTCGAGGCATGGGTGCTACGTCGGCAGGCATTGTCACCGCCGGAGTCTCCTCTTCTATAGTCTCTATAGTATTATCTATAGCCTCTAAAGTATTATCTATAGTCCCTATAGCTCCTATGTTATCTATTGTCTCCGCTGCTGCCTTCTCGGCCTTTGCCGGCTTGACGTGTTGCGGGGTGGCGTGGACCGTGGGGACGGTCTTCTCCTGAGCGGGTACCGGCTGCACCTCGGGCACTTCGACCTCGGCCACTAGCATCGGGGCGCTTTCGTTGCGGCCGAAGAGGGCCGGCATTGTGAGCAGCAGCAGGGCTATGGCGGCTGCCGCGGCACCGGTCCATACCGGCCAGAGGGGGCGGCTTCGACGCTTGTCGCGGGCCTCTATCAGCTGTCGCAGGGCCTCCTGCCGGCGGCGGTTGGCCTCGACCGTGCGTTTGGCTTCAAAAAGCTTTTGCAGTTCTTTATCTTCCATGTTGTTCATTGTTTCATCAGTGTTTTCAAGGCGCTCATGGCGCGTGAAAGGGTGGTGTAGACGTGGGCGCTGCTCATCTTCAGGCGTTGCTGCATCTCCTCGTGGCTCAGCTGGTCAAGGTAGCGCATCTGTATGACCTGTCGTTGCTTTTCGGGCAACTGTTCCATCATGCGGTCCAGCTTGGCGGCGCGTTCCTCGATGAGGGCGGCTTCGGCTTTGGTGTCGTCGACGCTGAGGTTGCTCAGCGCCTCGATATCGTCGGTGGTCACTTCGTTGTGTCGCCGCAGGAGCGAGATGCAACGGTGTTTGACGCTCTGGATGGCATAGCCTTCGAGGTTGAGCACATGCCGCAGTTGTTCCCGTCGTTCCCAGAGCTCGACCACCACTTCCTGCACCGTGTCTTCGGCGTCGCTCGTCGAGCGCAGCATCCGTTCGGCCATGAGTTGCATGGTCGGCTGCAGGTGCATCAGGGTGTCGAGGAAGGTATCCATCATTTTCTTTAGTCTTACACCATGATGACGCAAAAGGAAGTAAAATCTTACACTAAAACGTTAAAAAATTTCGCAGGCCGTAATCACGATTCTGCGAGCGCGGGCGGCGGGCAGACCGTAGACGGGGTCGCCCGTGGGATCGCTCTTGTCGGCGCCCCAGGCGGCCCGCACCACGCGCAGGCGTCCCTCAGCCAGTGCTTCGGTCAGGACTCCGCCTCTCCACGCGCGTATCATATTTATCAATGCACCGATGCGGCGCTGCGAGAGGATGTGGTTGTAGTCGTCGGTGTGGAGTGGCGAGGCATAGCCGCTGACGGTGAGCTTCACGCGGTGCCCTTCGGCCAGCAGGCGTTGCAGGTGCTCCATCAGCTCAAGTGTGCGGTCGTAGTTCCCCACCACACCGTTGTCGAAGAAGCGCTGCATGGCGGCCGAATCGGCGGCGTTGTGCTGATGGGCCAGATAGGTGCTGCGCATCAAGGCGTAGCGAAGCTGGCAGTCGGCATAGTCTTCGGCCGTCAGGCTGTCGCGGCTCCCGGGGTCGGGGTCGTCGTTGTGGAAATAGAGGGTCAGCGGGAAAGTGTGTTGCGCAAAGCTATGGAAGCGGTCCAGAGCGGTGGGCTCGGGGACCACAGTATCGGTATCTTTGTCGGCTTCGAGCATGGCCAGCAAGGCGGCGGTGTCGATGGTCCAGCGATAGATGTCGTTGCAGCACATCGAATCGCCGAGGAAGTAGCTGTCGCGGCGGTTCGAGCTGAGGTAGCCTGCCGTGGGGATGCCGCTGGGGTCGTGGGCAGCGATGGTGAAGTAGATGTCGTTCTGCTCGCTGTTGAGGCAGTGGCATACCGGCTCGGCCTGCTGCCATGTGTTGCGGCTGCCCACGGCGCAGTAGATGTCGTGTCCCCCTTGGCCGCCTTGACGGTCGGAGCTGAAATAGAGGATGCTGTTTCGTTGGTCGTAGAAAGGGGTAATCTCGTCGGCGTCCGAGTTGACCATGGGACCCAGGTTGACGGGTTCGCCGGCAACGCCGTCGGCCACGATGCTGTACCATATATCCATTCCGCCGTAGCCTCCGGGGCGGTCGCTTACGAAGTAGAGCAGTACCGTGCCGTCAGGCTGATGGCCCAGGGTGGGGTGGGTGGCGGTGTATTGCTTGCTGTTGACGGCACCGCGCAGCCGTTCTGGTTTTTCCCAGCCGCGGCGTTTCTTGGCCTGCGCCCACCAGATGTCACAGCGAAGGGTCTCTACGTCGCCCCGCGTGAAGTAGGCGTCGCGCGTGACGGGGTCAATCGCCAGGTTGCCGGTATGGTCCTTCTTGGAACTGAACCCCCAACGGTCCTCTTTGGGACGCGCCAGCTTGCCGCTTTTGGCGATACGTGCCTGGAGGAGATGGGTCACCGAGTGCTTCACACCAAACGCCCCTGCGTTTGGGTTGGGCGGCATCGAAGCATAGACCAACACGGTATCGCCCACCTGCAGGGCTGCCGTCTCGCTGCCAGGGGTGTTGTAAGGACTATCCAGATGGACCACCTTGTATTGCGCCATCGAGAAAAGCGGTATGTGGAAAGCAATGCTGACGCAGGCCAGCAGCACAATCTTCTTTATCTTTCCACTTTCCACTTTCATCTTTCCTTTTTTATATGATGGGGCAGGGCAGTGCGCTATGCTTCCGGTCTTTCTTTCCGATCATGTAGAGTACGCCGAGCTCGAAGGCGCCAAGGGTGTGGCTGGCTTCGGCCAGGCGTGAGATGTTGGCGTCGTAGCTGAAGGCAAAAGTCCATTCGCGCCATAGGAGGGCCAGGTTGATGCTGGCGGCATCGGCATGGCGTCCGGTGATGCCAGCGCTGAAGACGAGGTAGTCTGACGGCCGCTCGTTGACATACCAGCGCACGTCGGCGCCATAGACCAGCTCGCTGTAGGTTCCCTGGTGCTGGAAGCCTACCACGGGCAATAGGCTTATTCTCTCCCAGCGGCGCCATTCGCCACGGGCGTAGAGATTCCACTTGCGGGCCAGCCGTGAGTTGTCGGTGGCCAGATAGCTGATGTCGGGCTCGTTGATGTTGCGCATGGAGAAGCCCGCCTTGGTGTAGAAACGGTCAGACCACTGGCTAAACCAAGCCATGCCTGCACCGAAGGTGGGGAAGAAGGCGCTGGTGGCGGGGAAAGTCTCGCTTCCGTCGCCGAGGCTTATGTTGTTGAGGTTGAAGCCCACCTGCCCCATACCGGCCTCGAGACCCAGCGAGATGAGGTTGTCGCCGTTGCCCAGGGCTTGATACCACGAGGCGATGGCGCTGACGGTAGTGGCACCGTAATCAATCGAGCCGGCACGGTCGGCCGAGACCCAGAGCCCTGCGCTGAGGCCGTTGCGGTTGCGTGTGCTGCGCATAAGGCTGAATTCAGCCGTGGCGGTGACGGTCTGGAACGGGGGGCTGACCGAAGCCCACTGGTTGCGATAGACCACCCCAAAGCGTCCTGTACCGTCGAAGAAACCGCTGTAGGCGGGGTTGAAGAGCAGCGGGTCGAGGTCGAGCATCGAGAAGTGGATGTCCTGGGCTTGGAGCATGTGGAAAGTGGAAAACGGAAAGTGGAAAGCCATGCTGACGCAAGCCAGCAGAACAATCTTCTTTATCTTTCCACTTTTCTCTTTCATCTTTCCATTTACATTAGCTGCGGGTGTAGGGTGGGAGGCTGATATCGGCGAAGTCGCTTTTGAGATATTTGTAGTAGGCGGCTATGCCCACCATGGCGGCATTGTCGGTACAGAACTGGAAGGGAGGGATGAAGGCCTGCCAATGGTGCTTCTGGCAGATGCGCTGCAACTCGCTGCGCAGGTAGCTGTTGGCGCTCACTCCGCCGGCAATGGCCACCTGCCGCACACGATGGTCCAGCGCCGCCCGTTCAACCTTTTTGAGCAGGAACGAGACAATGGTTTTCTGTATCGAAGCGCAAAGGTCGGCCTTGTGCCGCTCGATGAAGTCGGGCTCTTCCTTCAACCTGTCGCGCAGGAAGTAGAGGAACGAGGTCTTGATGCCGCTGAAGGAATAGTTGTAGCCCTCGATGTGGGGGGTGGCAAACTTATAGGCGTCGGCATTGCCCTCTTTGGCCAGCCGGTCGATGACGGGGCCGCCCGGGTATCCGAGGTCCATAATCTTGGCCGCCTTGTCGATGGCTTCGCCAGCGGCGTCGTCGATGGTGGTGCCCAGACACTCGATGTCGAAGTGGTCCTTGAGCAGCAGTATCTGTGTGTGTCCGCCGCTGACCAACAGACAGATGAACGGGAACTGGGGCTTGGGTTCGCCGCGGTCGATGAAGTGGCTCAGTACGTGGGCTTGAAGGTGGTTTACCTCGATGAGGGGTATGTTCAGTGCGGTGGCGAAACTTTTGGCGAAACTCACGCCCACCAGCAGCGAGCCCAGCAAACCGGGGCCACGGGTGAAAGCCACTGCGTCGATGTCGGTCTTGGCGATGCCGGCCTGACGTATGGCGGCGTCGACCACGGGGATGATATTCTGTTGGTGCGCGCGTGAGGCCAGCTCGGGCACCACGCCGCCGTATTGTTCGTGAACCTTCTGGCTGGCAATGACATTCGACAATAGCTGGTCGTCGCGGAGCACTGCCGCCGAGGTGTCGTCACAACTGGATTCTATAGCTAAAATGGTAGTCATAATCGGCTGCAAAAATACACAATTTTTTTCAATTGTGCGAGGCCAATAATATATGTCGCTGGCCGGAACCTGCCAAGTGTAGGCATTGTCAACCCCTTAATTCCGCCTGTTTAACAACTGTTTAGCGGTCGTTTGACGGCATTTCTTCAATAATAATTGAGGAAATATTGAAGAAATGTTGAAGAAATGTCGAAAAAATACCGAAGGCATGACCTTGAAAAATAGGGGTGACAAATGTTAAATTTTATCTTTTTTTTGGTAGTTTGGAAAAATTAACTTATCTTTGCATTTGTAAAAAAAGAAGAAAAGCAAGTTAATAAAACGTATAACACACTAAAAAACAACACAAAATGAAGAAAATTATCATTGCAATCGTCGCCGTTTTTGCTATGAGCACTGCGGCCAACGCACAGCTTTCCGGTATTGGTGTCCGCCTCGGCGGTGGCCAGGGTTATGGTGCTGAGCTTTCCACCCTGTGGAACTTCGGCAACCGCGTGGAAATTGACCTCGGTTGGGGTAGCAATAACCACCACACCGACTTCTCTCTGACTGGTATCTACCAGTGGCAGGGTGAGCTCGGCAGCGGCTTCGGCTGGTTTGCCGGTGTCGGCGCCCGTCTGGCTTACTGGAGCTGGGAGAATGGCTGGGGTGACGGCGACAGCGACATCGCCCTCGCTTTGGCTGGTCAGGCAGGTCTTCAGTATCAGTTCAGCGCTATTCCTATTCAGCTGAGCCTCGACATCCGTCCTGCTTTCTACCTCATCCCTGAGACCAATTTCCACTGGGGTGACATCGCCTTCGGTATCCGCTACATGTTCTAAATTAGGATAAAGAGCGACTAGTACAAGGCCGCGCGGCATGCCGCGCGGCCTTGTCTTTTTTTTATTTTTGGCTATGTCGCAAAAAGTGTGTATCTTTGCATTTTATTTTAAATGATAATAGAATGAAATATTCCATTGGAGTAGACATGGGTGGCACCAACACCGACATGGGTCTGGTGACCGAGAACGGCAACATTATTCAGCGTCGGAACATCCCGACCAATGCCTATACAGAACTCGAGCCTTATGTGCACGACATGATGCTCGAGATCGATGCTATGGTGGCCGCTCAGTCGGCCCTCGACGGGATGGCCGTGCAGCTTGAGGGCATCGGTATCGGCGCCCCCAACGGCAATTTCTACACCGGTTGTGTCGACAATGCTCCCAACCTCACTATCAAGGGCAACCTCAACTTCGAGAAGGAGATTCATCGCTATCGCGATGTGCCGGTGGTGCTCAGCAACGACGCCAATGCGGCGGCCTATGGTGAGTATATCTATGGCGGCGCCAAGGGGATGAAGCACTTTATTATGTTCACCCTCGGTACCGGCGTGGGAAGCGGCATCGTGGTCGACGGTCGCTTGGTGCACGGCTCGACGGGTGCTGCCGGCGAGCTGGGTCATGCCATCCTCTACCAGCATGGACGCAAGTGTTCGTGTGGTCGTGAAGGGTGCCTCGAGACCTATACCTCGGCTCGTGGCATTGTGCAGACCTACTGTGAGTTAAAAGATATTCCTGTGACCCCTGATATCACCAGCAAGCGCATCGGCGAGTTGGCCCACGAAGGCGACCCCGTGGCCCTCAAGACCTGGGAGAAAGTAGGCGACCAGCTGGGCTTGGCTATGGCCAACGCGGTCACCTTCTCGGCTCCCGAGGCCATCTTCCTCATGGGTGGCCCCGCCCAGGTGGGCGAGCCTCTGCTGCGCCCCCTGCGTGCCGCTTTCGACAAATATCTGCTCAATATCTTTGCCGGCAGCTGCCAAATCCGCATGAGCGAACTTCGCGCCAACGAGGTGGCTATCCTCGGCGCCGCCGCGTTGTTGAAGATGAAATAACCCCAATAGTATGAAAAAGTTAAACGTCTTGTTGCTGGCAGGTGTGCTGTTGTTTGCCGCCTGCGGCGAATCACCGCTGACCTCCTATGTCAACCCCTTGGTGGGAACCGATGGCCACGGGCACACCTTCCCCGGTGCCATCGTGCCTTTCGGGCAAATACAGCCTTCGCCCGACACTCGTCTTGAAGGATGGGACGGCTGCAGCGCCTACCACTACAGCGACGATACCATCTTCGGCTTCAGCCAGACCCACCTCAGCGGCACCGGCTGCGAGGATTACGGCGATGTGTTGCTGATGCCGGTGAGCGGAGAGTGGAAAGCCGATAGCGGCGCGTGGAGAGAGGCTTACAAGAGCCACTTCCGCCACAAGAACGAAACTGCGCGTGCGGGTTACTACAAGGTGCTCCTCGACCGCACCAACACCATCGTCGAGCTCACCGCCGACCGCCGTGTTGCCTATCACGCCTACACCTACTCCGACGATGCCGACAACGCCTTTGTTATCGACCTCAACCATCGCGATGTGCTCCTCAGCGGTCGCATTCGTGAGGCCGACGGCATGATTGTCGGTTGGCGCGAAAGCAGTGCTTGGAACCCCGATCAGCACCTCCACTTTGCCATCCGCTCCGATGTACCGTGGGAGTGCGTTATCTTCGATGCCGATTCGACGCGGGCCCTCGTGCGCTACCCCCGTGGTACCAAACGAGTTGAGCTGCAGGTGGCTATCAGCGGTGTCGATATCGAGGGTGCCATCGGCAACCTCATCATGGCCAAATACCACACCTTCGACGAGGCCCGTCGCGCTGCCGACCGTACATGGGAGGAAGCCCTTGGCAAGCTCAAGGTGGATGGTGGCAGCAAGGAGCAGAAGCGTTGCTTCTACACCGCCCTTTACCATTGCATGACATCGCCTTACCTCTGGAGCGACGAGGACGGACGCTACCGTGGCACCGACAACAAGATTCATGTCGTCGACGAGGGTAGGGAAGTCTACACCGTCTTCTCGCTCTGGGACACCTACCGTGCGTTGCATCCGCTGCTTACTCAGATAGAGCCGGAGCGTACGGTCGACTTCGTCTACACCGCTATGAAAAACTTTGAGCAGGGTGGCGAGGTGCCCATGTGGGAGCTGGCCAGCCACGAGACCCACTGCATGATTGGCTACCACGCTGTTCCGATGATGCTCGAGGCCTATATCCACCTGGCCGAGCCGGACGGAACGCTGGCCGGATACACTCCGATGCAGATGCTCGACGCCATGGTGGTTACCAGCAACCGCACCGAGGCCCATCGCGCTTATGGCGAGCAAGGATATCTCACTTCCGAACTCGACAACGAGAGCGTGAGTAAAACGCTGGAATATGCCTACGACGACTGGTGCATCGCCCAGATGGCCGAGCTGGCTGGCGATACCGCTACCGCCCGCACCTATTGGATTCGCAGCCAGAGCTGGCAGAATGTCATCGACAGCAACGGCTTTGCCCATGCCAAACGCAACGGTGCATGGGTCACTCCGTTCGACCCCACCGAGGTGAACAACCACTTCACCGAGGCCAACAGTTGGCAGTATAGCACCTATGTGCCTCACGATGTCGAAGCATGGGTTTCCCATCTTGGTGGCAGGGATAAGGCTCTCGCCTTCCTCGACAGTCTTTTCGAGGGCAATAACAGCATGAGTGGTCGCGAGCAGGCCGATGTTACCGGCCTCATCGGCATGTATGCCCATGGCAATGAACCCTCGCACCACGCCGCATGGCTCTACTCAATGCTTGGCCAACCCGAAAAGACCCGCAAATACGTTCACCGGATACTTGACGAGATGTACTCCAGCAAGCCCGATGGCCTCTGCGGTAATGAGGATTGTGGCCAGATGAGCGCTTGGTATGTGCTTGCGTCACTGGGTATGTATGAGGTCTGCCCCGGTAGCGATATTTGGATTGAGACGGAACCTATCTTCAAGGTGGAGGGATTCGAACGCTCGCCGTTGGCTGTAGTCTTGAAGGATCAGGTATGTCCACAAGAATATCGCATCACCCCATGTCCTGTCTTTGCCGATTGGCGTATGCAGAGTACTCGCGACAAGGTGACAGACACCTGTGCCCAGTGGGAAGGATTGCTGCCGTCGCAGAAGGTGAGCCACAAAGAGGTTAAGGTGCAGACCGACAAGCATGTCACCTACCTCACTCAGCCTGCTCCGCAGTACACGGAGAACGGTCCTGAAGGTATGGTCGACAATATCTACGGCAATATCAACTACCGTATCGGCGGCTGGCAGGGCTGGCAGGGCGACATGGTGGCAGTTGTCGAACTCGACCGTGAGCAAAACGTCAAGCTTGTGGGCGTTAACTGCTTGGAAAATATGCGCTCGTGGATATTCTACCCCAAGAGCCTCAAGGTGGAGTATAGCCTCGATGGCGAGACATGGCTTCCCTATGGCGATGTGCAGCATACCCAGTCGGCCCCTGGTGATGAACCCTGGGCGCGGCAGGGCGAGAGCAACACCCAGCTCTTTGCTGTCATGAAGGAGGTTCGAGCCAAGTATTTCAAACTGACCGTCGGCAACTATGGTCTGCTGCCCGAGTGGCACCTTAGCGCCGGTGAACAGGCCTGGCTTTTCGCTGATGAGATAATAATAATGTGAAATAAATGAAAAAGAAACAGATCGTTCCCATAGTGGCTGTGGCCGCACTCTTTTTTGCCTCGTGCGATTCGAAACTCTGCTACTGCTACGAAACGACCTCGCAGGGCGTCTATGAGCAGGAGGTATATACTTCCACCGACACCCCTTGTGGCGCGATGAGCACCAGCAGCCGCGGTTGCGTCGAGCAGCACGAGCGCATGGACCCCGGTAGCATCGCCTACAAGTGAACGAGGGGTTATAGCACGAGGATGGCGTTGGATACGGGGCGCTGACCTTCATGGTCGTGGCGTCGGTTGTCGGAGGGATAGTTGACCACTCCGTTGTCTGGCTTGTCGTGTATGTACATGGTGGTGCTGCCACCGCCGTCGAGGTTGATGGCTTCGGTGCATCCGAGCCAGCGCATCACCCGTTGCAGCTCGGGCAGGGTGAATCCTTCGGCCTGATGTTTGAAGCGTCCGTCGGCGACGACCAGCAGTGTGGTGCCGTCGGGACGCAAGCCTAGCGCGGTGCGGTTGTGGCGGTGGGTGACGAAGGTGCGGTCGTCCCGTTGCGGCACTTCTTTCCCGTCACGCAGCAGCATGGGCCCTGCGGTCATCACATTGCTGTCTGCCAGATGGTCTTCCCATAGCCGGTTGCTATCGGGAACCACCAGTCGGGGGCGCCCGTCGGTCAGGAGCAGGGTGGCATGTTGGTAATATTTGCGGCGTACCGAATCAGTTGTTCCGGGGGTGTTTTCTCCGACGGCGGTGCCGTCAATCTTCAGATAACAGATGGGGTTGCCTTGTTTCATGTCGAAGAAGGAGCCGTTGATGGCGGCATAGGCATGCTGACGTGCTGCCAATAGCGATACTTCGGTGAGCGTGGTGTCGTAGGCAAAGGCCAGCCGCCGGTGTGAGCGCGCAGGTATTTCGATGACGCATAGGTGTTGTGCCGAGCAGAAAAGGGTGCCTTCGCCAAAATGGTAGCGTTTCAGGTAGAAGCCTTCCAGCGTGTCGATGCTCCATTCGGCGTTGGCAACCCTCAGCGAATCGACGCTGTAGTCGATCTGTGAGCGGCAGCTTGTGGCCAGAATCAGGAGTATTGTTATCGGCAGGGCTTTCTTCATGATGGGTTTATTTCCTTTCTGCGAACTGTTGCATGACGTCGGCGGCATAGCTTCGCGAGACGGGGATGGCGTCGACCTTTTCGTGGTCCATCTCGGCATAGATTCCGTCGCTGCTGCGGCGCAGTAGTTTGACGTGGTTGAGGTTGATGTAATAACTGCGGTGGCAACGCACCAGGGAAGCGCTGCCGGCACAGGGCTCTTCGATGCCTTTCAAGGTGTTGCGCAGACTATAGCGAACAGGATCGCTGCCGCCGGTGTAGAGGATGTTGACGTAGTTGCCGGCTGCTTCGATGCAGATGACATGGCGGGCGCTGACCACAAGCTTGGTTATTCCTTTGTCGTCGACGAAGCGTATTGTTTTCCGGTCGTCGTTGTCGCGCGCTTGACGCAGGTGTACGATGGTGTGCTGGGCTTCTGCGATGCGTGTGTCACGGTCGATGCGTTCTACCAACAGCCAATAGAAGGCGTAGGGGTAAAATACTATAGAGATGTAAGTGAGCAGAATCGGAGGAATGGCCTCAAGATAGCCTGTGTGCAGGTGGAGTGAGAGGAAGAGGTCGATAAAGAGGGCGGTGGTCACCACTTCGCCCAGTTGCCACAGGAAGTATTCGCCCTCGTGGATACGGGAGGTGTGGGTGGTGAGTAGAAGGAGGGTGCGTGAGAGGGCGGTGCCCGCGAGGATGATGGCACAGATGACGGGAAGGATGAGTGGCTGCAGTGTGGCGTCGGGGACGAAAGGTGTGGTTTGTGTTACGGCGCTGGTCAACTGCCTGCATAGTTCGTAGCCGGGGGTGTAGACGAGGGCGAAAAAGATGACGAAGAGCACCAGTCCGCCGACAAACAGGAGGTTGCTTCTGACGGAGTATATGGTTTTCGGTATTTTCATCTTGTCTTGTTTTTACGGAACAGTTCGCCCCAATGGTCGAAGTCTTTGGTCAGTTTGAGGCCGACGCCCTGTTTGTAGGGGAGGTCCATGCGGGTGTAGTCGTTGGTGTTGGTACGATTGTAGGCGAAGAGGTGGACGAGGGGGCTGAGGCGGTAGCCTACAAGGGCGTCGATGACGGCGCTGTTGGCGTCGCCGGCTTGCAGTTCGCGGCTTTCGCCGCCGTAGCCGAGGGTGCTTTCAAGGTACCAACGGCCCCAGTCTTTGCTGATGTTTACGTCCAGTTGGTCTTTGGTGAGTTCGTTGCCTATCTTATAATCGACATCGATGTCGACCACACTGACCATGTCGGTGAGCAGGCTGCTCAGTGCACCGATGCCGCCCGAAGTGGCTATGTTGCCGCCGGCGGCAGCGGTGGTGGTGGCGTTGGCGTTGTAGAAGTGGCCGGTGACGAGCAACGATACGGCTTGGTTGAGCATGTCGCGCTCGTTGTTGCGGTCGATATATGCGAATACCTCCTCTTCGACGCTGGCGTCGGCTCCGGGCAGACGTATGTCGAATCCGATGGTGGGATCCTGCAAGGTGCCGGCAATGGAGATGACATCTTCCACCTGAATGTATTTCTGGGTACTGCCACCTTCGGAGAGTCCGCCTGTGAGGGTGGAGAGGTTGACGCGTTGTGAGTAGACTGCGCTCAGGTCGAAGCGTGCGTCGGGCAGCGAGCCTTGGAAGTTGAGGCTGCTACCGCTTTCGAGCGAGAAGGTCTTTTCGATGAGCGATATGAGGCCTACTTTCATGGTACCGGAAATAATCTCATAGTTTCCCAGCACCTGTGGCTCGTCAGAACCGGCCATGGAGAGGTGCAGGTCGCCCGAACCGCTGGCGGCGACACCCACCGACACTTCCGAGAAGTCCATGGGGAGCGAAAGCTGCACATCGGGCGTGATGGTGAGGTCGAGTTCGAGGTTCATCGTCTGCTCTTTGCGAGGCTGGGCCTCTCGACGCGCGGGCTCCGGACGGTCGCTGGTAAAGGTGATGTAGTTTTGAGCCTTCACCTGCCGCTGTTCGTTGACGGGCACTGTAAGGGCACAACCGGGAGTGGTGCGGGCGCTGACGTTCACCTGCAGTGCTTGAAGTGGACCGCTGACGGTACCTGTGGCCGAGGCCAGCACGGTGCCGTAGAAGTCTTCACCCTGTCGGCGGTCGAGCACCAGCAGGTTGTCGGTGTGCAGGGCAAGGTCGAGCTTCACATCGGTCAGGTCGTCGTAGTTGATAGTGCCGTCGACGAAAGCCGAGTTGCCTTGCGGGTCACGCACCTCGAAGTCGCGTAGAGTGACGAGGTTGTTGGTGAATTGCAGGCTGTCGTCGAAGAAGTAGGTTACTCCGGTTACGTCCACTTGCAGGGCACCTTCTTCCACCAGGGCTTCACCCACAATGACAGGGTGTTTGGTGGTGCCGGTGATGTCGAAGTTGCCATGCAGCCTGCCTTCGAACCGGTTGGAGAATTCGCTCAAAAGGGGTGCCACCAGCCCCAACTCGAAACGGTCGAAATCGACGGTGAAGTTCATCTCGCCATTCTCACGCCCCAGCTCAATCCATCCGTCGGCGCTCAATTGTTCGCCCGAAAGTTGCAGGTTGAGGTTGTTAAGCTCGGCGTTCCAATTACTGCGAAGCAGGACAGTGCCCAGCGGTTGCCGGTTGACGACGCAGCTGTCAATCGTCAGGTTGGCGTTGAAGTAGGGGATGTCGCCTAATCCGTAGAGGCTGAACCGACCGCCGATGTCGCCGTTCACTTCCATAGGACTATCCTGTAGAAGCAGACCGGTCACTCCTGATAGGTCGAAGTTGTTGAACGTCAGTTCTACACAGTCGTTCTTCTCTTGCATCAGGTTGAGGCGTGCGGACACATATTGTTGCGCGCTACGGAATGCGATTCCATCGCCGGCAAGGCGGAAACCGCCGTCGTTGATCAGCATGAGACTGTCAATTTCGAGTCGCCAGGGGTTGGAGCCGATTGCGAAGTCGGGTTTGAGTACGCCGACGTGCCGCTGGTTGAGCTGAAGCTCTACGTCGCCCCGCGAGGTACTCTGCGGGGAGCCCCAGTCGAGCTCAAGCAGGGTTCGGCTGTAGTTGCTGTTGAGAAGCAGGTCGGCCTGTCGTAGCAGTTCCACGCTACCCATGGCAACCTCCTGAGCCTCAAGCCGCAGAAGGTAGTCACCATGCTCGGTGCGTCCGCTGAAGCCCACGTCGTTCAACGCCACCGACCCCATTCGCAGCGAGTCGCTACGGAGCGCCAGTTTCAGGCGTTCACGACTATTGTAACTGCCTGTCAGACGCGTGTTGCGCGCCACCATCAACCCCTCGTTGAGGCCGGCTATGAAGCGGCCGTCGTCTTTCCAGTGCATATGGAGGTCGACGCTACTGTGAGCGATGGCGTCTGCTTCCTCAGCAGTCAAAGGTTTGATATCGAAAAGGTCGCGCGGCAAGGCCTCGCTGGCCATCTGGCGCAGCATCAACGGCAAGTCGGCATAGCCGAAACATCCGCCTATAGTGGCATCAACGGGGTCGCTTTGCAGTTGTATTGTCTTGTCGCCATCGTCGGCATCGACGGTCAGAGTCAGGCGGTCGACACGCAGGTCGCCCACCGCAGTGCCGTTCATCATCAACTCGCCCTGCATGGCATCCAAGTCGCGTCCCGCCAGTTGCAGCACCGCATGGGTGTGCATGGTACCGTATTTCTCGGGCATTATCTGAAGCGCCTCGGCGTCGAGATGCTCCACATCGAGGGCACACAGCAGGCTCTTTACACTGTCGAAGATGTTGAATTTGGCTTTCAGGTCGAATAGTGCCACGCTATCGGTCGACTGCACATAGAGTTCACCCACACCCTTGTCGAGCTTGCCTTCCAAGTCGACCGGTCTCAGTCGGCGCCCACGCACTACGCTGTTCAGCAGTTGCCCTTCTATGTTGGCTCGCAGTGTTCGCGGTTTCTTCAAGTCGGCACAGTCGCCGTTGAGGCTGATGTTGAATCCCGTATGGCTGAGCCAGTCGCTATTTAGTAGGTCAAGCCCCAGCCCGTTGCTGCCGAGTTCGGCATTCACGAGGACGCCTCCTGTCGGGGTAGGCGAGAGCAGCGCGTCGGCATGCAGGTTGCCAATCCCGCTCACGGCGTTGAGGTTGATAGTACTCACGCTCTCAAGGCCACCGCTCACACGACCCTCAAGGTCGATATATTCCACCCTTTGCGCCAGGGGCAATTGCTTCGGGTTGGTGCCCGTAAGCACAAAGAGCGGCTGCAGGTCGTCGAGGTTGGTTCGAAGGCGCTCGATGTCGATAGTAACGTTCGCCGTCTTGGGTTCCGTGATGCCGTGCAGCGTGCCGGCCACCAGCAGGCCCGATTGTTCGCCCCAATGCATCGACATCGAGGTGCTCATCTCATTCACCGTCCCCTTCATATAACCAACGGCTTCCACCTGACTATCACATCCCCACAACCAGGGTGCCCAATAGGCGGCGTCGGCCAGCGCTACACTCGTGCCTTCTTTCAGTTCTATGTCGTGACGCACGTTGTCCTCATAGGCATCCATCCCCTCCCAACCGTCGTAGGTCATCTCCACTTCGGCCAGCACGGTCGTGCGGGGCGTCCGCAGTTTGAAGTCCCTCACCGTGATGTCGTTCGGACTCACGTGGACGCGTCCTTCGATATGGTCCACCTCAAATCCGCTACGTTCTGTGGTGCTCATCCGCATTAAGCGGCAGGTCACATCGTCGTTCACCACATGGATGTCGCGTATGCGGCTCACGATGTCGAAAAACTCCATGTGCGCAATCGACACCCCTACGTCGAACGTCATTTCGGGGATTTCCGGCAGGTCCATCTTGTAGTGCACATGATTCAGGAGCAACGTGCCCACGTCGACCGTAAACACAACATTCTTCAACTCCTTCGGTTCGTCCAAGGCGTAATGGTCAAAGATATATTGCAGATTGGTGACCGTCCGGTTGTTTATTGTGTCTTCGCTGATGGCCAGATGATAATAGCCGTTGCGCAGGTACACATGGTCGAACGAAAGATGGTTCTTCTCGTAGGGGAACCGCTTGAATTGCAACCGCAGACGCTCCACGTTCAGTATTGTGTCCCCATCAGGGTGCACAAGCAGCACGTTGTTCAGTATCAGATGGTCCCAGGGCATAGCGTGCAACGCTCCAATCTTCACCGTCCCGCCCCAATCGCTCGATAGCCGATGCCCCACAGCCGTACCCAGATACGACTGCACAACCGAGTAATTGACCAAGGCCACCGCTACATATACCGTTAGCAGCAACCCTAGCAACACCCTCGATGCTATCTTCCATACCCTTTTCATCGCAACCAATAAACGCTTTATCACTGATTTTATTATTATACCTAATAAAATATTTTTTGCCCACCACCACATATCAATCCCGAATTGCCTCCGTCCCGGGGACGTCATATCTACAATATATCTTCAATATATCTACAATATTTCTTCAATTGATGTAGAGGAAATGCTGGGAGACGGTTGAAGAGCAGTTGAAATTTCACCGAGACTTGTCCGGGTCATCCAGTGCCAAGCAACCGATTTTTTCCCGGCGGCCGCTTCCCGCCCCCCGGTGCCATGCAAATGCATTCTTTGATACTGTATTACAGAATGTTATATGTGTTTGTTGAAAATAATGGCCGGAAAGACGCGAGAAATGTCGTAATTTTGGGGCAGAAAGGGATGCCTGCCCCCTTCCGCGTGGTCTGAAAACGGCTTGGGAGCAAATTTTTTTCAAGATGTAACCGCTTGTGAAACAACGGAAACGCAATGCCAGATAAATTTTTTCGAAAAAAATATTTTGCTGGAATGGAAAAAGGTTGTACTTTTGCATCCGCTTTCGCCCAAAAAAGGGGTGTTGAAAAAAAGGAAGCGACAGTTGTTTGAAACGGATGAGAAGA
>JAEEGL011912941.1_pt1 | contig 21780 bp, 23 predicted proteins | sample 9134231 | NCBI WGS metagenome assembly JAEEGL01 (sample SAMN16246548, study PRJNA631951) | gut metagenome | biome: gut microbiome; feature: rumen; material: fiber-attached | host: Bos | place: Iran: Karaj | collected 2018-10
AAGCGCGCGGAAAAATTTGAAGCCTCCGACAGCTGTATCGCCTGCGGCACCTGCGTTCAGATCTGCCCGCGGGGGAACATAAAGCTGGAGGACAAAAAGCCCGTCTTCGGCACCAACTGCATCGGATGCCTGAGCTGCGTGCAGTACTGCCCGAAGCAGGCCATCAACATCGGAAGCATCACCGAAAAACGGGAGCGTTTCCCGAGCCCGAGGGTAAAAGCCTCCGAGCTGACGGAAAAGATCATCCATATCGACTGACATAAAAAACAGGGAGCATATGCTCCCTGTTTTTTATTTTCTGTATCCCGTTTCCGGGTCTACCACGTTGCAGAATTCCTCTCCCTCCCTCCAGCGGCGGAGGTTCTCGCAGGCGATGTCCACAATGCACTCCAGCGTGTGCGGAATGTGATAGCCGCCGGCAACATGCGGCGTGATCACCAGATTGGGCTGACGCCAGAGGGGGCTGTCCGCCGGAAGCGGCTCCGTCTCCGTCACATCGACGGCGGCGGCCGCGATCTGTCCGTCCTGCAGCGCCTTCAACAGCACGCCGCTTTCCACGGCATTCCCTCTGCCGCAGTTGATAAACAGCGCGCTGTCCTTCATCAGCCGGAAGCGCTCCCCCGTATAGAAATGAGCGGTCTGCTTCGTATTCGGCAGAATGGAGAACACCACATCCGCCCGCGGGAGAACGCGGTCGATCTCCTCCGTGCGCACCAGCTCGTCTATGCCCTCCGGGCAGCTGCCCTCGCGGCGCTTCACTCCAATGACATACGCGCCCATCTCCTTCATCCTCTGCGCATACTGCAGGCCGATCTCTCCGAGGCCCACTACCAGTACCGTCGCGCCGACGGGAGACATCGCGGCGCCAAGATCGGTCCATCTGCCTTCCCTCTGCAGGTCGCGGTAGAGATAGAGCTTTTTCATCAGCATCAGCGTGAGGGCAACAGCATGCTCGGTGACCGTGCGGTTATAGGCTCCGGTGGCGTTGCACAAAACCGTTTTTTCCGCCAGCACGCCGGCAGGGAGATAAGCATCCGCTCCGGCGGATTCCAGCTGCAGCAGCTCAAGGTTTTCGGATGCTTTGATCATTTTAGCGGGGACGTTTCCGATAATCACACTCGCTTCCGCCACCTGTTCCTCTGTTGCCTGTCCGGCAGGAACATAATTCACCGCGCAGCCGCTCACCAATTCATTGATCCGTTCCATATGGCACTCTTTGACGGGGATGGTCACCAGTATTTTTTTCATGCTCTGTTCCCTCCTCAGTTCTTTTTTGATCAGGCATATTTTAACACATCCTGTTAAAATATGTCTAATAAAATCGTACGGCCGTTTGACTTTTTGCTGAAGCTCTGTTACCTTTAAGCAGAACAATTCTGCGGATGGGGAGATTGATTATGTCTTACTGCCAGGAATGCGGAACCCAACTCATCATGAAGGAGCACCCGACCGAGGGGACCGTTCCCTTCTGCCCGGCGTGCGGAGAATACAGATGGCCGGGCTTCAATACAGCTGTGAGCATGGTGGTGCTCAATCCCGCAAAGGACCGCGTCCTGCTGATACGGCAGTACGGCAGACCCTTTTATGTTCTTGTGGCAGGCTATGTGAACAAAGGAGAGGATGCTGAGGATGCCGTTGCCCGTGAGATCAGAGAAGAGATAGGCGCGGAAGTCTCTGAGATCCGCTTCAACCACAGCAGGTATTTCCCGCCTTCCAACACCCTTATGCTCAATTTCATGGCAGTACTCAAAGATGAGGAACTTCACACGAACGGTGAAGTTGATGACTTCAAATGGTTCAGCTTTGAGGACGCCAGAAAAAACATCAAGCCATGCAGTCTGGCCGAGGCTTTCCTGAACGGATTCTTCGAAAAATCATATACATGGCCGGAGTATAAGACCTGAGGAAAACGATAAAAAGCAGGAGCACCGTTTGGTGCTCCTGCTTTTTTCAGCTGTCAGTCCGTTATGCCCTGTCACCGGGAGACACCTTGATTTCTTTCATTTCGAGGCAAAGCATCGTGAGATCGTCAAACTGATCCGCTTCTCCCACAAATTCATTCACTGTCTTCAGAACGCCGTCGATGATTTCTTTCGGTATTCCGTCCTTAACCCTGTTCAGCGCCTCTATCATGCCTTCGGTCCCCAGCATGCGGTTCCCCCTGTCCGTCGATTCGGGCAGGCCGTCGGTATAAAGGAAGAGCTTGTCTCCCTCGCCGAGCTGAAGCTCGTAATCTTTGTACTTCATTCCCGGCATGCCGCCGAGCACAAAGCCATGCTTGTCTTTCAGGATCTCAAAGCATCCGTCTTTTCGGTAAATGGCCGGATACTCGTGGCCGGCGTTTGCGGCGATGATGCGCCCCGTTGAGATCTCCAGAATGCCTAGCCAAACAGTTTCAAACATATCCGCCTGATTATGCTCGCAGATATCGTCATTCATAATGCTCAGCACTTCGGACGGAGTACCGTACGTTTCTATTCTGTCGGTGAGAAGGATGTTCGTGACCATCATGAACAGGGCTCCGGGTATGCCCTTGCCGCTGACATCCGCCATTACCAGTGCCAGATGATCCTCATCGATCAGGAAGAAGTTGTAGAAATCTCCCCCGACTTCCCTGGCAGGATCCATCAATGCGTATAAATCGAATTCATTCCGGTCGGGAAAAGCCGGAAAATCATCCGGCAAAGCGTCATCCTGGATCATTGCCGCTATGGAGAGCTCAGCACGCATCTTTTCGCGCTCGGATGTGACGGCAGTGAGATTCTGGATATAATTGACCATGTCCGCTTCCATGGAATCAATGGAAGCGGCAAGCTCATGCATCTCGTCGAACCGGCTGATCTCTCCGAGCGGCTCGCTCAGAGCATGTTCTTTCGCAAAACGTGCCGCCTCTTTCGAGACCTTCTCGACAGGCCGGATGATCGACTGCCGCAAAAACGTTGCCGCAAGAAAAGAAACCACCAGTACCATAAGTGCAACTCCGAGTACGATCAGCAGGTAATATGGCCGTAGTGCGGCCTCCATTTCTCTTACCGGCCGCTGCACACAGAGTATGGCTGTGACCTTCCCGGACGAGTCCTTTATGGGAACGAGCGTTGTCATATGCGGATGGGAGCCGTCGTTGGTGCGAAGGCGGAAGACTGTTTCATACTCGCTGCCCTGTTCGTATAACGCTTTATATTTCTGCCGGTATTCATCATTGGTCGTATCTCGCCTGTGTCCCAATTCCCATTCCGTGTAATTCGAATTGTCGACGCCGTTGTTCACGGCATTGAACACGGATACGAATCGTCCGTAATCGCTCGTGTCCACCTTTATCACATAGATAAGGGAGACATTCAGCTTCGTACAAAGTACATTCAGACGGCTCTTTGTATGGGCATACTCCTCCGTTTCCCCGCCTGCGAGATAGTCCTCTATATAATCGCCTTTCACGAATGCCGCCGCAGAATCCGCCATGTGATATGTAACAGTGGAATACTCCTTCTTGAATGCGCTGACAAAGCTCCTGTTTCCGATAATGCTGACAATAAGCCCGAACATCAGTACAAGAAACAGAAGTCCGCCTATAACATTGAACGCCATATTGGAACGCAGTTTTTCAAAGATTCTCATTCTTTCACCGATCTTTCTGTGTCCGTTTATTATTCTGCTTTTTTAATAGAATATACCATAATACCCGCAGAATGAACAGAGAGGATTTATCTCCCTTCGCGTAACCGGTAAGCAGACCATTGACTCCGTGTTTACCGGATGTTATGCTGAAATCGTGGGTCTGAAGCAGCAAGAATTCCTGTATTGATCAGAAAGGATTTGGAAAATGTCAGAAAAAGATGCCGCGCTTTTAGTGATAGATATGCAGAAGGGATTCATAAGTGAATGCTCTCCGCTTTATATTGAAGGCGCGGCAGCTACCGTTCCTGCCTGTGCCGCTGTGATAGATCACTGCAGAAAAAACAGTATCCCGGTTTTTTTCGTAACCCGTTCGTACAATGCAGACGGGAGCAATGTGGAGAATACCAGATTTGAAGCATGGCTGAAGGGCGGAAAGCCGCTCTCTCCGGGATGTGCAGAGAACATTTCCGCCGCCATGCCCGAGGAATTCGGCTTTGATCCGCGGGATTATCATATCATAAAGCCCAGATACTCCGCCTTTTTTGCCACCGGACTCGACCTCGTGCTTCGAAGGCTCGGCATCGGCCGGGTGATCCTCGCCGGAACTACAACGCCAAACTGCATCCGCACCACCTGCTATGACGCAATATCTCTCGATTACGCTGTGACTGTTCTGAGTGACTGCACTTCCTCCAAAACGGCGGAGATTCAGGAGAGCAATCTCCGCGACATGGCAAACATCGGTGCAGAAATAATCGACTCTGAGGCCCTGTTTGAAAACTGAATCATTTCAAATGCGGCGGAGCCGGCTCCCCCGCTTTTTTTCTTTCCGAAACATGGATATCATCCCGATAATCTGATATTATTATAGATAAGGTCCGATTATACCGGAGGGAGTTTTTATGGAAAACAGAGTAACCTTGGAGATGATCCGGGAGGCTTCCGAAGCGCTTCGGGATGTCGCGGAGATCACGCCCATAGTCACCTCAACAAGGCTCGGCAGGAATCTGTACATCAAATCGGAAAACCTGCAGAAGACAGGTTCGTTCAAGATACGCGGCGCTTTCAACAAACTGCGCATGCTCTCACAGGAGGAGGCGTCCCGCGGCGTGATAGCCTGCTCTGCGGGCAACCATGCACAGGGTGTGGCGCTCTCGGCTACCAGACTGGGCATCAAGTCCGTGATCTGCATGCCGGAGGGAGCGCCGATACTGAAAGTGGAAGCGACCCGCGGCTACGGAGCGGAAGTTGTGCTCGTTCCCGGGATCTATGATGACGCAGCTGCAGAGGCCGAACGTCTTTCCCATGAAGAGGGCTACACTTTTGCCCATCCTTTCAACGATCCTTACGTGATCGCGGGGCAGGGCACGATCGGTCTCGAGATCCTCGAGCAGGTCCCGGATGTGGAGCAGATAGTCGTTCCGATCGGAGGCGGAGGTCTCATAAGCGGCGTTGCGGTCGCTGTGAAATCCATGCGGCCGAATGTGAAGGTCATCGGCGTGCAGGCGGCAACGGTCCCGTCCATGTTCGTCTCGCACCGCAGCGGTCATATCACGACTGTGAAGGATGGTCCTACCATAGCGGACGGCATACACGTTCTCACGCCGGGCGATCTGACCTTCGATCTGGTGGAAAACTACGTGGACGACATCGTCACGGTATCCGAGGATGAAATCGCCGCGGCGATAGTCGCGCTGCTGGAAGGTCCCAAGACCGTGGCCGAGGGCGCCGGTGCAACGAGCGTGGCCGCATATATCTTCAACCGGATCGACACGTCCCTCAAGACTGTGGCCATAGTATCCGGCGGCAATGTGGACATCACCACGCTCTCAAGGATCATCACCAAGGGCATGCAGAAGACCGGGCGCATCGTCCAGATAACCACCAAACTGACCGATAAAGCCGGCAATCTGGCCCATCTGCTTACGTGCGTCGCCGAGAGTGGTGCCAACGTACTCGACATCGCGCATGAGCGCGAGGATGCAAAGACCGAAGTCAATTCCTGCGTGGTCACCATGACGCTGGAGACCCGCAATAACGATCACGTCCGCAAACTGAGAGAGGATCTGGTGAGCCACGGCTACCGTCTTCTCGACTGATACATGACTGAATATTTATTTATATTGTAAAGGTGAGTGACACAAATGAAGATCATCGCAACCGACAAAGCCCCCGCAGCCATAGGCCCTTACTCCCAGGCATATATCGTGAACGGTTTCCTTTTTACCTCCGGGCAGATTCCTCTCGATCCCGCCTCCGGCACCATAGTCGGAACGAAGATCGCGGAGCAGGCTGAACAGAGCTGCAGAAACATCGGCGCCATACTCGAGGCAGCAGGTCTGGATTTCTCAAAGGTCGTCAAAACTGTCTGCTTCCTTGCGGACATGAGCGATTTTGCCGCCTTCAACGCGGTGTATGAGAAATACTTCGTCAGCAAACCCGCCCGCTCCTGCGTGGCAGCGAAAACGCTGCCGAAGAATGTCCTCTGCGAGATTGAGGCCGTTGCCGCGGCAGACTGAATTTCTCCGGAACGATGCAGAAGAGGGATTTCTCTCAAAGCCCGCTGAAGGTTTTCTTCAGCTATTACGGGCCTCACAAAAAGCTCTTCACACTGGATATAATCATGGCGTTGCTGGGGGTGGCGGCGGATCTCGTCTTCCCCTGGGCAACACGTCACGCCCTGCAGGCTCTGCTGCCCGACCGAAAATACGTCGCCTTCTTCACGGTTATGGCGGTCCTTTTCGCTGCCTATATCCTGCGTTCCCTGACAGTATATATCGTAACGGTGTTCGGCCATGAGCTTGGCGTGCGCGTGGAGGCAGACATGCGCTCGGACATCTTCCGTCATGTGCAGCAGCTGTCCTTCTCTTTCTTTGACACCCACAGGACGGGCAAGCTGATGAGCCGCATGACCACAGATCTTTTCGAGATAACGGAGCTTGCCCACCATGGTCCGGAGAACGTGCTTCAGGCAGGGCTTACGCTCATCGGTGCCATCGTGATCCTGATGACGGTACGCTGGGAACTGGCTCTGGTGCTCCTGATCATGCTTCCTCTGCTTCTCGCTGTAGTCATCTCCCTGCGTCTTAAGCTTCGTAACGCGTCAAAGGACGTGAAGCAGGAGACCGCGGAAATAAATGCCGCGGTTGAAGGCGGTGTCTCCGGTGCGCGCACCGTCAAGGCTTTTGCCAACGAGAGCGTGGAGATGGAAAAGTTCCGCATCTCGAACGAGCGCTTCAAAAAAAGCAAGCGGATATACTATCGCTGGTTCGGTATGTTCAACTCTGCCACGGAGTTCACTGTGGCCGCAATGCAGGTGGTGGTGTTCGCCCTCGGCGGATACTATAATATGCGCGGCCGTATGGATCTGGCGGATCTTGTCGCCTTTTCTCTCTATGTCTCCATTTTCACCTCGCCTATCCGCAAGCTGATATTCTTCGTTGAGCAGTTTGAGACCGGCCGCGCCGGATTTGAGCGTTTTCTGGAGATCATGCGGACTCCTGCCGCCGTAGAAGATGCCCCGGATGCGAAGGAGCTCGAATCCGTGATGGGCGATGTTGAATACAGGGATGTAGGCTTCCACTATGAAAACGGCCCGCCTGTGATCGAACATGTTGATCTGCATATAGCCCCGGGCGAAACTCTTGCTCTCGTGGGGCCCTCGGGAAGCGGCAAGACCACCTTGAGCCAGCTGCTTCCTCGTTTCTATGACGTTACAGAGGGAGCCGTACTGGTCGACGGGCAGGACATCCGTTCCGTCACACAGGCCTCTCTGCGCAGGCACATAGGAATGATCCAGCAGGACGTCTTTCTCTTTGCCGACACCGTGCGCGAGAACATCCGCTATGGCCGTCCCGATGCGACCGACGAAGAAGTGGCGCATGCGGCGATGCTTGCCGCCATACACGACGAGATCCTTGCCATGCCCGAAGGTTACAATTCCTTTGTGGGCGAGCGCGGCGTGATGCTCTCCGGCGGGCAGAAGCAGAGGATCGCCATAGCGCGCGTCTTCCTGAAAAACCCGCCCATCCTCGTGCTGGATGAGGCCACATCTGCGCTCGACAGCGTCACAGAGGCGGCGATTCAGCGTTCTCTCGAGGAACTGAGCTCCGGACGCACCGTTATAGTTGTAGCTCACAGACTCTCCACCATCCGCGGTGCGGATCATATAGCAGTCATTGAAAACGAACGCGTGGCAGAATACGGAACTCATGAGGAACTGCTTGCCAAAGGCGGGCTTTACGCTGGTCTCTGGAACACCCAGAAACTCATGTGACATTACACGCAATATAAGGAGTATGACATGATACTGGAAGGAAAAAAGATAAACTTTCTCGGTGACAGCATAACCTTCGGCTTCGGACTGCTGAATCTGCCCGAATTGCCGGAAGATTTCGATCCGGCCGCAATGGCCCCGGAAGACAACCCCCTCCTCGGCATCGACCCGGACAGTCTCGAAGGTTCCTTTGTCAACAACCTGCGTGATGAGTGTAAGCTTGCCGCCGCAAGGAACTACAGCGTCTGCGGTTCGAGGATAGCCCGCCAGCACGATGACGGCCGGTTCGACATGTTCCCGGATACCTTCTGCGACCGTGCAGCCCGCATGGATCCCGATGCGGACATTGTCGTCGTTTTCGGCGGCACGAACGACTATGGTCACGGCAACGCCCCCTTCGGCTCTTTTGACGACCGAGATGACAGCACCTTCTGCGGAGCGCTGCATGTGCTTTTCAGGAAGCTGATCGGAAAGTATCCTGCGGCAGAAATAGTCATATGCACGCCGCTGCACCGCATCGATGAGGATGATCCGCTGGGCGATGGGTCGAAGCTCGTGCCCGGCAAGCCGCTGATCGAGTACGTGAAGGCCATCCGCCGGGCAGCCGAGTACTACAGTCTTCCCCTGCTCGACCTTTACGCATGCAGCGGACTGCAGCCGAACGTTCCCGTTATCGCGGAAAAGTACTGCCCGGACGGGCTGCATCCGAATAAAGCCGGCTATGTCATCCTCACCCGCCGCATCAGGCGTTTTCTGGAAGCGCTATGATTCAAAGCCGGCAAGGAATACAGGTTAATAAACACGGAGACATGGTATGAAATACGAAGCGATTCTGTTTGATATGGATGGAGTGCTCATAGACTCCGAGGAACTCATGACCAAAGCAGGGATCATGGCCCTGCATGACTTCGGAATAGAGGCAAAGCCCGAAGACTTCATCCCCTTTGTCGGGCGTGGCGAGGACCTGTACATCGGCGGTGTCGCCGAAAAATACGGTCACAAGTATGTGACTGCCATGAAAGACAGCGCCTATGCGCACTATGGAGATCATGTGGAGACCGAGGCTTTTGTTCCGCCTGAGATCCCGGCTATCCTCTATACGCTGCGCGATCTCGGCTATAAGATCGCCGTTTGCACCTCCGCGGACAAGGTAAAAGTCGTCCACAATCTCAGGGCCATGGGCGTTACGGAAGATGTGTTCACCGCCATCGTCACCGGCGACCGTATAAAAAACAAAAAGCCTGATCCCGAAATATACCTTACAGGTGCGGCCCTTGCAGGCGTCGAACCCGAAAAATGCGCCGTGGTGGAAGACGCTCCCAGCGGCATCAAAGCCGCGCAGGCTGCCGGTATGCTTGCCGTAGGCATAGACACGAGCTTTCCGGCTGAACATCTCATGCAGATATCGCACCCTGACAGAATGATCCACAGTCTGAACGAACTTCCCGGCCTTCTCGAAAAAATGAACGCGTGACATTCCTCTCATCATGTGATATAATTCAATTATTGTTATATTATATAAAAAAAGATAGGGGTTTTACTTATGCAGGACAAACCAAGACTCGGCTTCGGCCTTATGCGTCTCCCGCGCACAGACGGGAAGATCGATGTCGAAACCGTTGCGAAGATGGCCGACCTCTTCCTTGAGAGAGGCTTCACCTATTTTGATACCGCTTATGTATATGAAGGCAGCGAAGAAGCCTTCCGGAAAGCCGTTGTAGAGCGCATCCCCCGTGACCGTTACACCATAGCGGACAAGCTTCCCGCCTGGGCACTGAGTGAGAACAAGAGTCCCGAGGAGATCTTCAACGAAAGTCTTCGCCGCGTCGGAGTTGACTACTTCGACTACTACCTCATGCATAATGTTAACGAGGACAGCGCACCCGTTTTTGACAAATATGATGCCTGGTCCTTTGTAAACAGGATGGTCGCCGAGGGTAAGATAAAGCATCTCGGCTTCTCCTGTCACGGCAAGCCGCCGCTTCTCGAGAAGGTCCTGACCGAGCATCCGGAAGTGGAGTTCGTGCAGCTGCAGATCAACTTCATGGACTGGGTTGACGACAACGTCCGCGCCAATGAGATGTATGCCACCGTCCGCAGGCACGGCAAGAGCGTCACCGTTATGGAACCCATCAAGGGAGGTACCCTTGCCCTCATCCGTCCCGAAGCCAAGGCAAAGCTCGAAGCACTGGGCACAGGAGCTTCCGTTGCAAGCTATGCGCTGCGCTGGGTGGGCAGTCTTGAGGGAGTGAAGACCATCCTTTCCGGCATGAACACCTTGGATCAGATGGATGAGAATACAAAGACCTTCACCGATATACAGCCGCTCACCGAGGCGGAGCAGGAGGCCATGAAGGCCTGCCGCGAGGAACTGCTCGCCGTTCCCACGGTCCCCTGCACTGCGTGCCGCTACTGCTGCGAGGGCTGCCCGGCTAAGATCAACATTCCGGGAATGATGAAGATCTACAATGCTCTTCTCGTCTACGGCGACCACCCCGGCGCACACTTCATGTACGGCAGAGAACAGCAGGACGGCAGCGGTAAGCTCACTGACTGTATCAAGTGCGGCCAGTGCGCCGGCGTATGTCCGCAGCATATAGCTATTCCTGATATCCTTGAAAAAGCGTCCGCATTCCTTGACAAATAAACTTAATGAGAGAATAATTGGACTTGACCGTCCGTCCTTCGGGGCGGGCGGTCAAATGATCTCCGCGAGGTCTTTGAATGAAAAGAGCATTATCACTTATCATAGCGCTGCTGATTCTGATTTCGAACTGCTCGGCTGCATTTGCAGCACCCGCTTCCATAACAATCAGCGATGCCGACGGTCTGCTCGCGATTCGTAATGATCCGTCCGGCAGTTATTCCCTTGAAGCCGATATAGACATGGCCGGGATCGACTGGAATCCTCTTCCGTTCAGCGGCAGATTCAATGGGAAGGGCCATACGATCTATAATCTGACGGTGTCTTCTACCGGAGAGGCGGTCCGCACCGCCAGAGACGGCAACCTCAAGCCGTACGACACTGTCTTTGCCGGCCTCTTTTCCGTGCTCGAAGGCGGAGAGGTCTCGGATCTCAAGCTCAAAGGCGAGCGCATCAGCTTAGACACCGCAGAACACTGCTTTGCAGGCGGCATCACAGGCTATATGGACGGGGGCTCTATAAGCGGCTGCACTGTGGAGGCACACATCAGTATGATAAACCATGCCGTTATGACAGGAATCGGCGGTATCGTGGGATACGGCTGCGGAACAGTGAAAAACTGCGTGACCGATACGGAGCTTATCTTTGAAGACAGAAACACTGCCTCACGATGCGAGCAGTTCATGGGCGGCGTACTCGCCTGCGGCGCTGCTGACATAGACGGGAACGATGTGACTGTCCGCGGGTATGACTCCTGCCGGGGCTACGTGCATGACGGCGGCCTCGTCGGAATGTACTATGCCTGCGGCATGCAGACCGCTGCGAATTCCGTCTGCGACAATGTGATAAACGGCTTTATCAGTTTTTTTGAGGATAACCCGGACCGCCGTGCCTACTGCGGACCGGCTTTCGGCGAACACCTGCAGATGCCCTATTATTTCCACGGCAACACGGATAACTTCGAACGGCGCGAAACATGGGATTACAATACGATTCTCTCGCCGGAGATGTGCTCTTCTCCGCATTACGAGGAGGAAACGACCCTCCCCGGCTGCAGCACCTGGGGCTTCACCGTACGCACCTGCACAGGCTGCGGGTACAGTACTGTTGAAAACTACACACCTCCGCGGCACACGCCCGGAGAGTGGGAGACAGTCAAAAAGCCCACATATGACAAGGAAGGCTCGGAGCGGCTGCGCTGCACCGTCTGCGGAAAAGAGATTGAAAACCGCTCTGTTCCGGCGCTTGTCGCCTCCGTGAGCTGCAAACTTGATCAGCATGCAGTTCTGCTTGATTCGGGTGACACACTCAAACTCAGTGCCGAGGTGCTTCCTGCAAACGCCACCGCGGGGTCCGTCATCTGGACAAGTTCCGATCCGACTGTTGCCGCTGTGGATGAAAACGGTACCGTCACCGCCAAAAGCAAAGGCCACGTTGTCATCCGGGCGGAAACGGAAGACGGTTTTGCATCCGACAGCTGTGAGATCACCGTAAGAAACCGGCTGTTCAAGCGGCTTCTGAACCTCCTCGGCTGATATTTCCCATTAATAAATCAGGCAGAGCTGATATAGCTCTGCCTGTTGTTTTCACTCTTGTTTTATTGCTGTTCTCCGGAGGCGGCTCCCGGTGAAAGTTCGTTCAGCAGCGTGAAGCCGAGGATCAGCAGACCGCCTATCGCCTGCAGGAGTGTGATGGGCTCGCCCAGGATGGCCACGGAAACGATCACGGCCACCAGCGGGTCAATATAACTCAGGATCGCCGTTTTCTGACCTGGCAAATCTTTCATAGCCGAGAAATACACACAGTAGAAGACTCCCGTGTGAACAAGTCCGATCACGAGCAGGCATATCCAACCTTTTCTGTCCATCGTGCCGAGCGTACTGCCGCCTGTGAGGGCCACATAGGGCGCAAGCACCACAATGGCAGCGAAAAACTGCAGCAATGTCCTGTGGATCCCGTCCACGTTCTTTATGAACTTGTTGAGCAGGATGACGGTGGCATAGAGAAAGGCGGCGCCGATCCCGAAGAGGACGCCGATAATATCGCTCCCTCCGCTTAAGCCCACCGTGCCCGTAATGAGCACAAGGCCGATTGTGGACATGACGAAGCAAAGGATCTGTCTTCCCGTGAGTTTTTCCCGAAACAGTACGGTCGAGGCCACCGTGACTATGACCGGAGCAAAGTAATAGCTGAGCGTAGCCAGAGAGACCGTGGTGTATTTGAAGGCCTGGAAAAACAGGATCCAGTTCACGCCCATCACGGCACCGGAGAGCAGCAGAATGACCGCTTCCTTTCCGATCTGCCGGAAAGGGATCCTCTGCTTTGTGATCAGCAGATAGGCTCCGATGAGCAGCGCCGCAAGCACCGCCCTGTAAAGTGCAAGCTCTCCCGATGAGACAGAGATGTTCCGGACAAAGAAGCCTATCGTACCGAACACCGCCATAGAAATCGCCATCATCGCCCGAGGATCCTTAAACAGTTTCATAGCGTCCTCCCTTCTCAGCTTTTTGTTTTCGACATCATAATTTACCTTGTGCTCTGCTGTCAATCTTTTTCTCGTGCAGGCGGGTTTTCCCGTTGTTTTCCTCCGATGTTTTATATATAATACTCGTATCTTATACGAAAAGTTATACAGGAGGATCCCATGAAAAAAACTGTTTCTCTCCTACTCGCACTCGTTCTGATCATCGCTTTTGCGATCACCGCATACGCCGCCGCTGCTTCCGGCGATACCCTCGTATACAGGACAGCCAGCGGCAAGAAATACCACACCATGACCTGCTCCCAGCTGAACGGCAAAGACTCCATAGAGATCACTCTCGCCGAAGCGGTGAAAGCAGGTCTCGAACCCTGTTCCAAGTGCAATCCGCCCACGCTGGCTGACGAGGGCTCAACAGAAACCGCATCCGCCTCTTCCACGGCAACGGCTGCAACAGCTTCCGCCAAATCAGGAGGTTTCCTCAGCGGAGTCAGCCCGATCCTTACCTTCTTTATTGGCCTTGTCGTAGGCGCTCTTGTGATAACCTACGTAAGAGGAAGGATCATCATGAAGCAGGAAGAGGCGGAAGCCGCCGCGGAAGCCGAAACGGACGATACCGGGGAATGATCATGTCCGCGATAAGCAACGAGCCGAAGATAAAGAACCCCCTGATCGTCGCCATACGGGAGCAGCTGGAGCACCGCGCATTGTGGATGTATCTTCTTTGCGATGAGGCAAAGAAAAAAGGTCTCGCACCCGAGGAATATGCTCCGGAGGCGATACACCGCTGCGGTCTGTATCAGGGCGCCAACCTCCGCAAAAAAGCCGGAGGCGGATCCTCTCTCAGAGGACTGAAGAAAACACTGTTCTCAAAGTTTGCCCAGTGGGTCTTCGAGATGGATATCAAACGCTGCGATGACGACCATCTGGATATTGACTTCCACTACTGCCCGCTGGTAAAAGCCTGGCAGAAACAGGGCTGCAGCGATGAGGAGATACGCCTTCTCTGCGACCACGCCATGTGCGGCGACCGTGGGATCGCCGAGAGTTTCGGGTGTCAGCTCGAGCTCCCCGCGACCATAGCCCGCGGCGACTCCACCTGTCAGATCCGTTTTGTAAGGAAATAAGCTGACAAAAAAAGAAAACACCCCCGCAGGACTATCCTGCGGGGGGTGTTTATTCATCGATCCGGTCACGCTCCGTCCGGGAAAGCAGTGACGGTCACCTTCAGCTGAACGTTCTCATCCGGCATGGTGAATACATATACACCGGGCCGTACATAGCTTCCGTCTGCTCCGTTCACATAGAGTTCCCCGTCTGAAACAACTGCGGTTGTCACGGTGACCTCCTGCCCGGGACGGGCATAAGCCGGACATTTATCCACAAACTGCTTTCCGGAAACGACCGTTATCCGCCGGTAACTGATGCTGAACACGATCAGTGCTGTTATCAAGAGTGCAAGGATAACGGCGATGATGATCAGGATCTTTTTCTTCATTTGTTCCTCTCTGTCCGCTCAGTCAAAAAGTGAGCTCTGCCGGGCCAGTTTTTCACAATATCCGCAGTACCAGCATCCGTAGGGTTTGGAACACTGCTCTCCCATAGGGACCGTTATCTCAGCTTTTGACTCCTTCACTGTCTTCAGTCTTTCTATATTCTCATCCACCACATGCGCGAATTCTACTGCCTCTTCTGTCACGTCCACGGGTTCAAACGGATCGACCTCATCGTCATAGTGATACACGACAAACACCCCGTCAAGCTGGATTCCGCATTTGTCCAGCACCCAGGCCTGATATCCCGCATCATCTATGAACTGCTGCTTCACCTCAGGAGAATCCTTCACCTCGTAAAGCTCCCATACTCCGTCATCGACCCTGTGCAGGATATCCACGGCGCAGAAATCACCGTCGTGGTCAAAAGACGCCTCGCAGATGTTCTCCACACCTCTCCGGATGGCATCCTGCGTTTTCAGCACCATTTTGCGCTTGTCGAGATACTTGGTGCCGGGTATATATGCCGTCATCTCCTCGAACGGGCCGAACATCGCCATGGCCTTGTCTCCGAACTCGTTTCCTCTGTCAAGCCGCCTCTGCGTTTCCGGCGGGATCACCTTCAGCTCAGGTCTGTGCGCGTCGAGCCAAAGCATCTTCGGGCACTGCATTCCCCGCATGAAATCGGTCTTGGATATACTCATCTGCGCCGCTCCCTTCGTTTTCACAAGAATAATAAAACACTCCTCCTGTGATGTCAAACAGAGGAGGATACAGGACATCTGCATCCGGGACTTTCCTTTTCCGCCCGGATATGATAGAATAATCTTACCATAAAGAGTGCGCGAGGGACAGGCCCGCTGACCGCACGACAACCTGCCGTAAGGTAAGGTGCCAAAGCCTGAATGATGGGATATACGGGATCTTCTTTTAAAGCCCATCATACGATGGGCTTTTTTATTTGTCTTATCATGCCTCTTTACGGTAATTAAAAAGGAGGTATGAAAGTGAATCACCCCAATAGCATCAAAACGCCCCGGACCCCTGTTTTCCATATCCCGCATGCCGGAGACGGCATGCCTCAGGAACTGATGGAGAGCGTATGCATATCCCCGGAGGAATTTCAGGCATATCATGTAAAAATGAAGGACTCGGGAGCTGAGTTTCTCATTAACAGAAAAACCTGCCCTGCACAGGTCCTGATAGGATTCGGAATAAGCCGTCTCCTCTGTGATGTTGAAAGATTTATCGGTCCCGAAGAGGTGATGGAACGCTACGGCATGGGATTCTGCTATGAGAAAGTCTATGATGGAAAGCAAATAAAGAACATCACTTCGGAGCTTCGCGAAAAGACCTTGAAGTATTATACCGCACATCACGAAAAACTTGACAGGGCAGTCAGCGGCCTCAGCCGGGTCATTCTGTTCGATCTGCACAGCTTTTCGGAGGAGCTCGTGATGCCGGACCGCAGGGACAGCCGACCGATGCCGGATATATGTATAGGCGCTGACAGCACGTATACGCCGCCTGCCCTTGCAGATGCAGCATCAGAGCTTTTCAGGAAAGCGGGTTTTTCCGTTGCGGTGAACTATCCCTACGCAGGCTCAATGGTTCCGAACATCGTGATGAAGGGCGGAACGGACTGTGATCTTATCACCATGATGATAGAAATGAACCGGACCGCAGTATTCGATGAAAACAGAATGCTGATCACCGGCAGGATCGACCTGATCCGGAATATCATGGACCGTCTCACTGATATATCGCAGTATATGTAAAGAATGCATACAGTATGCCATGACGGCGCGCTGAGGGTTTTACCCCTCTTTTTCTCCCATCTTCACCGTCAGATCGTGCAGGCTTTTGTCATACTGCGCCCGGGTTATCGTCCCATGTTCAAGAAAGGTATCGAGCAGTTCCTTCTGCCTCAGATAAAGCTGATGCTTTTTTTCGTTTTCTGAAAGTACTGTGGCTTCACGGTTTTCAAGGTCGACCGTCATAGTTTCACTTCCCCGCTTTTTATTTCTTGGTTTCCTCCGCACGGCGTTTCCTGCGCATGCGATTGATGCGGCGTTCCAGCTCTCCGCAGCGGATGAATTCGGCAAGCACCAGCTGATCAAATACCGGAACGGTACAGGAATAAAAGCCTATCCGTTCCCTGTATGCGGAAAGGAGCTCTTCAGGGAGCACCATGTAACCCGTGCGCATGGAAGGAGCAAGCGTCTTGGAGAATGTGTTGAGATAGATCACCCGCTCAGGTGCGAGCGAAGCGATGGTCTCTATCTGCGGCATGGTGACGCTGAGTTCCGAGTCATAATCGTCCTCGACGATATATGCTTCCCTTTCCCTCGCCCAGGTCGCATATTCGCGGCGCTTGGCGGCCGTTGCGGTGACGCCGCTCGGGTAGCTTCTGTATGGCGTTACATGCAGCACTCCCGCCATGCTCCCGGCAAGTGCCTCTGAACGGATGCCGTCCTCCCCCATGCGCAGGCCCTCGCATGCCGCCCCGTTTGCCTCATATACGCGCAGGATGGTCTCATAACAGGGATCCTCCTGCGCATAAACCAGACCGCGGCCGAGCATCTGGACCACAAGGCCGTAAAGATACTCCGCCCCGGAGCCTACTACGATCTGCTCCGGATCCACCCGCAGACCGCGGCTTCGCAGGAGATAGTCCGCGAGTTCTCTTCTGAGTTCTTCACATCCGTTTCCCGGCGATCGCATGAGTATCCTTTCGCCATAGTCTGTCAGCACTCTTCTCATCACCCTGGCCAGCACGGAAAAGGGGAAATCCTCCGGCATTTCCGCGAGACTCATCTGCGGGATCGTTGCTCTTGCAGGCAGTGTCTCCGCAGGCGCCCCTGAGCCGGCGTAAAAACCGCTGCGCTGCCTTGGAACCACATAGCCCTCATCGGCAAGCAGTTCCAAAGCATGCTCCACGGTTATGAGGCTGAGACCCAATTCCTCGGCAAACTGTCTCTTCGAAGGAAGTTTCCCTCCCGGCTTATACACTCCCTCGGAAATGTCCTGCCGCAGCTGGCGGTAAAGCTGCAGATATGCACTCTCATGCAGAGATCTGTCTATCCTGTATTTCATCTCCGGCTCCGATCTGGTCTTATATTAATAGATCAAACTGAATATATACACAATACCAGATGAAGTGTATAATCGGAAAAACAAAAAGTCAAGAGGTGTACAGAATGAAAAGGATCGTAAGTATTCAGGATATCTCCGCTCTCGGCAAATGCTCGCTGACGGTGGCTCTTCCGATCATCTCGGCCATGGGGATCGAGTGCGCTGTCGTCCCGACGGCAGTGCTGTCAACACATACCCAGTTTAAAGGCTGGACTTTCCACGACCTTACTGACGAGATGGAGCCGATCGCCGCACACTGGAAGCAGGAAGGCTTTAATTTTGATGCGATCTATACGGGGTATCTCGGTTCTTTCCGTCAGGTGGACATCGTGAAGCAGTATTTTCACGATTTCGGAGACGGGGCTAAGATCATAGTTGACCCCGCCATGGCAGACAACGGGAGGCTCTATGCCGGCTTTACCCCGGACTTCCCTCTGAAGATGGCGGAACTGCTGGACGGAGCGGATCTGGTGCTGCCAAACCTCACGGAAGCATGCTTTCTCCTTGGGAAAGAATATCGCGGGAATTACGATCGCGCATACATAACGGAAATTCTTGAAGGACTCCTCGCCCGGGGTGCGAAAAACGCCGCTCTCACCGGTGTGAGCTTTGAACAGGGCCGTCTCGGTGTCGTATCCATGTGCGGCGAGACCGGGGCTTTTTCCGAGTATTATACCGAGCATCTGCCCGTCAGCTTCCACGGAACGGGAGATATTTATTCCTCGGCTGCCGTCGGCGCGATCGTGAACGGCATGTCCGTCCCGGATGCGCTGGCTCTCGCCGCGGATTACACGGTCGAGTGCATCCGTCTTACACTTGCGGAAAAAGACCACAGCTGGTACGGTGTGAACTTTGAGCAGGCAATTCCGTACCTTCTGGAGCGGATGAAGTAATAACACGGAACCGCACCTTATGCCATACAGATCATTACCGGCCAGGCTGTATAGAGCCCGGCCGTTTTTCTTGTTAAGAAAAAGAATCGATATAAAATCACTTATTCGGATATTTGCGCTTGATTCCGCGTTATCCGTGCGGTATAATTACTTTGGAAAGAATGTGGGATCATTGGAGCAATTCATATGAAATACGGGAAAAGCGATAAGCGCGTCTGCTATGACGCCGGAAAAGCCAGAGAACGTAATGAGATCGGTGAAAAGATCAAGGAACTGCGCCGTTCGGAAAAGATGAGTCTGAAAGAGTTCACCGAGAAACTGGAACAGCGCGGCGTCATCACCTCCGTGAGCGCCGTGAGCAAATGGGAACTCGGCCAGACTCTTCCCAATGCCTATCAGCTTCTTGCGGTGTTCGACTGCTTCGGGATCGCGGATCCATCTGCTTTCTTTGCCGGAACGAACCTGCTCAATGAGGAAGGTCTCCGCAAGGCCGCCGACTACAGGGAGGATCTGATTGCCTCCGGCCGTTATTCGACGGATATTTCCCTCCGTCAGCCGGACATCGTTTATATACGCATGCCGGTCAGTCTCGTGCCGGCTTCCGCGGGCACCGGCGATATCCTTGACGAAGAGATGTTCGAATACCGCACCTTCCCGGCGGATGAGGTCCCCGACGGAGCGGATTTTGCCGTCCGCGTGGACGGTGACAGCATGAGCCCGGAATACGAGGATGGGCAGATTGTCTGGGTCAGACGCGCCGCTTCTCTGCTTCCCGGAGAGGAAGGTCTGTTCATTCTGAACGGGAACGGTTACATCAAACAGTATCGGGAACGCGAGCCCGCAGATGCGGCGGCGTATACCGACAGCCACGGATCCCTGCATCCGCAGCCGGTGCTTGTGTCGTATAATGATGCATATGCTCCTATAGTTGTCGGAGTAAACGACTCCTTCCGGATCTGCGGAAAGATACTGAGCCGCTGAACAGAATAAAAAAAAGAACGGAGGCACTGCTTCCGTTCCTTTTTTATGTTTAATGATGTCAGACATCCAGGCTGTGTCCGCAGCCGGTGCAGAATTTCTGTCCTATGGTTATGGGTGTGTCGCAGTAGGGGCAGAAGCCCGTGGTCGTGGCAGTGGAACTGTTGATCGGCTCCTCTTCTTTTACATCGGTGAATACCGCTTCCTGAGCCTCCGCACTGTAGTCCGGCTCCGCCGGTACCGCATAGGGATTTGCCGCGTAAACAGGCGCGCCCTGACCCTTGGGGTTCTCGCCGTACTCGTTCGTCCCCGGCACACTGTCCCTGCAGCATTGCACGATGAACAGAATAACTCCTACAACCGGGATGAGGCTGATGAGCACATACCATCCGCTCCTTCCGATATCATGCATCCTTCTCACTGAAACAGCAAGATTCGGAAGAAAGAAAGCAAGATCTACTGCATAGGAAAGAAAATGATGGTCCGATCTCTCAAGAAAGCCGACGGCCGTTCCGATGATCGCGGTGAAAAGCATCCAAAACCAGAACTCGGAACGTCTCGCTCTGCCGGAAAAATCGACATACTTCTTAGAACAGGTCTTTATAGCTTCCCCAAATGACATTGTTTTTCCTCCCGTTCTTTTTTCTAAGCTTAAAAATACAATATTATGATTATGCGTGTTTTGTCTAATAACAAATTGTAAATAAACTGTCTTCCTCAGTTATCGGCAAGGCTGTAGCCGTTTTTCATATGCTCGCTGGCCGTCTGGAGGACCTTGCCGAGCACGGTGTCAGTCTCCTCCTTCGCCATCTCGCAGAGCTTTCTGTCCGCCTCGGCGGTCTTGGAAAAGTCTCCGCTCCCGATCATGCTCTGATCGTATTCCCGGATCAGTCTGCGCCCTTTTACCGCCACCGCGTCATGGTAGCGTTCGATATCCTGGGCGCAGTAGGAAAACCACGGATCCGCCAGCGCGCCGATCATCCTGCTGGCCCAGTAGAAATTCTCCGTGGAGGGCTCGAGGCCGACCTTTGTGAGGTATGCAGGGAGCGAGGGAGTGTTCGCATAGAGCGGGAGAAACGCGGAGAACACCGTGGAGCCGAAGCAGATCCACTCAATTCCCTTGATTTCATCCGGAACACCGGGGCGGATCTGGCAGACGGATGTGACGCCGGTCCGGTTGATGCCGATGGAGCGGTAAATACCGCGCTTTCCGCTGTCGCGATTGGAGTACGGATCATAGGGAGTGCCCTGGAAGTGGCCGGAGAGGAGATATATAACGTCCTCCACCGCCACCTTTCTCTCGGGCACGAGGCTCCACGGGATATTCTCGCTCTCCGGTCTGAAGTCGGCGTCCTCCCCGTCCCAGCGGTATGTGTGCGGGGCAAGAGTGCGGCCCATGAACCAGGCGCGCGGCGTATTGTAGATATGATCCATATCCCTGTGAGACCCGAAGATATCACGCGGGTCGAACTTCCCGTTCTGATTGAGATCAAGGGAATTGTCTTTTATAAACTCTCTGAGGTCCGCGGAGCAGAGATGCTCCTTTTTGGAACCAAGAGCATCCTCAAGGTCGAAGCTGTCGAGACCGAAGCGGTTGGGCATCAGCACCACTTCCTCATCCGGGACGCGCTTTGCGATCCAGTGGTGGCCTCCGATGGTCTCCATCCACCAGATTTCGTTTTCGTCGTTGAATGCAATGCCGTTGTTTTCATATGTGCCGTACTTTTCCAGCAGAGAGGCCAGCCGGAGCACGCCTTCTCTGGCACTGCGGATATAGGGCAGCACCAGCACAACGAAGTCCTCCTCCCCGAGACCTCCGGGCACATCCTTCTTTGCGCCGCCGCCTTTTTTGTACTCCACCAGCGGATCCGCTGCAAGAACGCGGGGATTCGTTGTTATGGTCTCGGTCGCAGTCATCCCGACATTCGCGGTGTTGATCCCGGTCGCTGCCCAGATTCCCTTCACCTTGTCCACGCTCGGGCATGCCGTATAGCGCATCGGCTCCTCCGGGAGAGGGATCTCAACGTGCGAAAGCACGCTCTTATATTTTCGCGGCTGTTTTGCCGGATCCACAACGATCATTTTCTTGACGTCAAAATGTCCGTCATCGGTCCTCGATATCATAGTTGATCCGTCATTGCTCGCCTTTTTTCCTACCAGTACTGTTGTGCATCCCATGGTTTTTCCTCCGGAAACACTGTTTTTTGATTCCCTATCAGTATAATCTTTTTTTGCTCCGGCGCAAGGGTGAAAAAGAATTCCCTATA
>JAEEGL013551188.1_pt1 | contig 21780 bp, 16 predicted proteins | sample 9134231 | NCBI WGS metagenome assembly JAEEGL01 (sample SAMN16246548, study PRJNA631951) | gut metagenome | biome: gut microbiome; feature: rumen; material: fiber-attached | host: Bos | place: Iran: Karaj | collected 2018-10
AAACAGAGGGAGAAAAGAAGATTGACAATATGTACTACAATATGTACTACAGTGACAAATTACAACTGGATTTTAACTGCTTCAATTCGTCCAATTTAAAGAGTTTTAATGGGAGATTAATACCGAAAGAAGAAAGGATACATAACAGAAGTATGGAATTGATAAAAAACGTATCTCCTCTTCTGAATGAAAAACTCAATGAGTTTCTTTCGTTCCTTAAGCATCACCCGATAATAGATACCAAAAAAACTGCTGAAGCCCTTGGTTGTTCATATAACACGACAGCAAAATACATAGATATTCTGTGTAAAAAAGGAATTCTCGTTCAATCTTCGAAAGTCGGAAAAAACAAGATTTTCTCCTATTCTTCTTATCTGGAAATCTTAAGAAAGAATGCCTGATACAAGTTTTTGAGTAAACCACTCACCATTTTCGGTGAGTGGTTTTGCATTATGACTTTTTTTTGTAGTTTTCAGCCTGCAGATTGAACATCTCTGCATATTTTCCATTGAGTTCCATTAATTCTTCGTGAGAACCATATTCAGAAAGAACACCGGAATCGAACATGTATATTCTGTCTGCCATCCTTGTCGTAGACAGTCTGTGAGAAATGAATATGACTGTTTTGTCAGCTGCATATTGCAGTATCGCCTGATTCAGATTGTATTCCGCAATCGGATCCAGTGCACTTGAAGGCTCATCCATTATTATAAGTTCAAAAGGCTTTGCAAACACCCTTGCAATTGCAACTTTCTGCTGCTCGCCTCCGGACAGATTTGTGCCTTTTTCGTCGAATTCCCTTGTGAGCATTGTATCTATGCCATTTTCCAGTTCCGACAGTTTTTCACCAAAACCTGCTGCATCCAGCGCCTTTATGACTGTTTCCCTGTCTTTTTCCGGGTCATATTCCCCGTTGACCACATTCTCTGCTATTGTTGCAGAAAACATCTTGTAATCCTGGAAAACAGTACCTATCCTGGACTTGTATTCTTCTAGATTGTATTCCCTGATGTCTTTACCGTTCATCAGAACCTGACCGTCGCTCGGATCATACAACCGCATCAGAAGCTTGATCAGAGTTGTCTTTCCTGCTCCGTTGTAGCCGACTATGGCAATCTTTTCACCTTTTTTGAGCGACATGCTTACATTCTTAAGTGCATCAACCCTGTGAGTATTCTCAGGAGGTTTGTAGTCCTCGTCGTGGTACTCGTATTTGGGATGATCTGAAAAGTCATATGTAAATGAAACATTTCTGAGTTCAAGCGATTCAAAATGAGGAACCTGTTCTGTTCCTGACTTTGTTCTTGACACATAATTCAGAAATCCATAATACTTTTCAAGGAACAGCGAGTGTTTCGGGAACTTCATCACTCCCTCGATGAAAGATGAAATATTCCATCTTAAGTTCCAGATAACACCAACACTTGCAGCGAAAGCACCCGCAAGCACGTCTCCGTTAAGAAGTTTAATGAACATATATACAACAACACCCATGTTTGTTGTATTTCCCAGAACACCTCCCAGAAGATCGTAAATGACAAAGAACTTCTTTCCGTATTTTCTGCGCATCTCAACTATCTTACCGGTGTTTTCGTTCATTTTGTCTATAAGCACTTCAGATATTTTTCCGGATCTCACTTCTTTTGCATAGTCGGGGAGATAGAATATCCTGTTGATGTATCTTCTTGTTCTCCACAGGGGATTCATTTCTTTTTCCTGTTCAAAAGGCAGTCTGTTTCCTATGTGGAAGGATATGACGGAAATGACAGATGAAACCATTATTACAGCAGCGATTATCGGGTCAATTGTAATGAGAAGTCCAAACAATGTTCCCGATGTAATCAACGTTCTGATCAGAGCAGCAAAATCGTCGAGAAGACCGGTTGCTTCGCCACCCGCATTGTCCATAGCCCATACAAAATCATTGTAGAACTCTGGATCGTCATAGCAGGAAACATCAAGACTTATCGCTTTTTCAAAGAGTTCCGTCTGAAGTTTCAAGAACAGTTTTCTTCTGATGACCCTGTCGTAATAATGCCTGTACCAGCTTACATATATGAAATATACAGTCCAGAAAACAGCCATTGCAATCAGTATCGGGAGTATCTCAGAAAATTCTTTCTGCTCGTCAAGTGAATTGAGAAGAAGATATGTAAAGTAAGTACCTGCTGCACTTGACAAACCTCCAAGGGCATTGCTTATAACCAGAGTGATGAAAAGTGAAGGAGTCGTCTTTAATACCTTGAGAAGCATTTTTCCATCGTTTCTCAATACAACATTAAGCTTCTGGCTAGGCTTTTTGTTATTATTCTTTTTCATTATGCTTCCGCCTCCTTTCCGACATAGTTTTTTGCCTGGAGACAGAACATATTTGCATATTTTCCGTTCTTTTTCATGAGTTCGGAGTGAGTGCCTTCTTCAGCAATCACGCCGTCGTCCATGAGATAAATTCTGTCTGCAGAGACAGCAGACGAGAGCCTGTGGGAAATGAATATGACACTTCTCCCTTCACTTGCCCTCATCATATTTTCAAACATCTTGTGCTCTGCGATTGGATCAAGAGCACTGGAAGGCTCATCGAGAATAATGAAAGGACTGTCATCAGCAAAAATGCGCGCCAAAGAAACCTTCTGCTGTTCACCGACAGAAAGATTTGCACCATTCTCATCAAATTCTTTTGTAAGAGTTGTATTTACGCCATTCTCAAGCGACATTATTTTGTCGTATCCGCCGCTCTCTTTCAGAGCATTTTCAACAAGTTCTTCGTCGCCTTCCCTTCTCTTTCTCAGTGTCACATTTTCAACCACGGGAAGAGAGAACATATGGAAATCCTGGAAAACGCACGAATAGCTTTCTCTGTATGAAGACAATCTGTATTCCTTAATATCTTTTCCGTCAAGACTAATTGAACCGGACTTCGGATCATAGAAACGCAGAAGCATCTTTACAAGAGTCGTCTTTCCGGAACCGTTAAGACCGACAAGAGCTATCTTTTCTCCTTTCCGGATCCTCATTGATACGCCTTTAAGCGTGTCTTTTTCTGCTCCTTCATACCTGAATGTGACATTGTCTACTACGATGTCGCCTCCGTTTGCCTTCGGAGCTTTCTCGTCCTCTTTGATTTTTGGCTCATAGTCCAGGAAATATCTCATGTCGTCAATGTACAGGGCATGTTCGCCGAATTCTGCAATGTTCTGGAGCAGATTGTTGAGATTGTATGAAACACCACCGACCGCATTGAGAACTATGATGCAGTCTCCTATTGTAAGTTCTTTGAGAACAACTGTTTTGTATACGGCATATGTAAGAGCTCCTACAATTGTGACAACTTCCAATCCGAAATTCTGAAGATATGAAAGAATGGCAGTCTTGAAACCATATTTTCTTGTGAGATCCCTGAACTCGTAAAAAGAATCTCTGTATACCCTGAGCATGCGGACATACATATTACCGATTCTCATCTCTTTGGAGTAGTCACTCTGGTAGAATGTTCTTCTCACATAATCCTGTTTGCGGTTGATTGGCTTCTGGGATGTAATATATTCGTGACCCAGTTTTCTCTCCATTCTTCTGAAGATGCCCATGAGAAGAGGAAACAGCATGAACAGAATGAGCCATGGATCGATTGTGAACAGCAGAAATGAGCTGAGAGAAATATATGTCACCCTCCAGATGAGGTTGTCCACCGAACCCATTACTCTGTATATTCTGTCATTTGCTTCATCCATCGCCTTGACATATTTGTCAAAGAAAGAAGGAGTCTCATAGCAGCTGAGATCTGCAGAAGCCGCCTTCTGCGACAATTTAATTCTCACATAATTGGCAACTTTATCTTGGTTGCCCGGACTGATAATCGACCAGTACACTCCGCTGAACAATTCCATTCCTATTGACCAGACTGCGATAAAGGCAATGAAAGCAGCAATGCCCTCTACAGGTTTGTTGTTCTTTACACCGTCCACAATAACACTCAAAAGATATGTGCTTGAGAGGAAGTTAAGGGGTGCATACAGAATTGTATTGACAAAATATATAATGAAATACGAATGAGATACATGCCAGACCTGCTTCAATGCAAAAACAGTGTTGGCAATTGTTCGCCCTACAGGAAGACGTTTCTTCTTTTCGGGCTTTTGTTTATTAAGTTTTTCTTTATTTTTCACAAAACCCTCCTGTTATTTTGGGCAAAAAAAGACGCACCAAAGTGCGCCCGTTATTATATCTTTTCCGAATCTTTGTGGCAAATCGGAAATGTATATAAGCGCCCTTTTTTGTTGCCCGGGATAATCTTCATTTCCGTCACCTCATTCAAAAAGTTACCCCCCCCCGTGTATATTCTGTTTCCAGCGGTTGGGGGAATCCAATACAAATGAATTCTACACCATCAGAGTTTTAAATTCTTACAATTTGCGGTTTTGTAATAATTCTGTGACAATTATTATTAATTATTTGTCAGTTTTGACGCTTCTGGTTATCTATTCAAGCTTTTTTCATCTAACAAAAAATCCAAAAGTCCCATTATTAAATAACCGCTTTCGCTATATCGGTTAATTACAGGGCTTCTGACCAAAACGATTTTCTTGAAAGAGTCATCTATTTTGCTGAATGATTTTGTCTCTTGGGACCATTTTTCTTCGTCAGGTATATCGTAAGCCGACTGGATGTAATATTTTTGGCTTCCAAGCGTTGCCACAAAGTCAACCTCATAGTACTTCCTTACGACTACACCGTTTTCCCTCTCCCTCGATTCTACAACGCCAACATCGACATTGAATCCACGGCAACGGAGCTCGTTAAAAATAATATTCTCCATTATATGGGTTGGCTCTACCTGTCGAAATCCAAGCCTGGCGTTCCTAACTCCTATGTCTTCGAAATAGAGTTTAAACGGTGTATCAATGTAGTTCTTTCCCTTGACATCGTATCGCAAAGCTTTGGAAATCAGGAACGATTCAATGAAATACTCAATATAATTGCATATTGTTTGCCTAGAAATAGCTACGTTCTTCCTGCTTTTAAATGCAGCTTCCAATTTCGTGGGATTTGTCAAGGATGATATACCAGAAGATAACACATTGAATAACTCACCAACATTGGAGTTTGAGCGCAAATCATGCCTGTCGATTACATCTTTCAAATAAGTCTTTTCTATTTGAGTAACCAGATATCTCATTTTCTGCTCATCGGTGCTCATAGTGCACAAAAGCGGTAGACCACCATACAAGGAATATTCTTCATACGCTCTGTCGTCGCTGCCCGAATACACTTGTCTGAATTCTTTGAATGAAAGAGGAAAAACATGTATCTCATCGCCTCTTCCCTCGAACTCTGTGATGACGTCACTAGACAGGAATTTCGAATTGGATCCCGTAACGTACAAATCCAAGTTTTTCTTTCTGAGATAGCCATTCAAGACACTCTCAAATGACCCCAGATTCTGAACCTCATCCAAAAGCAAATAATAGTCATTGTCATCTGTAATTCTTTCTTTCACGTAGTCCATGAATTTTTTGGGGTCGACTTTCCTTTTTTCTTTCTCAATTTCAATTAGGTCCTCCCCAATCAATGCCAAGTCGTCTGCGGAGTCAAATGCAAATTTAATGATGTGATTCTCCGAAATTCCAACACTGTTTTTGAGATAGTCAAAAAAGATACTATTCATCAGATAGGATTTGCCGCTCCTTCTTAAACCAGTAATGACCTTAACAAGCCCGTTATGCATCCTTATCTTAAGATCATTCAAATATTTTTCTCTTTCAATTCTCATGATCAAGCCCCCCATTTCTGTAGATATCATTGTAACACACTATGACACTTTTTGCAACGCTTATATATATTCTTATTTACATTTTTTGTCAGTTTTGACACTTTTTGTTGTGTAATTTTGTTGTTTCCATAAGTTCTTGAATAATTTCATGATATTTGATTTACATTCTATATTAAAAAAATTGCCGCACAGATTCAAAATGTGCAGCAATTGAATTATATGTAAAAAATTTGTTCAGAACTCAACTTCCATGCCGTCATACGATACAAGGTAGTTTCTTTCACCAGCTATTCTTGCACCATCGTCATATGTAACTTTTCCGTTGTGAGAAAAATGGTTGCAGCAGAATATGGTTTCATTTGTGGCAATTCCAATTTCTTTTAATTTGTCTCCGAAAGCAAAATCTCTCTCGAAATTCATGTGTCCTTTATAGCTCATCGGAACTCTTCCTTCAGTACAGTCGAGTGAGGCGAAGTCCAGGTGTTTGATTCAATTTTTTTATTAGGGAACATTTTTAAGCAAAAAAACACATTTGTGTTCCCTATTTCTTAACCCAACATTCTTTCAAAAACTCTTTGACAGAGTTCAAGTCCTTATCTTCGTAATATAGAACGAGTTTCTGTTTGAATTCGCTTACCCTATCGTATGGAATGATTATCAAACCAAGAGCATTAGCTATCATGAAATGATTACCATAAATCACGGCAGTTCTCTTGTTGCCATCGTTGTAAATTTGGGTTTTCATAACGTACAGTATCAGTTCAATTGCAATGTCAATTTTCTCCATCTCAGAGCGTAATATCGTTTCAATTTCTTCCTTGACAATGAACTCGATTGGCATTGGAGGCACATAGGATGAGCCACCTATCGTTACGGGAACACTTCTGATCCTTCCGCCATCCTGATAAAATCCCTCGTTTACTATCCTAGCTATGTGAGATGCAAGATAATAACTCGATGGAGCCAGTATCACATCTTTGTCCAAGACGAATTCCCAGGCATACTTCAAATTGAGTATTTTCTGAACATCGTCGGACTTCATGTTGTTAATCTTACCGTTTTCTATGATTGTCTCAGTGTCCGGAAAAGTCGTCGAAACGCCTTCCAAAACGGCCTGGTCATAAATAATAGTCTTCATGTTGCTTCTTGCAAATTCCAAGTTAAGCAATGTCTCTGCCGGAAGATCATTCTCCTCGTAACCGAGTTCGGATAGTTCCTTTTCGACTTGCCTGATTTGCTTGCGTAATTCTCGAGCCTCTTTGCAGTTTCTAAGCAAAAGATTGTAAAGGTCATCGCTGAACAGCCCAACATAAGTAGATGTGACCTTGCCCGCTTTTCTCTTGCGAATGTAAATATATCGGTTGCCGCTAACCGTTTTCACTTCAACAGTACCATCATATGGGATAAGCGATAGTTTGGAGCGTAATTCGGCTCTTGATCTCAAGAGATTCTGAATTTGTTCAAATGTATTCATAGAACGCCTCTTTAGGGAACTTTATGCTTAAAAATATACATTTTTGTTCCCTAATTGTCAATGCTTAAGTATGAACAAAGCCATAATTTTGGTATTTCAAAATTCCACTTCCATACCATCGTATGAAACAAGGTAATTTCTTTCGCCAGCAATTTTGACACCTTCGTCATATGTTACTTTTCCATTGTGAGAAAAATGATTGCAGCAGAATATGGTTTCATCTGTGGCAATTCCAAGTTCTTTCAGTTTTTCTCCAAAAACAAAATCCCTCTCGAAATTCATGTGGCCTTTATAGCTCATGGGTACCCTGCCTTCGGTACAGTCGAGTGAGACGAAGTCCAGGTGTTTAATATTCTTCTTTATGTACTCCCATGTCTCAGGTAAAAATTCACTTGTGTCGTGAGCGTACATTAATGCTTTTCCATCTTTTTCTATAACATAGCATAGTGGGTGTTCTGTTCCGTGAACCGCTTTTATAGGCCAGACTGTGTAACCGTCAACTGTTACATAAGGCTCGCCGTCCTGTTCCACTGTTTTTACTTCCACATGATATGTCCCTTCGCTCTGCATACTCGACACCACATTGTTCAGCTGTTCTGTCAGTATATCCATGGAACCAACTATAGTTAGAGGATCGCATCCGTCTATGTGCGCAAATCCCTTTTTTCTGTTTCCAAGATCCAACGGATAAAAATGGTCCTCGTGAATATGTGTGAAAAGCAATGTTTTAATTTGCTCAGGATGAATATTGTTAATCATCATGTGATAATAAGAATCCGCAGGCCAGTCTATCAGAATTGTGTCATCTATCATTGCCTGTGTCCTTGACCTCAAGTCTCTTCCAAGTCTTTTTCTGGCTTCCATGCACGTAGGGCATTTGCAGAATAAAGCAGGTATCCCTTCAGCGGCTGCTGTTCCTAAGTATTTGATTCTCATTTCTCTTCCTCCTATAAGCTAGACAAAAATGCATTTATTTTTGAACAGACAAGATCTAAAACAATTTCGCTTTTACCGCCGTATATTACGATATCTGCAAACTTTTTTGTAGGTTCAACATATTGATTGTGCATTGGTTTTACAGTGGCAAGATATTGATCAATTATGCTGTCAATAGTTCTGCCCCTTTCCATCATATCTCTTTTGGCTCTCCGCAGTATTCTTTCATCTGCATCAGTCTCCACAAATATCTTTAGATCCATCATGTCTCTTAAAGATTTATCATAAAAGATCAATATACCGTCGATAATAATTATGGGGCTGGATTTAACCAAAAGAGTATCCTTGCTTCTTGTGTGATTCTTATAGTCATAAATAGGTGCCTGAACATCTTTGCCATGGCGCAAATCATCTATTTGTTTTGACATCAGATCAAATTCAAAAGCATCAGGTGAGTCATAATTCAGTTTTTTCCTGACTTCCATTGGAAGATCATCATGTGGATAATAGTAATTATCACATCCGACTACTGAAACACTATCACTATATTTTTCTTTTATTCTTCTTGAAAAAGTTGTCTTACCCGAACCGCTTCCTCCGGCAATTCCAATTACTAGTCTATCCATTAATTATTTCTCCAATCGTATTATGACAACTTCAGGTTTATTGTTAATTCTCGGAATGAGATTTACGCTGTTTGCTCCTCTGCTGACGATGAGTTTATTATCATACATCCCTGATGTGTATTTGGGAAACAATCCCTGTCCCGGTGCAATAAGTCCATATTTGCCCAGTCTCCACTGACCTCCATGAGCATGTCCAGACAAGATGAGGTCTATATTCAAATCTTTAAGATATCTTGGGTAATATTCAGGATGATGATTCAAAAGTATTTTGAATCCTTTCTGATTTTCAAACTCTTTTAACCATTCAAGATGAGGCTCAGGTGTTCTCATAAAAGCAGACTGCTTATGACCAAAACCAAAACCGGTGGTAAGGCCTCCGATGACAACTCCCTTATATTCAATAAACGTGTCATCAAGCAGTGTCGCACCTGATTCTTTTACCAGCTTTATAATGTCAAGTCCGGATTTTGTTTCATGGTTTCCAATCTCAACAAATGTGGGATATTTATCCGAAGACAACTTTAAGAACTCAAGTCCTCTTGAATACTTTTTGCCGTTATGAACAAAGTCGCCCCCGACTAGGACAACTTCTGTTTTGTTATCTTCAAATATTTTAAGCATTGGTTCGTTTGGCCTGTCGTGAAGATCAGAAACAAATGCGCATGTGATATCTTTATCAAAATCTGCTTTAATGGTATATATGCTTTGAGTAAGGTTGTCTTTCATAATCTCTCTTTTTTCGTAGAATGTTACAGGTATATTATACAACAACTGCACGTTTGCTTACAAATCTTTTGACGAAATAGAATAATCATCTGCATTTGATATAGTCGCGTACAGATGATCATTAGTTTACAAATATGATTCAATTCTTCTGAAAAGACTAGATATGTTGTCTATATAGTAGTCATCGAGCTTTTCAACGGGACCAGAAAACTGCTTGAAATAGCATTCCGAATGCTTGTTATACTCGAATACACTGAATTCGTGTGGCACTGGATTGAGTAACACAACTTTTACAACACCATCTTCTTTTGTCAAAGTTTTAAAAGAGATTTTTTCTGTTTTGACTCTTGGCTTAATATTCAGAATTCTCCCGAAATTGCCAAGCGGCACTCTTTTTACGAACAGTGCCAGGTCTCCTTCACGGGATATGAGCAAGTGCCTGAGCGATCCAAACGTGGGAAGAAACATTATTTCGATGTTTGCTTCTGCAGTTTTGATCTGCAAATCCGTTTGCCCCGTAATACTGAAAAGTGACGAATACTTTTTTGTGGTTTTTACCACCTGAACTCCTTCATGTATCCTTTCAAATTTCCTGAGACTTGTATAGAACTTATTTCTCTTTGCAATTGATCTCAAAACCGGAAATACTGAGATAATCAGAACAACAATCGCGATGAATATCGACCAGTAATAGTCATACATAATTATGACTGCGGTGACCAATATGAAGATTAAGGCGTAAAAGGCAAGCAGTACAACAATTGTGGAAGTGGCTACAGCTCCGAGGAGTTTTCTGAAAAATGAGATAGGAGCTTTCCTGTAAGACTTCTGAGAATCTGTGAGACTGTCTTTGCGAAAGGAAAGATTAACACCATTTACATTAACGATGAAAACATCGTCTTCAACAATATCTTTGTATTTGTTTTTCGAATATTTCTCGTTTATCGTCTTTTTCATGCTACCCCCTTCAAAGCTAATTATATATATGGAATTCTACAACAGATTTCTGAAACATTATGATATTCATTTTTTAATCAAAAACAACAATTCAAGTGGATAGAAAAAAATTAAATAATTATCTGTCTGGTCGAAGGCATGTCTCTCCAGACAGTACCATCTGCTATGTAAAATCTTCTGTCTGTTTCCCCATTCTTTTTCAGATAGTCTATGACGAATACCTGACCAACTTCAATGTCTATAGGTGGATAGTTATTGTACGGAAGAACATCAAGCAGTTTTTCGCACTTGTCAAAATCTTCGTTGCAGTCACGTAGTCTCCAGAACTGCCGCTTATCTGCATAATCTGACCAGGAAGACATATCCTGTTCGCCATAATAATCTGCCTGGTATTCTTTTCCGTTAATTGTAATTGAATCAATGCGAATCGGATCCATGAATGAAGTCAGGATTTCAACCGTTGATGGCATATCTTTCCACACTGTTCCGTCAGAAAGATAGACTTTTCTTTCCATTTCTCCTGTCTTTTTGTAATAGTCTATAACAAAGACTTCGCCCGTATGAATGTCTATTGGAGGATAATTGTTGTATGGCAATACATATCTCAATCTGGGTTTGTTTTTGAAGTCCTCATATGCATCTTTAAGTCGCCAGTATTGCCTTCGAGAATAGATATCTGAAAAATGTGTCATGCCTGATTCGCCGTAATAACTTGCCACATATTCTTTGTCATTAATACTGATTGTGCTTTTTCTAATGGGGTCCATGACTCTTTTGGCTTCAATCTGAAAAACAATCCTGGGAAACTCCCGGATAATGTTCTGCTCCTTATATGTTTCACTTGGATTGAATCCGTGAAATCCTTTGAATGCTCTAGCAAAAGAAACGGGTGACTCGTAACAATACTTGGCAGCAGTATCAATGACCTTTGCTTTCCCGTATTTCAATTCTTCTCCTGCAAGTGTAAGTCTCCTGTACTTAATGTAGTCGGAAATACTCATTTCAGACACAAATGAAAATAGTTTTGAGACATCCGAATATGAGCAGCATGCTATTTTTTCAATAGCGAGAGAGTCAATCTTTTCTGCTATGTGTTTTTCAACATATTCTATTACAGAATTCAGTAATTTAGTTGCTATTATCATCGTGATAGCCCCCTCTCTGAATTCATTTTAACAATAACTTAAGATTATTTCGCAACTATTCTAAGAGTATTAATGTTTGTCTTTGCAGCAGAAATGTGATTCTTTCAATAGTTCTACACAATAATATGATAATCTAATACACACATTTATTGTACATGGATAATAATTTGTTGGCAAGAAAAATCGGAATTTAATACACCTACATTTTTAATCGGAAAAAAACATCATTTTTATATTGACAATTTCAAGTTAAGACTTTAATGATTTCACATTCGTGAAAAAAACCGCGCATCTTAACCAAGTATTTCTCTCTTTTGTACAGATCAAGTTATTCAATTTTCATATCCTACCATCCATATATTATTGTAGCATTTAATGGGGCAATAATTATGTTAAGGGGGCAAGTTTGTTCAAAATAACAAATCTTGCCCCTTTAAAATTAATAAAATATTGACTTCAACCATGAAAGTAGTCTTCGTAGAAACATCTGTATTCGATACAGATAGAGTCTAGACAGTCTTGTGGTCGCTTGTTTGCCAAGCTGAACGTATATTTACTTCTCTTCGTAACCTTGCTTTCTTATTTCATCTGCAACAAGACTAGTGTACTTATCACACATTTCATTTGTCTCGGCTTCTACCATTACACGAATAACAGGTTCAGTACCGGATTTTCTTAACAGGATTCTACCTTTATCTCCGAGTTCTTTTTCCGCTTGTTCTTTTTTGAGTTGAACTTCTCTATCATGAATAGCAGCATCCTTATCTGATACCCTGACATTGACTAGTTTTTGAGGATATGTGACAAAACCATCTGAAAGCTCACTTGCTTTCTTTTTAGATGAAATCATAGCCTCCATTATTTTCAAACTTGTAAGGATACCGTCTCCTGTTGTGCTGAAATTGAAGAATATGATGTGACCGGATTCTTCACCGCCGAGACTACAGCCGTTATCTCTCATGTAGTCATAAACGTTCTTGTCGCCGACATCTGTTTTAGCATATTCTATTCCGCACTCATCAAGAGCTTTAAATAAGCCCATATTGGACATTATAGTGGCAACTATTGTGTTTTTGGCAAGCTTTCCTTGTTCTTTTAAATACTTGCCGCAAAAATATAATATGTTGTCGCCTGTGAGAACATTTCCTTTTTCATCAACAGCTAAACACCTATCGGCATCTCCATCAAAAGCAAAACCAATGTCAAGATTATTGTCTACAACAAACTTTTGAAGATGTTCAATATGTGTTGAACCTGCATCCTTATTGATGTTTGTGCCGTCAGGAGCGTTGTTTATAACATAAGTCTGAGCCCCCAGAGCGTCAAAAACAGATTTAGCTATAGCCCAGCTTGCGCCGTTAGCGCAGTCTAGACCCACCTTGATATCACTGAAAGAATATATGCCGTTTGAAATGAGATATCCTATATATCTGTTACGACCTGCAACATAGTCTATAGTTCTACCTACATTTTCTCTTGTTGCAAAAGGAAGTTCATCATAATGCCTACCGAATACTTCAAGCTTACCATCAAGATAATCTTCACAAAGTTTTGTAACTTCATCTTCCATCTTTTCGCCTAAGTGATTAAGCAATTTTATTCCGTTGTCATAGAACGGATTGTGGCTTGCGGATATCATAATGCCGCAATCAAATTTATCTGTTCTTGTAATATATGCAACTGAAGGGGTTGTAGTGACGTGCATTATGCATGCGTCAGCTCCCGAAGAAACGATGCCGCCACAAACAGCATACTCATACATATAACCACTTCTTCTGGTATCTTTTCCCAAAAGTATCTTTGCTTTTTGAGTGCTTCCTTCTCTTCTCTTGATTTCGCTGAAGTACCAACCCAAAAACCTTCCTATCTTATATGCATGGTCAGATGTGACTACTACATTTGCTTCGCCTCTGAATCCATCTGTTCCAAAATACTTACTCAAAAAATATCACCCCTTGTTAACAACTTCACTTTTGTTTTTATATATGCTGTTTTCTTTCACATATCCTCTGACTGAAGAAAGAGGATATATATTTGTGCGTTTCCCTATAACCGTTCCTGGATTTAAAACACTGTTGCATCCGACTTCTACATAGTCACCAAGCATTGCTCCGAATTTCTTTAAGCCAGTTTCAACTTTAGTTCCGTTTACGTTAACTGTGACAAGTGTTTTGTCGCTCTTTACATTTGATGTTATGGAGCCGGCTCCCATATGTGAATGAAATCCCAATACAGAATCGCCAACATAATTGAAATGCGGAACCTGAACAGAATCAAATAGGATACAATTCTTCAGTTCTACTGAGTTACCAACTACTGTTCCTTTGCCTACTATAGCTGAGCCTCGGATAAATGCGCAATGCCTTATTTCAGCGTTGTCACAGATGATGCAAGGAGAACCAATATATGCGCTAGGTGCAATTGTTGCGCTTTTAGCTACCCAAACATTTTCCTTTATTTCTTCATATTGTTCTTTAGGCAATGTTTTGCCTAATTCTACTATATATTCTTTTAATTCTTTTAAGCATTCCCAAGGATAAGTGTATCTAGCCAAAAAATCTTTTGCTATTGTGTTAGATAAGTCGTATAGACTAAGTATTTCAAGTTCTTTCATATGCTTATTCTCACTCAACAGTTACGCTCTTAGCAAGGTTTCTAGGCTTATCTACATCAAGACCTCTCGCTACAGATATATAGTATCCCATGAGTTGAAGAGGTATAACTGCTAGACTTGTCATGAAATGATCATCAACTTTAGGAATATATGTAACAAAGTTGCATGTGTCTTCTATTGAATAGTTGCCATATCCGGTTACACCCATAAGATATGCGCCTCTTGCCTTGCACTCAACCATGTTGCTTACAGTCTTTTCGTATAGCTTAGATTGAGTCAAAACACCAATTACAAGAGTGTTGTCTTCGATCAAAGAAATTGTTCCGTGTTTAAGTTCGCCTGCTGCATATGCTTCAGAATGAATATATGAGATTTCTTTCATCTTGAGGCTGCCTTCAAGGCTTATTGCATAATCTATGCCGCGTCCGATGAAGAATACATCGTGAGCATCTGCAAATTTTGCTGCAAACCACTGAATTCTCTCTTTATCTGACAATATTCTTGTTATCTTGTCCGGAATTGTTTCTAGTTCTGATATTAGTCTTGAGTATTCTTTTTCGTCTATTGTGCCCCTGACAAAACCAAATTGAATAGCTAAACAATACATAGCCATGAGCTGTGCGCTGTATGCTTTTGTAGTTGCTACTGCTATTTCAGGTCCCGCCATCGTGTAATATACATTATCTGCTTCCCTAGCAATGGAGCTGCCAACAACGTTTACTATACCGAGTGTTTTAACGCCTTTGCTCTTTGCTTCTCTTAGAGCTGCTAAACTGTCTGCTGTCTCGCCTGACTGTGACACGATAATGACTAAATTCTTAGGATCAAGAATAGGATCTCTATATCTGAATTCTGAAGCCAGTTCTACTCTAACTGGGATTCTAGCTAAATCTTCAAAAACATATTGAGCAGCCATGCCAACATGCCAAGCTGAACCGCAAGCAACAATTGTGATACCTGTTATTTCTTTTATTTCCTCATCGGTCAAACCGACTTCACTCAAATCTATTTTTCCGTCTTTTACGACTTTGTTCATGGTGTCCAGGACTGCTTTAGGCTGTTCATGAATTTCTTTCATCATGAAGTGCTCAAATCCGCCTTTTTCAGCTGCTTCAGCGTCCCATGTTATTTCAGTCAATTCTTTTTGAATTTCATCTGTGTCAAGATTGTAGAAGTGTACTTCTCCCTGAGATACTTTTGCAATTTCAAGGTTGCCTATATAGTACACTGATCGCGTGTACTTCAAAATGGCGGGAACGTCGGATGCCACAAATGCTTCGTCATCTTTGATGCCGATTATCATTGGAGAATCTTTTCTTGCTACCCATATTTCGCCTGGATGATCTTTGAACATTACTTCAAGAGCATATGAGCCACGGATTCTCATCATTGATTTTGACAAAGCATCTATTGGTCCCATCTTATATTTCTTGTAGTAATAGTCCACTAGTTTAATGGCAACTTCTGTGTCTGTATCGCTGTAGAACTGATAACCATGCTTAAGTAGTTTTTCTTTGAGTTCAACAAAGTTCTCTATAATGCCATTGTGTACGCCTACAACTTCTGATTCAACTACACCGGAACCACTACCTTTGCAATTTCCACTTACATGTGGGTGAGCATTCTTCTGGTTTGGCTCTCCATGTGTTGCCCATCTAGTATGACCAATGCCGCAAGTGCCTTTTAAAGCATTTCCATTATCTGTCTTTTCAGCAAGTACACTGAGTCTGCCTTTGGTTTTAACAACTTCAGCTTGGCCTTCTCCGTCTCTTACTGCAATACCAGCTGAGTCATATCCTCTGTATTCAAGTTTAGCTAGTCCCTGTAGTAATATAGGGGCAGCTTGTCTTTTACCTACGTATCCAACTATTCCGCACATATTCTTTCCTTAAATAATATATATTTGTTTTTTCTTCAATTTAAATGCACTATGTCTATTATTAGTGCTATGGGGTTCGATGATTATATCATATACAAGACATATTTTCCACAAAAGTGATCACTTTTTACTTTTTTGTATATTTACTTTACTAATAATACTCAGAACAAACCTGTTTTAAATAATATATATAGTACCCTATCATTGTTTGTTCAATGGATAAGGTACCATTAATACATTATAAACTACTTATTTACACAACACCCTGGGCTATCATGGCATCTGCAACTTTAAGAAATCCTGCTATATTAGCTCCAGCCTGAATATCTCCAGGCATTCCATATTTTTCAGCTGCCATCGCACATGAATGATATATATTCTCCATTATATCTTTAAGCATTCCATCAACTTGTTCAAATGACCAAGATAATCTTTCTGAGTTTTGACTCATTTCAAGTCCTGAAACTGCTACTCCACCTGCATTTGATGCTTTTGAAGGAGAGAATAATAGTCCATTATTCTTGATTATTTTTATTGCATCGGGAGTCAAGGGCATATTTGCTCCTTCAAATACTCCTTTTGTTCCATTCTTCACTAATAACTCAGCAGACTCTTTGCTAATTTCGTTTTGTGTTGCACAAGGGAAAGCATAATCACATTTTGTACTCCAAATGCCTTCGCAACCGACAATATACTTTGCGGTTGGAACATAATCTAGATAAGTAGATATTCTATCCCTTTTAACTTCTTTGATTTCTTTTATTATCTTAAAATCAATCCCGTTTTCATCAACAATATATCCATTTGAGTCGCTCATAGCGATTACTTTAGCGCCTAGTTCTGTTGCTTTTTGACAAGAATAAATTGCAACATTTCCAGAACCTGAAATGACAACTTTGCTTCCGTCAAGACTTTTTCCAGCGTCTTTTAGCATAGCACTAGCAAAATACATTAGGCCAAAACCTGTTGCTTCAGGTCTAGCTAGTGAACCTCCGTATGAAAGTCCTTTTCCGGTCAATACTCCTGACCAATTGTTAGCCAGCTTTTTGTATTGACCAAAGAGATAACCTATTTCTCGACCGCCCACTCCAATATCTCCGGCCGGTACATCAACGCTAGGTCCAATATGTCTGAATAACTCATTCATGAAGGCTTGGCAAAATCTCATGATTTCACCTTCAGATTTACCTTTAGGATCAAAATCCGAACCACCTTTTGCTCCGCCCATTGGCAGAGTAGTTAAACTATTTTTAAATGTTTGTTCAAACCCCAAAAACTTAATGATAGATAATGTGACATTATCTCTGAATCTCAATCCACCTTTGTATGGACCAATTGCTGAATTGAATTGTATCCTATATCCTGTATTTACTCGCACTTTTCCAGCATCATCAATCCAACTGACACGGAAAGATACAGCTCTTTCAGGCTCAACAATTCTCTCAACAATTCCATACTTTTCATACCTGTCATCAGATTCTATAACAGGTACTAGTGAAGTCAAAACTTCTTCAACTGCTTCAAGAAATTCTTTCTGTTCCGGATATCTTCTGGATAGATCTTTGTATACTCCATTCAAATAACTGTTACTAATTGCCATAATGTCACCACCTTACTATTTAAAATATGAATATTAAAATGATTTTTTAATTATGTCTGCTCTACCAAAACAACAATTGTATATTGACCTTTTTACTTAATGGAAATATATGAGTAATCACCCTTTGAGATTTATATAATCTAAGAAACAATCAATTAGTCTAGAAGCATTTGCATTAGAATCGCTTTCTGCAAATATCCTTAAAACAGGTTCTGTTCCCGAAAAACGACAAATGACAAATGAATTGTCAAAATACGCTTTGCATCCATCGGCATAACTTACTTTGGTTGGTTCTTTACCGATAAGCGTCTTGAAATCCGGTAATATCTTTTCTTTAAAAATCAATTCACCAATCGAGGCTTTACACTCTTCAGTCATTTTTGTGTTATATTCCACCATTTCATAATGACAAAATTTTTCTTCTAGTTCTGACCAGAATGCATTCAGAGGCTTCCCAATTTTTGCTAACATCTCAACAAAAAGAGTACCCGCATATACTGAGTCTTTTCCGTTGATGTGTCCTCTTACTGTAAGACCTCCTGATGATTCTCCTCCTAAAATGGCATCAACTTCTTCCATTTTTGAAGAGATCCATTTAAATCCAATCGGAACTTCATAACATTTTTCACCAAAATAATTAGCTACTTTGTCCAACATATGGGTTGTTGCCATATTTCGAACAACCGGACCTTTCCAGCCTTTGTATTCATGAAGATAGTAGTATAGCATCACTAATATCTTGTTAGCTGATATGTATTCTCCTTCAGAATCAATGATACCAAGTCTATCTCCATCTCCATCAAGTGCAACACCTATGTCGTAATGTTCTGAAACAACTCTGTAGCGCAAATCTTGAAGCTGAATGATGCCAGGAGCAGGGTCAAATCCGCCAAAGTATGCATCTCTGTTAGAATTCATTAAATCCACAGTGCATCTGCATGTTGTTAGAATTGTGTTAAGTGGAAAATTGCCAGATCCATGCATTGGATCAAATAGAATTCTTAATCCTGCATTTTTTATAGCTTCAACATCAGTCTTATTAAGAATTGAGTCAATGTATTCATTAAATGGGTTCTTCAAGTATTGTACTAATCCTTGAGATATGGCTTTGTCAAAAGGAATGACTCTTATATCTTCATCCTTTAATCCCTTTATGATATCTTCAACGCGCTTCGTAACTTCAACAGGAGCATCTCTTCCCTCTTTAATAATCAATTTGATTCCATTGTATTCAGAAGAGTTATGGCTGGCCGTTATTTCAATACCATAGTCATAATCTTTCTCTTTTACCATATACATGACAAGAGGAGTAGGAGTACTTCTTTTCATTATTTCAGAATGAAGTCCGTATCCTGAAAAAACTTCAGTAATCCACTTCATTGCTTTTTCTGATAGAAAGCGTCTATCAAAACCAATAACAATAGGTTTGCTTTCTGACTTTGTTTCTTTTGCCAGTAAGCTGACACCTGCAGCAACTTTTTGGATATTAGCTTTGATGAAATCGTCTCCGATTATGGCTCTCCAACCACCAGTACCGAATCTAATTTCGCCCATATTGTTATCTTCCTTTTATAACAGTATCGTATGTGCTGTTTTTTTCACAATGAGTGTGAAAAAAATACGGAAATATTGTATCACAGAAATATCTGTGAATAAATAGGAAAATATTGATATTAGCAGTATTTTTTCAATAATTGTTATATGTGCAGAAATTAAGTAAAGAACAATTACATTATGAGGGACGGTGTGGTCGATGTGGACGATGTTTTGGTGTACAGGCACGTGGCAAGATAATCATCGTCCACACCGTCCCCATCGTCCCCCAAATTACCATTCATCAGGTTCGTCTAAGATTAAGGTCTTCTTTTCCTGAGGAATCCAAGTGAGGCGTATCATCCTGGTATGGTTCTTTTTTCCCTTTTCATATTTTATATGGTAGTCAGTGAACAATCGTCTGGACTTTACATTGAGATAATACGAAAGCGCATTGGGCGAAAAATCTACTTTTAATATTGAAAGCAATTCAGTTGCGGTTCCAATCCATTCCGGATGTTCTAGGGTTGCAAGCATGGATACCTTCTCAAGTAGTTCATCTTTTTCGCAATACAAACTATCCGTTTCATCTGTGGTGCGGTTATAGCAGAGGGTATTCTTATCCCTTTTTACTTTAAAGTTTTGAAATTCATAGTCTCTAGAATAAACCTCAATATTGAATTCTGTTTTTGTCTCATCTGAAGCAAACATAATAAATGCACCGTCTGACCCGCCAAATAAGCCGTTTGTTCCGCTTATCATATTGGTTTTGTTTGCAGAGTCCTGTTTTCTTGTATGATGGACAACTATCAGGCTTATCTGATACTCGTCGGCAATGGATTTCAGTTTTCCCATTGCCTCATAATCTGCAGCATAATTATATGGATTGGATGTATCTCCTCTTGTTTTCTGCAGAGTGTCTATAATGACAAGACGTGTATCCTTGTGGTTTCTTAAAATGTCATCTAATTGTTTTAATAGATTTTGTTCAATGGTGCTTGCATGAGTTATAAGGAAAAGATTGTCTGACGGCCTTGTACCAAACATTTCTAACAGTCTGTCCTGAAGACGGGCCTTGGTGTCTTCTAGGGCAAAATAGAATACGGGTCCTGGTGATGGAACTTCAAATCCGAGAAAGTCCTCTCCCATACTGACCTTGTATGCCATTTGGAGCATGAAGAAACTCTTCCCTATTTTGGGTTCACCAACAAACAGATATAGGCCTTGACTCAATAAACCATTTATGGTCTGGCTTTTTGATTCAAAAATCTCCCTGAACAATTCTCTCATTGAACAGAATTCAATGTATTCTGGAAACAATTTTATTGCTTCTTGTCTATAATCGTTTTTTGTCTTGGAATCTGGAATAAAATCTTGTGTGTCAAATTGAAACATTCTATATACCTTTCAAGTTTTTTTATATTTTGAAGGTCATTATATTTCTCGTTTTTTGAAATACCCCTTCACTATATAAGCGTTTTGAAAGGCTAAAAGTTGATTTTTTATTGAAAGATTTTTTAAATATCCTTATTTTTGTCGGAATTTCACAAATTTATGCACTGAATCGAGTCACTGTTTTATGCAACATTTTGTCAATGATTAGATAATTTGAAACTTTCTGCAAAAAATTGATGCTCAGCTAAACCTTAACGGAATAATAGCCACACTATTCCGCCAAACCAGCCACGCTTTAACTGAAAAACTGCCTCGGAGGGTGGCTCAAATACTCACTATCATTATTTAAACAATTTGTTCAAGTGTTCGTTATCACTGGATTAGAAAACAATGCCATAATCTAAAAAAACACTTGTAAAATGAAAGAAAAATATCACAACATCTTTTCCGGCTTGTTCATTCTTCCAGTCCATCCTTGCATTCTTGCCCACTCTCTCAATTCATCTACATTTTCTCCTGATTGTTTGCCAAACAAATCTTCCAAGAATGTGCAATATCCGCTAGTTCCACCAACATCATCCATCACAGGGAGACCATCGGATTCAATGCAAATTGGCATATAATGAGTAATGACTGATTCTATTTTGTCTTTCAATTCATCATACAAACTACCACTATTCATATCGCTCAAAGATGAACAATCATAAATATCTTCCAAAGTAATTCTAACTTCCCAACCGTCACCATAGTCATATTCGTATATAAGTTCTTTTGTCAAAGGAAAAGCTGTTCCGTCTATATCTTTCATCTTTTTATCGTATGAAAAATCATCGAAGATTAAATCCTTGTTTAAATCAAATCTGTTATATGCGTCAACTACGAGAGAATTGAGTTCATTTTTACTTGCTTTGTTGCCTAGAATCTCAGTCAATTTAAGTCTCTCCAATAGTTCACAAATCCCACCGCAGTCGACAAGATATCTGTTAACTTCTTCACATGTTGCTTTCAATATAGATTTTTCAACAGGGTGTTCTCTAGTTGATTTCTTTTCTTTTTCACTCATTTTTGTCCACTCATCAAAAGAAGGTGTGACAGGAAAACTTCCATTCTCTTCTAAGAATACCATCA
>JAEEGL017378447.1_pt1 | contig 21780 bp, 18 predicted proteins | sample 9134231 | NCBI WGS metagenome assembly JAEEGL01 (sample SAMN16246548, study PRJNA631951) | gut metagenome | biome: gut microbiome; feature: rumen; material: fiber-attached | host: Bos | place: Iran: Karaj | collected 2018-10
CGGGGACTCGCTTTTGCTACTGTTCCAGACTTAAAGGGTTCAGCATAAAGTCAAAAACGTTCATGATCAGCACCCCGCTGTCGTTATAGTACGGAGCCGGTGCATCTCCGGTAATGATGATTTTCTTGAAGCCGTCGCCGGTCATCATCAAAGAACGCTGCTCCTGCTCCATTTTCACTTTATCCGGCATGGCGTAGGCGGACTGAATATAGTAGCGCTTTGACCCTTTGTTGCATACGAAATCAATTTCAAGCTGACTGCGGGTGCTGTTTCCATCTTTGTTACTGCCGTTTACCACCACTACGCCAACGTCAACGTTGAATCCCCTGATTTTCAGCTCGTTGAAAATGATATTCTCCATGGTATGGGTTTTCTCTAACTGGCGGAAGTTCAGACGCGCATTGCGAAGACCTATATCCGTGAAGTAGAATTTCACAGGGGTTTCAATATACTTCTTCCCCTTTATGTCATAGCGCATGGCTCTGTCAATCAGGAAGGCATCGCACAAATAGTCAATGTATCTGGTAATCGTCACTTTGCTGATGGTCTTCTGTTTAACACTTTTGAAGGTGTCCGACAGTTTGGTGGGATTGGTAAGAGAGCCGATAGCGGATGACAGGATATTCAGCAGTTCCTCCAGTTCAGCGCGGTTACGGACACTGTGTCTTCCTACGATATCTGAGATGTAGGTCTCCTCAAAAAGAGATTTCAGAAATGCGATTTTTTCTTCTGGCTGTTCAAACTGAAGTACAAGGGGCAGTCCGCCGTAGAGCATATACTCATTCCAACCATCCTGCTTTGTACCGGGATAGACAGACATAAACTCGGCAAAGCTGAGAGGATACATATGAATCTCATCCCCACGACCACGAAACTCGGTAATGACATCCTTGGACAGAAATCTTGCATTGCTGCCTGTCACATACACATCAACATTTTCAATACGTATGAGACTGTTGAGCACAGCTTCAAATTCGCCCAATAGTTGTATTTCGTCGAGAAGAATGTAGTACATTTTGCCATCCGTGATCTGCTCTTTTATATAAGGCATCAAAATAAAAGGGTCTTGTAGCTGCTTGTTCTCAAACGCATCAAATGCGATCTCAATGATGTGTTTCTTGTCAACTCCTTCCGAGAGAAGATAGCCCTTGAAAAGATGGAAAAGCAGATAGGATTTCCCGCAGCGCCGGACTCCTGTGACGACCTTGATCAGACCGTTGTGCTTCTTGTAAATAAGCTTATTCAGGTAGATATCTCTTTGAATAACCATAATTATACACCTCCTAATGGACATTTTTGCGTATAGCCGCATTTTTGTTCATTAGTATTATACCATAATGCAGAGGAATCTGCAATATGCTATTGACTTTTTTGCGTGTTTACGCATTTTTGTTCATTAGAAACGTCTGATTACCAACAGGAGTGACTTACTTTTTCGCGCTCTCCGACTACGATCTTGTCGATGGTATCAGCGAGTATCTCCGGAGTCAGTTCTATATTCTCGGTTCATCTCTCCTCTTCACGCGGTCTTGTCAGATCGCGCACCCATTTGTATTTCCGGAAACGGAGCAGCACCCAGGGGATCTTTCTGACTTCGTCCAGACAGGTACAGGCGTAGACGACCAGTACCGGCCAGTGGAAAACGAAAGCGCCGAGATAGGCCAGCGGAACGGCCACGCCCCACATGCAGACAGCCAGGCTGTACATGTCGAAGACCGTGTCCCCTCCTCCGTCCATGACCCCGTTGATGACGATCCCGTTGAACGCGCGTCCCACCATGTACGCCGCAAGAATGAGGATCATTCCGGTCAGGTGGCTTCTGGCCGTTTCAGTCAGCATCACCGCGTGAAGGACCAGCGGCATCGAGGCCAGGACGAGTCCGGCGGACAGGCCGCCCATCCCGAAGGAAATGTTCTTCAGCTTGATGCCGTAGGCTTTCCCTCGCTCGAGCCGGCCGGCTCCGAGTTCGTTGCCCACCATGATCCCGGCGGCGTGTCCGATGCCGTCAGCCAGACTGGTGATGAGATCGCGGATCACCGCCGCCACGGAATTGGCTGCCGCCGCGTCGCTGTTCATGTGACCCAGGATGGCGGTATAGGAGGTAAAGCCGACGCCCCACAGCAGGTATCCGCCCATCAGGGGAAGGCACTGCCTCCCGAAATCCCGTCCCAGCTGTTTCTGGCGGCGGAAGAACCGTTTCCACGCGGGCCGGCTGTAGCCAACCCGGCGCGATACCAGAAGGCAGGCGGCGAGTTCCGCGACACGCGAGACGGCCGTGGCGAGCGCCGCGCCCCTCGCTTCCAGCCTCGGCAGCCCGAACAGCCCGAAGATCAGGACCGCGTTCAGAAGAATGTTCAGAAGGACGGACGCGGACGAGATCCAGACGCTCGGCCTGACATGATCCGTCACCTTCATGACGGTCAGATAGCATTGCGAAACGCCCGTCAGCAGATAGGACCAGCCTGCGATCCTGAGATAGTCCGCTCCGATCCCGATCAGCGCGGCGTCACCCGTGAAGACCTGCATCAGGAGGCCGGGGATCGTCTCGCACAGCGCGAAGAACACAACGGACACGAGCCCGTTCAGCCGGAGCATCACGTTGAACAGGTCCTCGATGGTTCGGCGGTCTCCCTTCCCCCAGTACTGCGCGCCGAGGATCGCGCCGGCACCCGTGACGGCGTGCAGGAACATGTTCTGGATGAACTGGATCTGCGTCGCCAGGGACACGGCCGTCATCTGCTCCTGAGAGACCCGGCCGAGCATCAGAGCGTCTCCGGCCGCCACCGCGGCCAGCATCAGGCCCTGAAAAGCGATCGGCAGAGAAAGAGAGAACAGCTTTCTGTAGAAAACTCTCTGATCGATCCGAACCCGTTCCATCCTCAACATCTTATGCCCCCAAAACCCGGCCCGGCGCCGGGCAGCAGTCGTTCATACGGCCTTAAGGATAGCAGAGGATTGTGTCGGAAATATGAACGGAGACGACGTTTTCAGGCGTTTGTTTCTTTTTTTCGTCATCGCCTTGATTTTTCGGTACGGATATAGTATGATGGCATCGGATTCGCATCCGACCGCCATCTTCCCGGAGGAAAACTGACCATGAAAAACGTGCGTATTAGCCTGATCGGAGCCGGCACCGCTTCCTTTGCTCTCGGCCTCATGCGGGATCTCTGCAATTCCGAGCATCTCAGGGGGTGCACGGTCAGTCTGATGGATATAGACCGTGAACGTCTCGACAACGTCTACAGCCTGTACAAGCGGTACGTGTCCGAGATCGGCGGCGAGCTCCGGGTCGAAAAGACGCTCGACCGCGAGGAATCCCTCACGGGCGCGGACTATGTGATCAGCACCGCCCTGACGGCCCCCGCCAAGCGCATGTTCGAAGGATGGGCCATCGCGGAGAAATACGGCTTCCGTTTCGGCGGTAGCTACCACATCATGTACGACGAGGCGTTCTGGATCAACTTCTATCAGTTCCGCTTCATGGAATCCCTGACGGAGGACATGCTCCGCATCTGCCCGAACGCATGGCATCTGATGGTCTCGAACCCGGTCATATCCGGCACGACCCTGCTCCAGCGGAAGTATCCGGCCTCGAAGATGATCGGTCTCTGCCATGGATACGCCATGGCTTATCAGCTGGCAAAAGACCTCGGTTACGACCGGGACGACCTGCAGTTCGAGCTGTCGGGCGTCAATCATTTCGTCTGGATGAAGGAAGCGCGCGTCCGGGGCGAGGATCTGTTTCCGATCCTCGACAAGTGGATCCTGGAAAAGGGCGGGGAGTACTGGAAGAACGCCACCCAGATCTCCCTGCCGCTCTCAAAAAAACGTCTGGATTTCTACCGGAAGCACGGCGTCGTCGGCATCGGCGACACGCTCTCGTGGTCCGGCGCCGCCTGGCCGTGGTGGTATCATACCGACGATGAGACGGAAAAGGAATTCGGGGAGTACACGCCCCGCGACATCTGGGTGTCCGGTTCCGAATGGACGAGAGAGAAGGCGAGAAAGCTCGACGAGCTTGCCGCTCATCCCGAGATGAAGGTGACGGAAGCGTTCCCGAACCTTCCCGGAAACGATCTGATGGTCCCGATGCTCGAATCTCTTTCGGCGGACGTGCCGCGGGTCATGATCGTGAACCTCCTGAACCGGGGCGGGCTCGTTCCCGGCCTGCCGGAGGATTTCGAGGTGGAAGTCCCCGCACTGATCGACGGCGGAGGCGTCCATCCGATCCGCACTTCCCCGCTTCCGAGGGACATCATCGCGCACATCCTGCGCGACCGCGTGGCGCCAGTCGAGATGGAACTCTGCGCCTATGAGAAAGGCGACCTCGACCTGCTCGTCGACCTCGTCCTGATGGACAAATGGGCCACCAGCGAGAAGCAGGCCCGCGCGTTCGTCAAGGAGATCCTGGATCTGCCGTATCACCGGGAGATGAAGGAGCACTACCGGGAGCACGCATCGCTCTGATTTTTTCCGAATTTCGGAAAAAGCCTTGTCATTCTGCCCGACCCGCTGTATAATGTCCGTAGAGAATCGAAGAGTGGCTTTTGCTGTTTCCGTATCAAACAGTCGAAGCCACTTTTTTGAAGAAACCGGAGGAATCATCCCGTGGATCAGAAGAAACCGCTTGTATCCCGCGCAGCCGAGCTTTACTGGCTCTTCGGAATCATATTCGTGGCGCTCGGGGTCGCGATCTGCTCAAAAGCGGATCTCGGCGTCTCCATGATCGCCGCGCCGGCCTTCGTCGTCTACGAAGCCATCGCGCCGCTGTGGAGCGTGTTCAGCGTCGGCATGACGGAATACATCATCCAGGGACTTCTCCTCATCCTGCTCTGTCTGGTCGTCCGCCGCTTCAACTGGCGGTATCTTCTCGCGTTCGCGGTGGCCGTCCTGTACGGTTACGTGCTCGATCTGTTCCTCTTCCTCTTTTCGGGCGTGACCTTCGACGCCGTGTGGCTCCGCTGGGTCATGCTGCTGGTCGGAGACGTCATCACCGCCTTCGGCGTCGCCTGCTTCTTCCGCACCTACCTGCCGCTTCAGGTCTACGAACTGTTCGTTGCGGAAGTGGCGGAACGCTTCAAGCTGAACATCAACAAGGTGAAGGCCGTCTTCGACTGGACCCTGTTCTTCGTTTCCGTCCTGCTTGCCCTCGTTCTCTTCCGTGACGCAGCGACCTTCGACTGGAGCCAGATCGCCTACCGAAGCTATCATTCCATCGGCCTCGGGACGCTCCTGACCGTCTTTATCAACTCGCCGATCATCGCGCTGTTCGGACGTCTGCTCGACCGCATCCTCGGGAAAGCCGCTCTGTTCCCGAAAGTCGAGAAGGCCCTGCGCCGAAACTGATCCCTGATTCCCCCTCCCGTCCTTCCCCGGACGGGAGTTTTTCTTTTCCCTTCGGATTTTTTTCAGAAAAATTTCGCAAAAAGCCTTGACAAGTTAGCGGTGGGTAACTATAATGGGTGTCGGTTAGGGATTGCTAACTGGTTTTATCTGTCTGAATCAAATCAAAGGAGGTCCCTATGATGCCCCTTCCCCTTGCTCAGCGGGAATCGTCCCAGATCATCAGAAAGATCGGCGGGACGCCCGACGTGAAAAAGCATCTTGAAAACCTCGGTTTCGTTGTCGGAGGTGAAGTAAGCATCATCGCGGCGCTCGGCGGGAATCTGATCGTGAAGGTCAAGGAGTCCCGGGTCGCGGTGAGCGAGGAACTGGCCAGAAAGATCATGGTCTGACGACCGGCGCGGCCGGAATCAATATTACGGAGGTATCCTGATGAAAACATTGCGTGATGTTCCGATCGGAGAGACCGCTGTCGTTGTGAAACTCCACGGCGAAGGCGCCGTGAGACGGCGGATCATGGATATGGGTATAACCAGGCGGACGCCCGTCTACGTTCGGAAAGTGGCGCCTCTGGGCGACCCGATCCAGGTGACGGTACGCGGTTATGAACTATCGATCCGCAAGGCGGAAGCCGAAGCCATCGAAGTCGAATAAGGAACTGTTATTTTTTCGTACAGCAGTTAGCGTTTGCTAACAAGTAAAAGCTCAACGGAGCAGAAAGGATTCGGACTATGGAGATACGCATCGCACTGGCGGGCAATCCGAACTGCGGAAAAACGACGCTGTTCAACGCTCTGACCGGTTCCAATCAGTTCGTCGGAAACTGGCCCGGCGTCACGGTGGAGAAAAAGGAAGGAAAACTGAAGAAGCATGACGGCGTGATCGTCACCGACCTTCCCGGGATCTATTCCCTGTCCCCCTATACGCTGGAAGAGGTGATCGCAAGAAACTATCTGATCGGCGAACGCCCCGACGTGATCCTGAATCTGATCGACGCGACGAATCTGGAACGGAACCTCTATCTCACGACACAGCTCACGGAACTCGGCATTCCCGTCGTGATCGCGCTCAATATGATGGACGTAGTCAGGAAGAACGGCGACAAGATCAATATCGGAGAGCTCTCACGTCGTCTCGGCTGCAGGATCGTTCCGATCTCCGCCCTGAAGGAGACCGGTCTGACCGAAGCGGTGGACGCGGCCATCGAAGCGGCGGGCAGCGGGAAGACCGTTCCCATGCATAATTTCTCCGGGCCTGTGGAGCACGCGATCGCTCATATCGAAGAGGCGGTCGTCCACCATCTTCCGGAAGAACAGCAGAGATGGTATGCCATCAAGGTCTTCGAGAGAGACGACAAGGTACTCGCCGAACTGAACATCCCCGCATCGACGCTCGAGCATGTGGAGGCCGACATCGCGGCGGCTGAAGCCGAACTGGACGACGACGCCGAAAGCATCATCACCAACGAGCGGTACGTCTACATCGGCGAGCTGGTCAAATCCTGCCTCAAGCAGAAGAACGCTGGTCAGCTGACCGTATCCGACAAGATCGACCGGATCGTGACGAACCGCTGGCTGGGTCTTCCCATTTTCGCCGTCGTCATGTTCCTTGTCTACTGGATCGCCATGGTGGGCGTCGGAGCGCCCGCCACCGACTGGGCCAACGACGGTCTCTTCGGAGACGGCTGGCATCTCCTCGGCATCGGTTCTTCCGCATATGAGGAAGTCGCCGAGGAATACGGGACCGCCTCCGCGATCGCAGACGCCTACGACGCCTGTGTGGAAGAGAACGGATCTGCCCCGGCCGGTGACTTCATCTACACCGTAGAAGACGAAGAAACGCTGGAGGTCGTGGAGGAGACCGCGACGCTCAAAGATTACGAGAATGCCCTGACCGTTCTCGAGAAGTACGGAGAGGAACCGGATCCGGCCGATTACGGCGTATGGGTCCCCGGCATCCCGACGCTGATCGGAAACGCGCTCGAAAAGGCTGGCGCGGCCGACTGGCTCTCCAGCCTGATCCTCGACGGCATCGTGGCCGGCGTCGGCGCGGTCCTCGGGTTCGTTCCCCAGATGCTGGTCCTGTTCCTGATGCTCGCCTTCCTCGAGGCGTGCGGCTATATGGCGCGCATCGCATTCGTACTGGACCGTATCTTCCGTAAATTCGGCCTGTCCGGCAAATCCTTCATCCCGATGCTGATCGGGGTCGGATGCGGCGTGCCCGGCATCATGGCCTCCCGTACCATCGAAAATGAACGGGACCGCCGGATGACCATCATGACGACCACCTTCATCCCGTGCGGCGCCAAGGTGCCATTCATCTCCATGATCGCCGGCGCGATCTTCGGCGACTCCGCCTGGGTCGCCACGTCGGCCTACTTCATCGGGATGGCGGCGATCGTGATCTCCGGCATCATGCTCAAGAAAACGAAGATGTTCGCTGGTGAACCCGCGCCCTTCGTCATGGAGCTGCCTCCCTACCACTGGCCGACGCTCGGCAACGTGCTCCGCTCCATGTGGGAACGCGGCTGGTCCTTCATCAAGAAAGCCGGCACCATCATCCTGCTTTCCACGATCCTCGTCTGGTTCACGTCCCGCTTCGGGTTTACTGACGACGGTTTCCGGATGCTGGAGGAAGAGGAACTCAGTCTCTCCATCCTCGCCCGGATCGGCTCCGCCATCGCGTGGATCTTCGCGCCGCTCGGCTGGGGCACGTGGCAGGCGACCGTCGCCTCCATCACCGGTCTCGTGGCGAAGGAGAACATCGTCGGCACCATGGGGATCCTGTACGGCGGCGGCGAATCGACCGTCTGGCAGTCGCTGGCCGAGGCGTTCACCGGCATTACCGGCTTCTCCTTCCTGGTGTTCAACCTGCTCTGCGCGCCCTGCTTTGCCGCGATCGGCGCCATCAAGCGCGAGATGAACAACGCGAGATGGACATGGTTCGCTATCGGCTACCAGTGCGGTTTCGCCTATCTGATCGCCCTGATGATCAATCAGTTCGGCGGTATCTTCACCGGGAACCTGAACGTCGTCGGGCTGATCTTCGCCGTCCTGGCGCTGGCCGGCATGATCTACATGCTGTTCATCAAGAAGTATAAGGAAGCGACCCGTCTGACCGAAAAGGTCAGAAACTGACCGTCATTCCGACAGCGTAACCGAAAAGAGGTGATCCCCGTGCTGACTGAATGGCTGACCGAAAATCTCGCCACGATCCTGGTCTCGGCCGTCCTCGCCGCGATCGTCGCCGCGGTCATCGTCAAGCTGATCCGCGACAGAAGGAAAGGAAAAAATTCCTGCGGATGCGGGTGCGCGAACTGCGCCATGCGCGGGACCTGCCACCAGATCCAAAACCAGAAGGGCTCCGGTTCATAAACCGGGCCCTTTTGTTATATATTGACGAAACGGCATTGACAAAACGCCTGCCGGATGGTATGATTTGTATAGATTCCAGCCCGATTCAGGGCGGGAAAGGATCCGCCGCGGTCTGAACGCGGCAGACGAAACGAAATACAAACAGGAGGAGAATATTATTTCAGACATAATATTTTGACATTTTCATGAAGAGACTGACCAAGAAACAGATGATCATCTTCGCGATCGGACAGCTCGGCTGGTCGATCCTCTCCGGCATCATCGGGGCGTGGCTCGTGACCTTCTATCTGCCCGCTCAGGTCGACATCGACGCCGGGGCCACCCAGTACATCAAGCCCGGTCTCGTCATCCTGGGATTTCTGACGATCCTCGGCCTGATCACCGCGCTGAGCCGCGTTTTCGACGCCGTCACGGACCCGCTCATCGCCAGCCTCTCGGACCGCAGCAAGAACAAGAGAGGCCGCCGGATCCCCTTCATGCAGTACGCGGCCGTCCCGCTGGCCATCGTGACCGTTCTCCTCTTCTGCGCGCCCGTTGAAGCCATCAGCGGAATCAACGTGGTCTGGATCTCCATTTTCATCGTTCTCTTCTACCTGTTCATGACCATGTACTGCACGCCCTACAACGCGCTGATCTCCGAGTTCGGCAAAACGCAGGACGACAGAATGTTCATCTCGACCGCCATCTCCCTGACGTTCTTCGCCGGGACGATGCTGGCCTATACGCCGTTCGTCTTCGCCGGCATGCTCCGCGGTTCCGTCGGCTTCGGCTGGAGCTACCGGATCTGCTTCATCGTGCTGGCCGTCGTCGCCTGCGTCTGCATGCTTCTGCCGACCTTCCTCCTGAAGGAGAAGGAGTTCGTCGACACGAAGCCGTCGAACACCAATATGTTCAAGTCCCTGACCGCCACCTTCAAGAACCGGGACTTCAGAGTCTTCGCCGGATCCGACATCATGTACTGGGTCGGTCTTACCCTGTTCCAGACCGGTCTTCCCTATTTCGTTAAGGTCTCGATGGAACTGGATGAGAGCTATACCATGATCTTCATGGGCGGCATGACCGTTCTCTCCGCCTGCTTCTATCCCTTCGTCTCGGGACTCGTGCGGAAGTTCGGCAAGAAGAAACTCACCATTCTCGGATTCCTCGGCCTCGCTCTCGCCTATCTGATCACGGCCATGATCCGCTTCATCCCGCTGCCGGGCATCCTCTACGGCGTCACCATCTGCGTGATCTCCGCCTTCCCCATGGCGCTCCTCGGCATCATCCCGCAGTCCATCGTGGCGGACGTCGCGGAAGCGGACGGCCTGACGACCGGTGAGAACCGCGAGGGCATGTTCTTCGCCGCCCGTACCTTCGCCATGAAGTGGGGCCAGGCGCTCGCCATGCTGGTCTTCACCTCCCTCGCCATCATCGGGACCACTCAGAACGCCTCGTCCAACGAGATCACCGCCTCCACGACAGGTCTTACCATCGTGGCGTTCGTAGCCGTCGCCTTCTGCGTGATCGGCGCCGTGATCCTCGCCGCCTACAACGAAAAGAAAGTGATGAAGATCATCTCCAAGAAGGACGAAGAAAAGCCGGCAGAGCCGGACAAGAAATAAGGAAACGAACCTGTCCATCGCCGCGCGGATGAAGATCCGCGCGGTTTTTTGTCCGTCCGGGTTGACGGGAGAGAACGCCTGTGGTACAATGATTCCGGACCCTTATGGTCCTACAACTGAATCAGAAATGCAGTACGGTTCCGGATCCGTCCGGATCAGGGGGAAGTTCGGTGAAACTCCGTCGCAACCGCCATTACCGTGATTGAGCTCGTCTCATAAGTCGGAATACCTGCCGTACCGCACAGGTCTCCGGGTCCTCCCGGAACGCCTTTGGGCATGAAAGGCGCAGCCGTACTCACGTTCCGCGGGAAGCGTTTACGCATGACCGGGGTTTTGTGTGCTGTTGCGTTCGGATCGCCTCAAAGGCAGACCGGACGCATTTTTTGATCCCCTGGAAAAGGAGGAGGAAAACATGTTCGACAGGGAGACCTGCATCCGCCTGCTCACGGAAAAACAGGAGGAGCTCCGTCAGGCCGGAGAGGAACGTTATCCGAAACGGTCCGATTTTCCGGATGAGACGGTGAATGCTGTCAAGGCGCATCTTGGTCCGTGGCCGAGAGCGCTGGAAGCGGCGGGGCTCAAGCCTCCGCGGAACGGGGATCGGCTCCAGCTGAACCGGGAAAAGCGGATCCGTGCCAGGCGGCGCCGGACTCAGGCCAGAGTCCTTTCAAAACAAACCGATCAAATCGGGAACCATCCCGAAGAATAGGAGAATCATCATGAAAAAGCTTACGATCTTCGCCCTCCTCGCAGCCCTTCTCGCCGGCTTGTTCTGCCTTTCCGTATACGCGGAAGGTGAGACTGCCAACGTCACCGTCACCATCTCGAACCGCGACCTGATGCTGATCCAGCAGCCGGTCACCGTCACGGATCTGGACGGCGACGGCGCTCTCACCGTCAACGACGCGCTCGCAGCCGCGCACGACGCCGGCTATGAAGGCGGCGCGGAAGCCGGATACGGCTCGGACACCGGTGACTACGGCCTGTACCTCACCAAACTGTGGGGAGTCGAAAACGGCGGCAGCTACGGCTACACGGTCAATCACGGGCTTGCGATGAGCCTGGCCGATCCCGTCAAGGACGGCGATTATATCGACGCCTACGTCTACATCGATCTCGAGAACTTCTCCGACGTGTACTGCTTCTTCGAGAACTACACGGAGACCGTTCCCGCGGGCGAGCCCCTGACGCTGACCCTCTACGGTCTGGGCTATGACGAGAACTGGTCGCCCGTGACCGCTCCTCTCGCCGGTATCCCGGTCGTCGCCGGAGACGAAGAGCATGTCACCGACGCCGATGGGCACGTGACCCTGACGCTGACCGAGCCCGGGCTCGTGACGGTCACCGCCAGATCCACCGACACCGTGACGCTGGTTCCCCCGTCCCTCACCGTCACCGTGAACGAAACGGCGCCTCAGACCGGCGATACGATCCTCTCCGTTCTGCTCGTGACCGTCGCCGCCCTTGCCGGCTGCGCCGTCGCTTCGAAGAAAGTACATGGCAGATAATAAGCGTTTCCCGCGCTTCATAATACTCTGGATCCTGCTGATCGCAACCGTTCTTCCCGTGTCCGCCGGCTTTCACGCCGGCGGCGGGATCGCGGACGCCATCGACGGGATCTTCGCATATCAGGTATCGGACACAGGATCCCGGAACGTGCAGGACTGGTTCGACGGGACGCTTGCTCCCGCCGCCGGCTCCGCCTCCGACTGGTACGTCCTTGCCCTGCTGCGCTATCAGAACATACCGGACGCCTCGCGCTACCGTGAATTCCTGCAGCTTCGCGCTGAAGGGGACGCGGAACGGAACGCTTCCACCAGACTTCGGAACGGGCTCCTTCTTCTGGCGTCCGGATCCCGGGATGAAGCGCTTCTGTCCGGTATCCTCGAAGGAGCGGTCGGCCGTCAGGGCGTCATGAGCTATATCTTCGCCCTGCATCTTCTGAACAACGGCGTCACGACCGAAGGCGTCACACGGGACGGCGTTCTCGACAGCCTGCTTGCACTCCGGAAAGAGGACGGCGGCTTCGCCGTCATGGGCTCCTACGGCGACGTGGACGTGACGGCCATGGCGCTGCAGGCGCTCGCACCCTGCCGGGACCGGTCCGACGCGGCCGAGGCGATCGAGGCCGCGCTTTCGTGGCTCGGCAGCCAGCAGCTGGAGGACGGCGGGTACGCCGGATTCGGTCAGCCGAATCCGGAAAGCGCCGCCCAGGTCATCCTGGCGCTGACCGCGCTGGATCTTGATCCGGAAACGGACGAACGCTTCCTGAAAAACGGACTCAGCACGGTGGACGCGATGCTCTCCTTCCGCCGTGATGACGGCGGGTTCGCCCACGAGGCGGAGGGGGATTCCTGCGCCGTCGCGACCGCGCAGGCTGCGCTGGCGCTCGTCGGGCTCTGGCGTTACCGCAGCGGACTCAGTCCGCTGTACCAGTTCGATCAGTCCGACATACCGGTACCGGGGGATGAGGCCGAGACACAGTCCCCCGCCGAAACGGAACCGGCAGTCCCCGAGTTCGCCGCGGATGAGGGCGGATCCGAAAAAAAGCCATTTCCCGTGAAACTGGCAGGCACGCTCGCGATCGCGGCCGTCTGTGTTTTTGTCGCGCTGTTTCTCTGGTTCCGCGGCAAACGGAACGTCAAGAGCTACCTGGCCGTTCTCCTGATCGGGGGAGCGCTTCTCGCTTTCTGGCTCGTCACCGACTTCCGCTCCGCCGGAGATTATTACGGCGCGCCTCTCGACGATAACATCAAAGCCGTCGGTTCGGTTACGCTGTCAATCCGGTGCGACACGGTGGCCGGAGCGGATTCCCCCTATATCCCGGCGGACGGCGTCATGCTTCCCGCGACCGTCTGTCCGATCGCAGAAGGCGACACGGTCTACGACGTTCTGATCCGGGCCGCACGCTCCGCCTCCCTGACGGTCGAGAGCGCCGGCGTCGTGATCGGTCCGTCGGAAGCGGCCTACATCGTCGCGATCGGTCATCTGTCCGAATTCGACTTCGGCGATCTGTCCGGATGGGTCTATCAGGTCAACGGGATCTCCCCCTCGGTCGGATGCGGCGCGTATGTCCTCTCCGACGGCGACCTGGTCGAATGGCATTATTCTCTTACGCTCGGGGCGGACGTTCCCTGAGCGGTCTCCATTTCATACAGAAAGGAGGGTCCGGCATGCGTACCTTCCGGGATCTCAATCCCGTCGTCCTGTTCGTCTATTTTCTATGCGTCAGCGGGATCGCCGTGTTCTCCATGAATCCCGTCCTGCTCGCGTTCTCGCTTGCCGGCGCCCTTCTTCTGACCGGCGCAGGCGGCCGGCGCCTCTCGAAGATCTCCCTCTTCTATCCCCTGCTCTTTCTGATCCTCGCGCTGCTGAATCCGCTGATCCACCACGGCGGTGTGACCGTTCTTTTCGTTATGAACGACAACCCGGTGACGCTCGAGGCGCTCCTGTACGGGATCGCGTCCGGCGTCATGGTGGTCTCGGTCCTGTTCTGGTTCTCGACCTTCTCCCTCTGGATGACCGGAGACAGACTGATGTACCTGTTCGGTCTCCTCTCTCCGAAGACCGCTCTGATCCTCTCCATGGCGCTACGGGCCATCCCGCGCCTGCAGACTCAGACCCGGAGAATCGAGGCGTCTCAGACGGCGCTCGGTCTGTACCGGGACGACAACCTCATCGACCGGGTCCGGGCGAAGGGGCGGATCCTTTCCACCCTGATTACCTGGATGCTGGAGAACGGAATCACCACCGCGGACAGCATGAGCGCCCGCGGCTACGGAACCGGACGCCGGACTTCCTTCTCCCTCATCCGCTTCAGACGGACGGACGGGATCCTGCTCGTCCTGATCCTCTCCCTGACTGCGGCCGTCGCCGTCGGACTGATCCGGGGCGACCTTGCTTTCGACTATTATCCGGCACTCGCCGGCGATCTTCTGACGCCGCGCAGCGCCGTCTTCTATATCTGTTACGGAACGCTGTCGCTCCTTCCGTCCTGTTATCACGCTTTTAAGGAGATCCGATGGAACATCTCGCTGTCAAAGATCTGACCTTCACCTATCCCGGCGGGACGTCACCCGCCGTCGACTCCCTCTCCTTTTCGGTGGAACGGGGGAGTTTTGTCGCCGTCGCCGGCATGACGGGCAGCGGGAAATCCACTCTTCTCCGGCTCCTGAAACGGGAGTTGTCCCCCCGGGGGACGCAAAGCGGATCCGTCCTGCTGGGCGGGATCCCCGCAGACTCCCTGGACCCGGCCGATGCCGCTTCCCGGATCGGCTTCGTCGCCCAGCGGCCGGAAGAGCAGGTCGTCACCGACCGGGTCTGGCACGAGCTTGCCTTCGGGCTCGAGAACCTCGGCCTGCCCTCCTCCGTCATCCGCCGGCGGGTCGCGGAGACCGCGGCCTTCTTCGGCATCGGGGACTGGTTCGAAAAGAACACTTCCGAATTATCGGGCGGACAGCTCCAGCTGCTCTCGCTCGCTTCCGTGACGGTCATGGGACCATCGCTGCTCCTTCTGGACGAGCCGACCGCGCAGCTGGACCCGATCGCGGCCGAGAATTTCGTCGCCGCGGTAAAAAAACTGAGCCGCGAGCTGTCCGTTACGGTCCTGTTTGCGGAGCACCGGCTCGACCGGATCCTTCCGGTCTCCGACAAGCTTCTGGTCCTGGAAAAAGGACGTCTGGCATCTTTCGGGGATACGCGTCCGACCGTCTCCTCCCTCCTGCCCGATCAAGCTCTGATCGCGGAGATGCCCGCTCCGGTACGGCTGTACGCCCGCCTCGGCGGGAACGGGCCCTGTCCGCTGGATGTCCGCGAGGGGCGTGATCTCCTGCTTACCGGAGGAACCGTCCGCCTTGCGGAGAGACCGGAAGAGGAGAGACGGCACGACAAAACCCCGGCTCTCGCCTTCCGCGGCGTATGGTTCCGGTACGACCGCTCGGAACCGGACGTTCTCCGGGATCTCTCCTTCACCGTGGAGACCGGCGAGACGCTCGCTTTGCTCGGCGGGAACGGCTCCGGGAAAAGCACCGCGCTCGCGGCGGCCGCCGGACTGCTCCGGCCCCACGCCGGCGAGATCCGCGTCTTCGGCGAAAAGATCACTTCGTACAGGAACCAGTCTCTGTACCGGAACTGTCTGTCGCTCCTGCCCCAGGACGTCCAGACCGTTTTTCTCGCAGATACCGTCCGGGCCGAGCTCCGTGACGTGGATACCGCCTCTCTTCCCTTCGACGTGACGCCCTGGCTGGACCGTCATCCCTATGATCTGTCCGGCGGAGAGGCGCAGCTCGTCGCGCTGGCCAAGGTCCTCGCCACCCGTCCGAAACTCCTGCTGCTCGACGAGCCGACGAAAGGTCTGGACGCGGGGATGAAGGAGGAGCTCCTCCGGATCTTCCGGGAACTGAAAGCCGGCGGCGTGTCCATTCTGCTCGTCACGCACGACGTGGAATTCGCCGCGTCGGCAGCGGACCGCTGCGGACTCTTCTTTCGCGGAGAGGCGATCTCCTGCGAGGAGACACGGCGGTTCTTCTCGGAGAACGCCGTCTATACCACCTCCGTCGCCCGGATGGCCGGCGGCATCCTGCCCGGCGCGGTGACGGTCGAAGACATCGTTACCGATAAGAAAGGGGGCGTCGACGGGTGATCGTGATCCGGAATCAGGCGCTCCGCAAAACGCTCGGGCTCCTGACGCCTTTTCTTCTCATCCCGGCCGTCGTGTTCGCCGGCGCGCTCCTGATCGACGCCAGACAGTATCTGCCCGTCTCCCTTCTGGTCGCGGCGCTGTCCCTGGTACTCTTTCTCTGCGGATTCGAGCAGAAGAAGACAGGGTCCCGCCGTCTCGTCCTGGTCGCGCTCACCGTGGCCCTCTCCGTGGTCAGCCGCTTTATCCCGTTCGTCAAACCGGTCACGGCGCTGACCGTTCTCACCGGGGTGGCGCTGGGCGGAGAGGCGGGCTTTCTTGTCGGTTCCCTCTCGGCCTTCCTCTCCAATTTCGCTTTCGGCCAGGGTCCCTGGACGCCGTTCCAGATGATGGCGTGGGGCATGATCGGTCTGTTCGCCGGTTTTCTGGCGGATCCGCTCCGGCGGAGCCGGGTCCTTCTGATCCTGTACGGCTTCCTGTCCGGCGTCGCCTATTCCCTTTTCATGGACGTCTGGACGACGCTCTGGTACAGCGGGACGTTCGACGGGGGCGCCTATCTCGCCTTCATCGTATCCGCGCTGCCCTATACGGCGCTCTACGCGGTCTCAGGGGGCCTGTTTCTCTTTCTGTTCGGGCGGCAGTATCTCACGAAGATGGAGCGGATCAAGCTGAAATACGGGGTCTGAGCGCGATCCTGCGCTGTTCCGGGGCTTGACCGGCAGAGCCTCTTTCGGTATAATGGAATCATCAAGGCGAAATCCTCTCTGTGACAAAGGAGTTCCATTTCATGAAGAAACGACTTGCCCTCTTCCTCGCAGTCCTTGTTCTCCTCCTGTCCGCCGTCTCCTGCTCGAAGCAGGACGAGCCGGATCAGCCTGACACCGCCGCCCAGCCTGCGGAATCCGGTTCCGCCCCCGAAGAAACGGCGGACGACCGCTATAAGGACGTCGATTACGACGGGGCCGAATTCCGGATCAACACGTCCGTGAACGAAGCCGCCGTCGGCATGGCTCCCTCCAACGTCTACATCCAGGGGAACGAGGAGCTGACCGGCGACGCCGCCCCCGACGCCGTGTTCAAACGGAACGAAGCCGTTTCGGAAGGGATGAACGTCACGTTTTCCTACGAGCAGGTCGACACGTATCTGGCGGAAGCGGCACGGTACGTCCGGATCCTTCTCCTGTCCGGCGACACGTCCTTCCATCTGTTCATCAACGACATCTACGGTCTCGTCCCGCTCTCCACCGAAGGCCTGTTCCGCAACGTCGACAAGCTCGGCATCGATTTCAGTTCCGGCTGGTGGTATGACGACTTCATGACGGACATCTCCCTCAGTCCGGACTACCGGTTCACGCTGGCCGGCGACTACTTCATCGACCAGCTGCGCTGTACCCACTGTCTCCTGATGAACAAGGAGCTGTACAACGATCTGTACGGCGATCCCGACGACGTATACAGAACCGTGCTGGACAGAGAATGGACCGTCGACAGACTGACCGAACTGATCAGCGGCGCGTACGTGGACAAGAACGGCAACACCTTCTTCGACAACGGCGACCAGTTCGGCACCGTCGGCCCGTCCGTCTGGGGCTCCCTGATCCCGTTCCTCATTTCCGGCGATCCCGGATTCATCACCAGGGACGAAGACGGATTCCCCGTTCTCGCGGTGAACAACGAGACTTCCTACAAGCTGCTCGAAAAGGCGAACGCGCTGTTCGGCAACAAGGCGACGTACATCCACCCGAAAGCGGACGAGCTGGACTGCATCGAACAGTTCGTGTCCGGCAAGTCGCTGTTCATCTTCTATCTGAGACTGGCCACGCTGGAATCGTCCGTCCTCCGGGACGCGCCGGCCGATTTCGCCGTGCTGCCCTACCCGCTCCGGGATTCGACCCAGAAGGAATACGTCACCTCGACGCATGACGCCGCTGAGATGGGGTTCGTCCCCTACACGGTGAGCGACGACACGCTCCCCTTCGTCGGCGAGGTCCTGGACGCTCTCTGCCGGGAAACGAGCGAGAAACTCCTTCCCGTCTACTACGAGTCTTCCCTGAAGATCAAATATTCCCGCGACAGCCTGTCCGGTCAGATGATCGACATCATCCACGACCACTACGGCAACGGATTCGCGCTCGCCTGGTCCAACGCCCTTTCCGGCATCCTTCTTGAGACCACGTTCCGGAGATGCGTGGAAAACGGCTCCACCGATTTCGTGTCGGCGTACCGCGCCTCCGAGAAGCACGCCGTGAGGACGCTGAACAACTACGTCAGCAAGACGCTCGAAAAGTGCGAATCGAAATAGGAATGATACAGACAAAAAACACCCTCTGCTCCGATCATGAAGCAGAGGGTGTTCGTTATATTACGATCGGTCAGGTCACAGCGCGAAGTTTCCGTTCTCGAAGACGGGGATCTCCCGTCCGTCGGGAGTCGTGCCGACGATTCTCAGATCTCTGGTACCGACCATGAAATCGATGTGAGTGTCGGAATCGTTCAGACCGGCCGCGTCCAGTTCCTCCCGGGTCATTTCCTCCCCGCCCTCGACGCATTCCGGATAGGCGGCGCCGAACGCGATGTGACAGGCTGCGTTTTCATCGAACAGCGTGTTGAAGTAGAGGATGTTCTGGTTCGAGATGGGGGAATCGTAGGGAACGAGCGCCACTTCGCCGAAATAGCGCGCGCCGTCGTCCACGCTGAGCTGATCGAGCAGGATCTTCTCGCCGACTTCGGCGTGCACTTCCTCGATCCGTCCGTCCTTCACCACGAAGTAGAACCGGTCGACCAGCGTTCCGTTGAGGGAAAGCGGCTTCGACGCGTATACCACGCCGTTCACGCCGGTCTTCTTCGGGCAGGAAAAGACCTCCTCCGTCGGCATGTTGGCGACGAAGGCTCGGCCTTCCGGCGTGACGCTGGCGCCGCCCGCCCACACGTGGTGCTCCGGCAGCTCCACCGTCAGATCGGTCCCGAGACTGTTCGTATACCGGATCGAGCGGAACGCGTATCGGTTCAGCTTCTCCGCGTTCGAACGCATGGCTTCGGTATGGGCGCGCCAGGCAGCTTCCGCTCCTCCGTCGCCCTTGACCCGCACCGTTTCGAAGATCTTCTCCCAAAGGAGAGAAACGGCTTCGTCTTCTCCCAGTTCCGGGAACATGGTCGTAGCCCACTTCCCGCCCGGGACCGCGGCGATGCACCATACGATCTGGTTCTTGGTCTCCCGCTCCCGGAAGACGCGGAACGCCTTTGCTCTCGCCTTCGCGCTGCGGGCGAGCCGCTCGCCGTCCACGCCCTGAAGAAGATTGGGATCCGAGTTGTCAAGGAACAGGAACGCGGCGCCCGCTTCGGCGTAGCCGTTTCGGAATGCCTTCTTGTGGAGGGAAACCTCGTCGAAGACGTCATCCTCCGCCTTGAGGAACCGCTCGAGCGTGATATAGTCGTCCTCCCAGTACACCTCCACGTTCTTCGCGCCTGCCGCGTAGGCTTCCGCCACGCAGAGCCGGGTAAAATCGACCGCGTCGACCGGCGCCTCGATCACCACAGTCTGTCCGGCAGACGTGCCGAGCCCGACGCTCACGAGAACCTTCGCGTATTCCGCCTGTTTCTTCTTTAACAGTTCTTTATCCATTGCCATGCCCTTTCCTGTATGGAGTTTTCATTCCCTATTGTATCTTCCGGAGCCGGCCCTGTCAAGACCGGCGGCGCGTCACGGCTCCGTCCGTTCCGCCTCCTCGGCTTCACCGAACGCAAGCTCGTTTTCCGCGACGTCCGTGATGAATTTACGGTCGTGGCTTACGGCGATGACCGTACCGGCGAAATCCGCGACGATGCGACGGATCACCGGAGCCGTCATCGGCGAGAGGTTCCGTGTCGGCTCGTCGAGGAGAAGCACGTCCGGCTCCCGCAGGATCATCTCCATAAAGCACAGTTTCGCCCGCTGGCCGCCCGACAGCTCCCCGATCGGGTGCGTCATCTCCGCCGGCGTGAATTTGACCGAACCGAGCCACGTCCGGATCTTCACCGCCGTGGGCTCGCTCCAGTCGCCGAGCGCTTCCCGGAGATACGTCACCGGATCCGCGTCGCGGTCGAGCTGCTCCGCGTAATCCTGCGGCATATACGCGGCCCGGATGTCCCGCCTCGGCAGGAGCCGGGATACGATCTCACGCATCAGCGTCGTCTTTCCGCATCCGTTCGGTCCGGTCAGGACCCATTTTTCCCCGCCCGTCACCGTCATCCGGACGCCGCGCTGCAGCAGGCGTCCGTCCGGTGCACGGAGTTCCGGCAGATCCAAATCGAGGATGGTCTTTCCGGCGGGTACCCGGACCGGCGCAAAATCGATCATCACCTGTTCCTCGGCGTCGATCTTCTTCGTGAGGTTCTCCTTCTCCCGCTCGAAACGCCGCTCCATCGCCTTTACGGTGTGCATCTTCTTTTTAAGCAGCCGTCCTCCCGCCGGATCCCTCCGCGAGATCGCGTTCTGTTCGTAGTGCACGCGCTCATAGACGTGACGGTACCGTTCCATCTTCTTCTCGAACGCCGCCCGGTCGTTCTTCGCCTGCGCCGCGGACCGCTCAATCAGCCACTGCCTCTGTTCCGCGTATTCGCGGTAGCCGGTCCGGCTCACGGTCCACCGGGGCTCGGTCTTGCGCATCACCTGCTCGAGATGGATGACGCAGTCCGCCGTGTTCTCGAGAAGCGTCTCGTCGTGAGAGATGTAGATCACGGTCTCGGAACGGGCGGCGATCCATTCCTCCAGCCAAACGAGGGCGGGAAGATCCAGATCGTTCGACGGCTCGTCCAGTAGCAGGATATCCGGTGAGGAAGCGAGCAGACGCATGAGCCGGATCTTCATCTGCTCGCCGCCCGAAAAGGTCCCGATCGACCGGGAGGACCAGCAGAGACCGGGGTCGAGAGAAAGCGAGTCTGCCAGCGCGGCTATCGCGCCGACGTCGTCCGCTTCCGGCAGTCCGAGGTACTCCCATACCGGCGTCGCGGCGAGCGCAGGCTCCGGCTCCTGAGGGAGATACGCCGTGACCGAACGGTCCGCGGTCGAGCCTTTCGTGACGATGCCCTCCCAGTCCGCGTAGTCCGCGACGAGGGCTGGATCATGCATGAGACGGACAAGCGTGGACTTGCCGTTCCCCTCTTCCCCGATGACGGCCACATGTTCCCCTCGGCGGGGCGTAAAACTGAAATCGCGCACGAGGACGCGGCCGTCCCTGCGGTGTGTGATCGTTAGATTCTGACATGTCAGCATGAAAAAACCTCCTGTTCCGGACGGGCAGGAGGAAGAAAGTCGGGACGCCGTATAAGGGACCGACAGACCTCCCCCCGCGCGCGCCCACAAAACGTCCGGACGTCTCCTGTGCGGTTCGGCCGGACTGCCGTTCTGTTCGCGTGTGCGGAAGTTATCTGATCTTCATGCCCTTTTCGTGTCCTTTCGTCGTTTTCTCGCGTTCAGTATAGCATACGGAAACGGAGAAGTCAAGACAGCGGATCTGAGACCCGTTTCCCCTTGCAAGAGATGCCGTTCCGTGATATAATTAAAACAAAGAGAACCTTTTTGAACCAATGAAAGGGGCACCCTATGCGTTACGACGTGATCATCATCGGAGCCGGCCCGGGCGGCATCTTCTCCGCTTATGAACTGACCGGGAAAAGGCCGGATCTGAAGGTCGCCGTTTTCGAGTCGGGACTCGAGCTGTCGAAGCGGAAATGTCCCATCGACGGCGAAACGATCAAGAGCTGTATCGGATGCCGCCACTGCTCCGTGATGAGCGGATTCGGCGGGGCCGGCGCTTTCTCCGACGGCAAATACAACATCACGAAC
>JAEEGL013199760.1_pt1 | contig 21778 bp, 21 predicted proteins | sample 9134231 | NCBI WGS metagenome assembly JAEEGL01 (sample SAMN16246548, study PRJNA631951) | gut metagenome | biome: gut microbiome; feature: rumen; material: fiber-attached | host: Bos | place: Iran: Karaj | collected 2018-10
AGCTGCTTGACCGTGGCGATGACGCCCATCTCATAAAGATCGGCGCGGTCGGGATCCTCCACGGCCACGCTGCGCTGCGTGACGAGAAAGACCTTCTGCGTTTCGCGCACGGCGGTCTGGATCGCGTGGATCGATTTTTCGCGGCCGACCTCAAAATGCAGCCGCATCCCCGGGAACACGACCATGCCGCGCAGCGCGACGGTCGGCAGGGATTTATAGATCAGATGTACTGCCATAACGGTACTCCTTTTTGATTCGATAGACAGTTATTATACTATACTTCGCGCATAAAATCAACCTTTGGCGGGAATTTCCCGGGCCGCGGCCGCATATCCATGAGAGCGGAGATGGTTTGCGTGATTCTCAGATTCAAAAAAAGCTACGCTGCGGCCCTGCTCGGGGCGCTTTGCTGCGCGCTGCTTCTGGGCGCGCTGTGCGCGGGCCGCGCCGAACAGACGATGGCCGCCCCGCAGACGCGCCGTCTGCCGGTTGTGATGTATCACCACGTGCTGCGCGACCGTGCAAGGGCGGGACGCTACGTTTTGCCCGTGAGCCAGCTCGAGCGCGACCTGCAATATCTGCGGGAGGCGGGCTATACGAGCGTGACCGTCGCGGACCTTCGCGCCTTTGTACAGGGCGAGCGGGACCTGCCGGAAAAGATCGTCATGCTCACGTTTGACGACGGCTATCAGAGCATGGAGGATTATGTGCTTCCCCTGCTGCGGGAAACCGACAGCAGGGCCGTGCTGTCGGTCGTGGGCAGCTTTGCCGAAGCCTATTCCGAAAGCGGCGACACCAACGTGAACTATGCCTGCCTGTCGTGGGACGCGCTGCGCCGCCTTAGGGAAAGCGGCTTTTTCGAGCTGCAGAACCATTCCTACGCGCTGCACGACAACCGGCACGGACGCCGCGGCCTTGCGCAGAAAAAGGGCGAAAGCAGCGAGGCCTACCGCGCCATGCTGACAGCGGACCTGCGGAAAAACCAGGACGCGATCCGCGCAAACACCGGCGCGGCGCCGACGGCGCTGGTCTACCCCTTCGGCGCGTTCAGCGCGGGCACGAAGCAGATTGCGGCCGACTGCGGCTTCGTCTGCACCATGACGTGCGAAGAAAAGGTGAACACCATCACCGCGGGCGACGCGGACTGCCTGTTCGGGCTGGGGCGCTTCAACCGCCCGGCGGGGCCCGACAGCGCCGCGTTTTTTCAAAAGCTCGGCGTCACGCCCGCGCGGAACGGGACTTGACAAACGGCAGCGGTCGGGCTATAATATGAAATTGAAATTCAGTTTCATATTAAGGAGGCAGCAACCTTGCCAAACAATGAATATCAGACGAAACAAAAGCAAAGCGTGCTGCAGTGCCTCAAGGCCAACAGCGACCGCGCGCTGACCGCGGACGAGCTGACCGCCCTGCTGCACGACGCGGGCGCGCAGATCGGCAAAACGACGGTCTACCGCTGTCTGGACAAGCTGGTCGGAAGCGGCCTTGTGCGCCGGTTCAGCGCCGGGCGCGGCCAGAGCGCCACGTTCCAGCTGATGGAGCAGCACCAGAACTGCGGCGAACATCTGCACCTCAAATGCTCCGGCTGCGGCCGGTTCATCCACCTGGACTGCGACGTGATGACCGGCGTGAACGACCACGTGCTGGAACACCACGGCTTCTGGATCGACAACCGGAAATCGCTGCTGTTCGGCCTGTGCAAAGACTGTCTGGAAAAGGAGAAGAGCCATGGCGCTGATTGACTGCAAGCACGTATCGCTCGGCTATGAGGGCCGGATTGTTGCAAGCGACGTGACGTTTCAGGTGGAGCGGGGCGATCTGCTGTGTATTGTGGGAGAAAACGGCAGCGGAAAGTCCACGCTGATGAAGGCGATTCTCGGCCTGAAGGAGACCGAAAGCGGCCACCTGCACTACGGCGACGGCCTGACTGCCCGCCAGATCGGCTATCTGCCGCAGCAGACCACCGCCCAGCGTGATTTTCCGGCCAGCGTGTTCGAGGTCGTGCTGTCGGGCTGCCTTTCCTCCAAGGGGCGCCGCCTGTTTTACGGCAAGGAGCTGCGCCGGCGCGCGCTCGACAATCTCAATAAGCTGGACATGCTCCCCTATAAAAACCACTGCTACCGCGCGCTGTCCGGCGGCCAGCAGCAGCGGGTGCTGCTGGCGCGCGCGCTTTGCGCCACGGGCACCATGCTGCTTTTGGACGAGCCCGTGAGCGGCCTCGATCCGCTGGCCACGGCGGAGTTTTACCGTCTGATCCGCAGGATCAATCACGAGTACGGCATCACCGTCGTCATGGTCTCGCACGATCTGCACGACGCGCTGGATCTTGCCACGCATATCCTGCATATGAAGCAAAGCGGCGCGTTCTTCGGCACGAAAGAAGACTATCTGCAAAGCGACGTCTACCGCGTCTTCACGGGAGGTGGAAGCCATGCCTGAGGCCCTGTCGTTTTTGTTTTCCCACGCGTTCATGCTGCGCGCCCTTGTGGTGGGCGGCCTGATCTCGCTTTGCTGCGCGCTGCTGGGCGTGTCGCTGGTGCTCAAGCGGTTTTCCATGATCGGCGACGGCCTGTCGCACGTCGGCTTCGGCGCGCTGGCCATCGCCTGCGCCGCCAACATTGCCCCGCTTTATTTTTCGATCCCGATCGTCATTCTGGCCGCGTTCGCGCTGCTCGCGCTGAACGAAAAAGGCAGACTCAAGGGCGACGCCGCGATCGCGCTGATCTCGACCGGCGCGCTGGCCGTGGGCGTCATGGTCACGTCGATGACCACGGGGATGAATGTCGATATCTACAACTACATGTTCGGCTCCATCCTTGCCATGAGCCGCAGCGACGTGGCGCTTTCGGCGGTGCTGTCGGTCGCGGTGATCGCGCTGTTCTTCGTGTTCTATGACGAGATCTTCGCCGTCACGTTTGACGAAAGCTTTGCCAAGGCCACCGGCACGCGCGTGAGCGCCTACAACATGCTGCTCGCCGCGCTGACGGCGGTCACCATCGTGGTCGGCATGCGGATGATGGGCGCGCTGCTGATTTCCAGCCTCATCATTTTCCCCACGGTCACGTCGATGCGCGTTTGCAAAAGCTTCGGCAAGGTGACTGCCATGAGCGTTGCCGTTTCACTGGTCTGCTTTTTCACGGGGCTTCTGGTGTCGGTACGTTTTGAAGCGCCGACCGGCGCTTCCGTGGTCTGCGTCAACATTGCCGTGCTGCTGGTGTTCTCCCTGCTCGGCTTCGTGCAAAGCCGCAGCGAAAAAAGCCGCCTGTTCCGCTTCAAAAAGCCGCTGTGCGTGCTGCTGGCGCTGCTGCTGATTGCCGCGTTGGCGCTGCCGCTGTTCGGCCCGGTCCGCTCCGAAGCAGACGACCGCCCGCAGGTGGTCGCCACGGGCTTCGCGCCCTATGATTTTGCGCGGCAGATCGCGGGCGATCGGGCGGACGTCACGATGCTGCTCAAGCCCGGCGAAGAGAGCCACACCTTTGAGCCCACGCCGCAGGATATCGATCTGATCCAGCAAAGCGACGTCTTCGTCTTCGGCGGCGGCGAAAGCGACACCTGGGCAGACAGCATTCTGCAATCGCTGGATTCAGACAAAACGCACGTTGTGCGCATGATGGACTGCGTCGCCCTCGAGGAGGAACAGCTCCTCGACGGGATGCAGCCGGAAGCGGACACGGACGAAGAAGAAACCGAATATGACGAGCACGTCTGGACAAGCGTGCCCAACGCCATGCAGATTTCCGACGCGGTCTGCGACGCGCTTTGCAGCGCGGACAAGGCGAACGAAGCCGATTACCGCGCAAACAACGAAGCCTTTCAAAAAGAGCTTTCTGCTTTGGATGCGGCGTTCCGCGCGCTGGCGGAGCAGAAAAAAGGGCAGAGCTTTTTGGTCGGCGACCGCTTCCCCTTCCTCTATTTTGCAAAGGAATACGGCTTCTCATTCTATGCGGCCTTCCCCGGCTGCGCGGCAGAGACCGAGGCGAATCCGGCAACGATCGGCTATCTGATCGACAAGGCGAAGCGCGAAAACATCCGCACGGTGTTCAGGGTCGATCTCAGCCCGGGCAACGTGGCGCAGACCATCGCCGAGGGCTGCGGCGCAAAGGTGGAAACCCTGTGGTCATGCCATGTGATCTCGGCCGAAGATTTCGAAAACGGCGAAACCTATCTTTCGCTGATGCAGCGCAACCTGCGCGCGCTGAGAAACGCATAAAACCTGCACTTTTTTCTTGCGATTTTCGCCGCAATATGCTATAATGACAAAAAGCCTCAGGGAGGTGCCGCATCGTGAAATTACGTTTGCTGGAGGTCGGGCTGGAAGCCGCCTCCACAACCAATCCTCTGCTAGATGAGAACGGTCAGTTTGTCAAGCCCGATGAAGCGGTCAGGAATTTTGCCACACTCTGGAAAGAGTGGGATCTTTGGAACGGCTTTCTCAATGCGCTGCCGAAGATCATCCTCGCCGTGCTGATCATTGTTGCCGGCTTTATTCTGGCGAGTCTCGTTTCCAAGATCATGTGCAAGGCCATGAAACGGCAAAAGGTCGATTTCGCGGTCTACAACTTCATTGCAAAAATCGTGCGGTTCATCATCCGTCTGACGTTCGTGCTCTGCGCGCTTTCCATGTTCATCAAGCTCAATTCGCTGATCGCCGCGCTTTCCGCCGCAGGTGTTGCCATCGGTCTGGGCCTGCAGGACAGCGTGTCGCAGTTCGCCTCGGGCGTTCAGATTCTGCTGAACCATCCGTTCCGCACGGGCGACTATGTGGAGGTGAACGGAGAAGGCGGCTTTGTGTCGGAGATCGGCTTCATGACGACGATCATCACGACCTATGACAACAAGCGCGTCATCCTGCCGAATTCCGACATCACCAAGAACCGCATCGTCAACTTTTCGGCCGAAAAGACGCGCCGGGTCGATCTTACGTTCTCCATCAGCTATGCCGACGATATCGCCAGGGCGAAGGACGTGGTGATGCAGACCGCGCTGCAGAACGAGATGGTGCTCAAAAAGCCGCTGCCCGAGGTCTATGTCGGCGCGCATTCCGCCAGCAGCATCGACCTTTTCTGCCGCGTCTGGTGCGACACGCCGAACTACTGGGCCGTCTACTTTGCCATGCAGGAAAACGTCAAGCTCAACTTTGACAAGGCGGGCGTCCACATTCCCTTCACGCAGATGGACGTGCATATCGTGGAACAAAAATAAACCTGTGAGGCCTGCGCCCCGTTTCCGGTCTGTTTGACAGGCCGGTTTTTCTTTGCTGCGAAGCAATCAAAACGCCTTCGTCAAAATACACGAAAAACCGACGGATTTTTGCGATGAAGTTTTCAACCAAAAATAGCAAAACCTATTGCAAAAGTTTGTCGTTATCATGTACAATAGAGACACGGGGTTTCAGAAATAACACCCGGATGAGGAAAAAGGAATGGGGGCTCCTTTTATGGCAAGTATCAAAGTTTCGGAATTCACAAACATCCCGCAGGGGAAGCTCGGTCTGATTGCCCTGCGCGGCAGCGAAAAGCTGGCCCGGAAGATCAACGACGCCATCGTCGCCTGCCGCAAGGACTTTGAGATCGAGCATGAAAACGCCATCGTCTTTGACGGCTATCACAAGGATTCGTATCTGCTCAGCGTGGAATTCCCGCGGTTTTCCACCGGCGAAGGCAAATGCGTCATCAACGATTCCATCCGCGGCTACGATCTGTTCATCATTGCGGACTGCTTCAACTACTGCGAAACCTACACCATGTATGACCTCAAAGACAGCTCCGGCGAGCTGCTGCAGGTTCCCATGAGCCCCGACAACCATTTTGCCGACCTCAAGCGTATCATCTCCGCCTGCGCCGGCAAAGCCAAGCGCATCAACGTCATCATGCCGATGCTCTATGAAGGCCGCCAGCACAAGCGCTCCATGCGCGAATCGCTCGACTGCGCGCTGGCGCTCAAGGAGCTGGAAGCCATGGGCGTGGAAAACATCATCACCTTTGACGCCCACGACCCGCGCGTGCAGAACGCGATCGGCATCGGCTTTGAAAGCGTCTCCCCCACCTATCAGATGATCAAGGCGCTGGCCAAGGCTGTGGGCAACGACATCAAGTTCCAGCCGGATCAGACCATGATGATCTCGCCCGACGAGGGCGGCATGAGCCGCTGCGTCTATTATTCGCACGTGCTCGGCATCAACCTCGGCATGTTCTATAAGCGCCGCGACTACAGCAAGGTGGTCAACGGCCGCAGCCCCATCATCGCCCACGAGTTCCTCGGCAGCGACGTGGCCGGCAAGGACGTGATCGTGGCCGACGACATGATCGCCAGCGGCGACAGCATGATCGACGTGTGCCGCCAGCTCAAGTCGCTGCACGCCAGACGCATCTTCGTGTTCGCCACCTTCGGCCTGTTCTCCTCCGGCGTGGAGCGCTTTGACGAAGCGTATGCCGAGGGCTACTTTGACAAGATCTTCACCACCAACCTGATCTATACGCCGGACAAGCTGTTTGAGCGCGAATGGTACGTCTCCGTTGACCTGTCCAAGTATGTGGCTCTCATCATCAACGCGCTGAACCACGATGAAACCGTCAGCCCGTATCTGAACCCGATGAAGAAGATTCAGAGCTATCTGCAGCGGTTCCATTTGAAATAAGATTGCCGGAAGCCAGAAACCGGAAGACAGAACGCACCGCTGACGCGGTGCGTTTGTTCAAAGGAGGACCCTATGCGGTTGTTGTTTTCGATGGATCTGCAGGATTATGACGACTGCGATCACCGCTTTGTGCGCAACTCCGCCCGCAGCGTGATTCTGCAGGGCGGAAAGATCGCCATGATCCACAGCCTGCAGTATGACTATTACAAGTTTCCCGGCGGCGGAATCGAAGACGGCGAAGACCCGGTCGAAGCGATGATCCGCGAAACAAGAGAGGAAGCCGGGCTGGTCGTTGTGCCCGCATCGGTCAGGCCATACGGCTATGTGCACCGCGCCCAGCGCAGCGACCGCGACCCAAAAGAAGTTTTCATACAGGACAACTTCTATTATCTCTGCGACGCGGAAGCTGACGCGGTTGCCCAGAAGCTGGACGGCTATGAGGCAAAGGAGCAATACACCCTCGCATGGGTCGACCCCCTGCTTGCGGTCGAAAAGAACCGCAGCGTCAGGGAAAGCCCCTATCACCGCCTGATGTTCGAGCGCGAAGCGCGGGTGCTGGAGCTGCTGATGGAGGAAGGATATTTCAAACAGCCATAGCGATCCACGACCCGCCGGACAGACGTCGTCACCGCGCCAAGACAGAAAACACCCCGTTCGTACGGGGTGTTTTTTTGCAAATCATGCAGAAAAGGGCTGACAAATCGGCAGCGTGTGCCGCCGGCCTTTTGCGGGCTGACGGCTTTTTTGTTTACTGTCCGAGTTTTTCCAGCAGCTTTTCAAAGAAAACCTTGCACGCGGTCAAGATTTTGGAAAGCAGGGATTGCTGCGCGTTAAACATGTGTCTCACCTCTGTTTCTTTCATCGTCCAAACGGCGTCCGCCTGTCGGGAGCCGTTCTTTCAGCCGGCCAGTCATCCGCCGATCGCGTCCGTCCACGGATATTCGGCGTCGCGATGGCGGGTCTTCTCCCCGTCAAAATAGCAATAGACCAGCACCTCGGCGCCTTGCTCGTTTTGATAGGACATCGTCAAAAGGCCTTCATAGCCTTCGGCAAACGGCTCTTCATAGACCGAAAACGTGTAGTTGGTCTGCGCAATGGTCGGCGGCAGATACTCATGGCTGAACAGAATCCGGTATTCATACTCGTCGCAATAGAGCATCTCGCGGATCGCCTGGCGGTTCAGCGCCTTGTTTTCATAGAGCTGCGGGAGCGCGCCCGACGCGAGGATCTTGTTGATGAGGATCTGTTCCGCCTTTCGGGTGTTGAAATAGCTGTCTGTCACAACCTTGCCGGTGTCGTCCTGCATATAGGGCAGAACCTTGTTTTTGAAGTTGCGGAAAATATCCATGTATGCCCGGATCTCCTCCGGCTTTTCCGTATCCAGCGCGCGGATGTCCCGTGTGACGCAGGCGTTGAGCAGGCGGAAGAGCTTGAGCGCCATGAAGAAGAGCTTGTCGGGGTCCTTGGCCTTTTGGGGGTCCGACGGCAGCTTTTGCAGGATGCGCCAGACGGTCTCGGCGGTCTCTTCGCCATAGCGTTTCGCAATGGCGTTTCTGAGGGTCTCCGGCCGCTTGCCTTCGCCCACGGCGTCCACGGCCGCATAGCCGGCAAGGAAGACCAGGCAGTCAAAAAAGCTTTGATAATAGGGATAGGCGCCGCCGGTTTCGCGGTCGAACATCATCTTGACGCCGCGGCTGTTGGTCACGGTCTGCCATTCGCCCTGATAGGTCGCCATGGGCAGCACGTGGCGCTCGTGAAAATTGGACGCGCCCTCGATGAAAATCTTTTCCAGCGTCCCGGTCGGAAAGGTCGTATACAGCCGCGCGTTGTAATCGCGGACGTGGCGGATCTCGTGCGCCAGCGTGGCAAGCGTCTGCTCATAGGCATAGGCCGAACGGGACGCGTCGCTGACGTCGTAGAACATGGTGATGACGTTGACGTCGCCCTGCGTGCTGGTCAGCGCGACCCAGTCGACCTCCTGCTTCAGCTTCCGCCCTTCCCGCGTGTTCAGGTTGATCAGCTTGATCTTTGTGATCAGCGGGATCACGTCGATGAGGTTCTCTTTCACATACGCCGCCGTGGTGGGGAAACCGGGATAGACGGCCCGCCACTGGGGGTAATAGATCATTTCATAATACAGGATGTCCCGCAGCATCCGGACGGCGAGCTTCGGGAACTGTTTGCCCTTGATGCGCCGGTTGAGCATCTTCAGCAGCTTGTCATAGGACTTTTGGTTGAACCGGTAGGTGTAGGTCGGCGCAATGACGACCGGTTCCGTTTCGGCCGCCGCAAACGACCGCACCGCCGTCTGAAGGACATTGACGCCCGGAAACGAAAAAAGCGAAAGCAGCAGCACGCAGCTGAGCAGGTACGCAGACGCCCTTTGCAGCGGCTTTTGAAAGCGGGAAGCGTTTTTCATGGGTTCTTTTCTCCGAAACGCGGGCGCTTATTGCGCCGACTCCACCGCTTCGCGCTGCTTCTGGTTCTCGATCACGGTCTTCGTGATCTCGTCCATGTAGCTGCCGTGGAGCTTGAACTTGGTGGAGAAGATCAGCAGCGACACGGCGAACAGCACGGGCGGGATGACGCAGAGCATCAGCGTGATGCCGGTCTTGGCCGCGCCGGAGTTGTTCATGTGCAGCTCGCTGTCATAGCCGGTGAGGCCCAGCGTGGCAAACAGGATGATGGTCTGCAGCGTGTAGGCCATCTTCTGCAAAAAGCCCTTCATCGAGAAGGTGATGGATTCCGCGCGGAAGCCCATCTTCACCTCGCCGTAATCCACGATGTCGGCCAGGAAGATCGTCTGCGCAATGAACATCGAGGAAATGCCGATGGCGCCGACGATGTAGCAGACGTTCATCAGCATCAGCTGGCCCGCGAACGAGCAGACCGCCATGCCGGCATAGCCCAGCGCGGCAACGCCGAGCGAGACCTGATAGGCGCGGCGCTTGCTCATATACTTCGTCAGGACCGGCAGCAGCAGCATGCCGACCACGGAGCCGATGGCGGACGCGGTGGAGAACGTGGACTGCTTGTTCGGCTCGCCGACCACCACGTCAAAGTAGTAGGTGGCCACGCCGCTGGTCAGATACCAGCCCGCGTTGGAGATCATGGCGAACAGCATGAACACCAGCAGCTGGTCGTTGGATTTGATGATGGAGATGCTGCGCCTGAGCGAAAACTTCTCCCCCGCCGCCGTGGTAATGCGCTCCTTGGTGGTGCTCACGCAGATGCCGGCGAAGAGAATCAGACAGGCGGCGCAGACCAGCGCCGTAACCATGAACGAGCGCGCGTCGTGCACCTTGACGGCTTCGCCCGTTTCGTTGTCGATGATCGTGGTCAGGCTGAACGCCGTCATCAGCAGCGGAGCGCCGATGGAGACGATGCCCTGGCCGAGGCCGGAAAAGGCGCGCGCCACGGTGGAGATCAGGTTTCGCTCGGTGGGGTCGCTGGTGAACGAGGGCACCATGGACCAATAGGGAATATCCGCGAGGGTGTTCGTCATGCCCCAGAGGATGTAGGTCACGGCCACGTAGATCGCAATGCCGACGCCGCTGAGGCGGAACGGATTGGTGAACAGGAACACCAGCACCACGGCGTTGAGAATGGCGCCGGTGAGAATCCACGGGCGATATTTGCCCATCTTCGTGTGCGTGTTGTCCACGATGGTGCCCATCATCGGGTCGTTGACGCCGTCCCAGAGGCGGGCGATCGGCGTCAGGATCAGCAGAAAGGTGGACTTCATGCCGAGCACGTCGGTCAGATATTTTGCAAGGAACGAATAGAACATGCCGTAGCTCAGGTCGAGGCCGATGGCGCCGACGCCGTAGCCGAGCTTGCCCTGAATGAACTTCAATGCTTTCATAGTCTTTCCCCTTTCGGTTTCTGCCCCTATTGTAGCGTAAAGCGCCGCTTTCGTCAACTATGATTTGACGAAAGCAGCACGGCTTCCAGCATCTGCTGCGTCACCGGACGCGGCGGTTCGGCTTCCGCTTCGCCGCAGGCCGTCATAACGGCCCCGTGAAGGCGGAACACGGAAAAGCGGCAACCGTATGCCGCAAACCGGTCAAGCCCGTCATACGGGGCAAAATCGAGCGCTTTGAGGTCGCGGGCAATGCCCTCGCCGGTGCGCTTGACATACGCCTCCTTCATGGTCCAGAACGCGGTGAACAGCGCCGCCTTGTCCCGGGCTGTTTCAAGCAGCGCCAGCTCCGCCGGCGAGAGCACCCGCTTTGCCACGCCGTCGGACGGCGTCAGCAGCGTCTGCGCGTCAACGCCGACCGGCCGGTCGTCCAGCGCAAGGCAGACCAGCGTGTCGGTGTGGCTCAGATTGAACTGTGGCCCGCTGCCGGTCAGAAACGGCTTTCCGGTCTGTGTGAAGCCCAGCGGCGGCAGCGGTTCGCCCGGCGCGGTCTCCCGCAGGGCAAACACAAGCAGCCCCCACGCGAGCACCGCCTGGCGGCGCGTCGGGGCGTGCCTGATTTTTGCAATCGACTGCTGCTTTTCGGGCGGCAGCAGCGGCGTCAGCCGCTGCAGAAACGCCGCGTCAAAGGCCGAGGGGTCGGCGTAACAGAGCTGCATATCCACTCTCCAAAAAAGGGCTGCCGCGCAGCCCTCCTCGTTTTATTCCGGTTGTTGTTCGTCCGCCTGCGGCTGCGGTTCGGGCTGCGGCTGCTGCTCATACACGGCGTCCTGGGGCGGCGTGTAGGGCTGGCTGTAGGCCGCGTAATCCTGCGCGGTGGCTTCCTGCGGCGCAGGCGGGAAGATGACGGCGCAGACGATATAGGCCGCAACGCCGGTGCCGAACAGAAGCACGAGCAGGAAGAACACGAGGCGCACGAGGGTCGGATCGATGCCGAAGAAATCGGCGATGCCGCCGCAGACGCCGGCGATTTTCTTGTCACCGCTCTTATAAATCCGGCGGGCGGTGTTGTGGAACATCTGCTCATATTCCGGCGTGGGCTGCGGAATAATCAGCGCCACGATCAGATAGGCGATGAAGAACGGCACCACGGCCGTATACAGGGCGATCAGCGACGCGATCAGGCGGACGATCGTCGGGTCGATGTTGAAATAATCCGCGATGCCGCCGCAGACGCCGCAGATTTTCTTTTCCGGGGAACAGTACAATCTTTTCTGCATAACAGACACTCCTTTATTTCCCGACCGCGCCGGTCTGAATCCGATACGCGGTCAATGTATTCTGCATGAGAACGGCGATGGTCATGGGTCCGCAGCCGCCCGGCACGGGCGTCAGCCACGCCGCCTTTTCTTTCACCTTGTCGAAATCCGCGTCGCCGCAGAGCGTGCCGTCCGGAAGCCGGCTGATGCCGACGTCCAGCACGACGGCGCCTTCTGGCACCATATCGGCCGTGAGGAACCTCGCCTTGCCCACGGCGGAAACGATGATATCCGCCTGCAGACAGATCTCTTTGAGATTCCGCGTGCGGGAATGGCAGACCGTCACCGTGGCGTTCCGTTCCAGCATCAGGGCCGCCATGGGCTTGCCCACGATGTTGCTGCGGCCGATAACGACGCAGTGTTTGCCGTCGGGATCGATGCCGTAATGGTCCAGCAGCGCCATGACGCCGGCGGGCGTGCAGGGCTTCAGCCGGAAGCTGCCGGTCCAGAGCCGGCCCACGTTTTCGTTGTGGAAGCAGTCCACGTCCTTTTTGGGGTTGATTCTTGCAATGACTTCTTTTTCGCTGATCTGCTTCGGCACCGGCAGCTGGCAGAGAATGCCGTTGACCGTTTCGTCGCGATTCAGGTCGTCGATCAGGCCGAGCAGCTCTTCCTGTGCGGTATTCTCCGGCAGCGTGAATTCCAGCGAACGGATGCCGCAGAAGGCGCAGGCCTTCTTTTTGTTGTTCACATAGACGCGCGAGGCGGGGTCGTTCCCGACCAGAATCACGGCCAGACAGGGGGCGATCCCCTCTTTTGCAATCTCGTCTCTGACCGCCGTTTTCACGGCGAGCGACACGGCTTTGCCGTCAAGTATCTGCATCGGTCTCATCCTCCTCAAAGGGCACGGCGGTGGGCCGGTTGGTGGCCCTGCCGTCGCGGATGCGCATCTCCTTCGCCTTTTGGCGCAGGGCCTTGCGCTCCTGTTTGCGCTGCTCGGCGGCCAGTTCCTTTTCGCTCTTGGGCGGGAAGTAGTCGACGCCCTCGATCGGCTTCGGGTGGCGGTGGAAATGGATCTTGAAAACGATCAGCAAAATCAGACACACAAGCACCAGCGCGCCGGAGACCGCCTGCGACACGCGGATGGAGGTGTCGCCGATGAACAGGCTGTCGGTACGCAGGCCTTCGATCACCATGCGGCCCAGGCCGTACCACACGCCGTAGCACAAGAACAGCTCGCCCGAAAACGTGCGCCATTTGCGCAGGATCAGATAGAGCAGCCCGAAGCCGACGAGACACCACACGGATTCATAGAAGAACGTGGGGTGCACGTAAAGGTTGTTGTCGGCAATGTACTGCGGAATATTCTCCACGCCCTCGAGCCCGAAGGTCTTGGGGTTGCGGGCAATGTAATCCGCCACGATCTCGCTCATCATGCCCCAGTTTTTGCCGGTGATCGTGCCGAACGCCTCCTGGTTGGCAAAGTTGCCCCAGCGGCCGATACCCTGTCCGATCAGAAGGCTCATGCCCACCATGTCGAGCAGATTGCGCACGTTGATGCGTTCCACCTTGCAGACGACCAGCGCGGCCAGCAGACCGCCGATGATGCCGCCGTAGATGGCGAGTCCGCCGTTCCAGATGGCAAAGATGCTCCAGAAATCGCCGCGGAATTCCTCGGGACGGAAGATGACGTAATAGGCTCTTGCGCCGATGATGCCGAAGATCGTGCCGTAGAGCAGCACGTCGACCATCTTGTCGAGGTTGATCTTCCATTTGTAGGCGATGCGGCCGCCGAACAGCGCGGCGAGCAGCAGCCCGAACGCAATGATGACCCCGTACCAGCGCACGGTGGTAAAGCCGAGGTTCAGCGTGTTGGAAACCGTGAATGCCTTTGCGATTCCGGCAAAGTGCACGGGAACGGTGAAAGCTTCCATGAAAATGCCTCCTTTGGCTCAGGCCATACTCTGCGCGAACGCAATGATGACCGGCATGGTAAAGATGGAAATGAACGAAACGAGCGCCACGGTCTTGGACGCCATGCCGACGTCCAGCCCGTATTTGGAAGAGAACATGAAGGTGTTGTTGCCCGAGGGCACACTGGCCGAAATGGCGCAGGCCACAAGCAGGGAGCCCTTGACGCCCATCAGGCGGAACAGGAAGATGCAGCACACCGGCAGCGCGACCAGCTTGAGCAGCGCCACCAGATAGATGCCCTTCGCCCGGAACATCGTCCGGAGATCTGTGTTGGCGAGATAGGTGCCGAAGATCAGCATGGCGACCGCCGTGTTGAGACCGGCGATCAGCGAGATCGGCTGGGCGACCACCGCGGGCACCTGCACGTTCAGCAGGAACAGCGGCAGCCCGATGGCGACGCCGATCACGCCGGGGTTGACGATCAGCTTTTTCCAGTCGAATTGATATTGATCCCCCGCCATCACGCGGATGCCGTGGGTAAAGGTGATCACGTTGAACGCAATCAGGCCGCTCGAGCAATAGAACACGCCCTTGGCGCCCAGCACCGCCTTGGCCAGCGGGATCGCCATGAAACCGACGTTGCCGTAGATGCTGGCATATTTGAAGATCGGGTTATGCGGATTCTTCTTCGGCCGGAAGAACGGCAGGTTCAGCACAATGGCCACGAAATGCAGCAGGAACATCAGCCCCAGCGCGAGGAAAAACTTCTTTGCCCGCGCGGGAGAATACTCCATTTTCAAAAAGGAGTCGATGATGATGCAAGGCGTGATGATATAGAGCAGCAGATTGATCGTCGCTCTGGCCGTGGCCTCCGTGAACAGCTTGACCTTGTCGCAGATGAAACCGACCAGCACGATCAGGTAGAGAATCGCCACCTGCCCGGCGGCGGATTTCATATTTTCAAGAAACACGGTTTGTTCACGTCCGTTTCAGCGTCGTTGGGTGGGCGAACGAATTATGCGGCGTCGGCCGGTGCCGTCTGTTTCCGGCGCAGCGCCGTCACGCAAAGCAGCAGCACGAAGCAGAAGATCAGGCAATCCGCGGGCTGCAGCGGGTGATTCGGGTTGATATAGGCGTTCTTGTCCACCAGCGTGAACACCATGCGCGGCAGCGAGAGCATGCCGGCAATCAGCGCGGCGGGCAGGCCGAAGCCGCAAAGCCGCCAGTTGGTTCCGTCGCTGTAGATGCCGCTGGTCACGGACGCGAACGCCATGAAGAACAGCATCATGGCGCCGAGCATCAGCAGTTCGAAGAACAGGTCGGACACCTTGGTGAAGCTGATCTTGCGCACAAAGTGGTGCACCATGCGGAACGCCGCCCAGCAGATGGGGAACAGCGCGGGAATGCGCCATTTGGCCGCGTGCATGGAGCCCGTGCGGTAGCTGTAGCCGAGCGCCGCAAAATAGGGCGCCGAAAGCAGCGCGAACACGCCGCGCAGCAGCAGCGGCAGCTCCCCGGAGCTCATCCGGGTGCGGAAATCGCCGCCGGCCACGCGCAGCTCGCGCACCGCCTGCAGCGACGTCCAGCCGTCCAGCGCAAAGGCGACCACGAGCAGCGCCGCCATAATCATCATGGGGACGGAGCGGTAGCCGATGGTCTGCAGCTCGCCGGCGGGCTTGCTGAAATAGCTGTAGAGCGCAAGGAACGCGCCGCAGACGATGACCAGCGCATAGAACAGGCCGTGCAGCGGGCTGCCCGCCTTAAAGAAGCCGGTGGCAGCGTCGATGCCCGCAGCGACCTGCACAAAGCGGATCGCCGTCAGGACGACGAACATCAGCGCGAACGCGATGAGCGCTTTTTCAATCGTCAGATTCTCTTTGCCGTTCTTTTTCATGCCGGATCCTCCTCTTCGCTGAACACGCGGTCTTCTGCGGGCACATAGGCGCCGCTGGTCAGATAGTTGGAAATGCGCTCGTCGAGCGGCACGTATTTTTTGGGCAGCGCCACGCTCTTATAGGCGGGACGGATGATGCGCCCGCCGGTGAGCAGCTCTTCCATCCGGTGCGCCGCCCAGCCGGCAATGCGTGCCGTGGCGAACAGCGGGGTGAACAGGTCCTCCGGGATCGCGAGAAGCTTGAGCACCAGACCGGAATAGAGGTCCACGTTGGCGCACAGGGGCTTGTTGCTGCCGGTCATGCGGCGAAACAGCTCGGGCGTCAGCTTTTCCACCAGACACGCGAGCGTGAACGCCTTTTCGCAGGGCGAACCGACGGCGAACTTGCGCGCCTTTTCTTTCAGAATCTGGGCGCGCGGGTCGCTGATCGTATAGACCGCGTGGCCCATGCCGTAGACGAGGCCGCTGCCGTCGCCCGCCTCCTTGCGGATGACCTTTTCGAGATAGGCGGCCACCTGCGCTTCGTCGGTCGGGTCGTCGATGTGCTCAAGCATATCGTCGAGCATGGCGCAGACCTTGAGATTGGCGCCGCCGTGGCGCGGTCCCTTGAGCGCGCCGATGGCCGAGGAATAGGCCGCGTAGGAATCGGTGCCGCTCGACGTGAGCACCCGGCAGGTGAAGGTGGAGTTGTTGCCGCCGCCGTGCTCGGCCTGCAGCATGAGACAGAAGTCCAGCAGCTTCGCTTCGTCGTCGGTATATTTGCGGTCGGAGCGGATGGAGCGCAGAATCAGCTCCGCGGTGGAAAGCTCCGGCTTGTCGGGGTGGAAATACATGCTCTTGCCGTAATACTTGTGGCGCTTGACCTGATAGGCATAGGACGCGATCAGCGGCATCTGCGAGATGATCTGGACGCTCTGGCGCAGCACGTTTTCAAGGCTCGTATCGTCGGCGGTCTCGTCATAGGAATACAGCGCGAGCACGCAGCGCCCCATCTCGTTCATCACGTCGAACGAGGCGTTTTTCATGATCACGTCTTCAATGAAGTCTTCGGGCAGACGGCGGCAAAGGCCAAGCGCGCGGCGAAACATATCGAGCTGCTCTCGGGAGGGCAGCGAGCCGAAGATCAGCAGATAGGCCACCTCTTCAAAGCCGAAGCGGTTCTCTTTTTCGCAGGCGTCGATGATCTCCTCGATATTGATGCCGCGGTATTTCAGCTTGCCCTTTTTCGGCACGCGTTCGCCGTCGTCGATATAGTAGCCTTCCACTGAGCAGATCTTGGTCAGGCCGGCCATGACGCCGGTGCCGTCGGGGTTTCGCAGGCCGCGCTTGACCCCGTATTTCCAAAAGTCGTCCGGGTTGATCTGGCTTTTGCGTTCGATCTTGCTGCACATGGTTTCCAGCAGCTCCGGCGCGATCGGATTGAACAAGGTATGATTTGCCATCCGGGAATTCCTCCTGTTCCGTTCCGGCGTGCTTTGCCGCAGCCGGAGCAAAAATGCGTCAGATAAAGTATTTCTATTTATTATATTTCATATCTATAATAAAGTCAACTACCGAATCAACAAAGGATGAAAGCAAAATGAAGATTTCCTTGGTTCTTGTGCTCATTTTGGTGCTTGCCGCCGCGCTTTGTCCGTTTGCGGCGGCGCCGCTGAGCCGGCTGCAGACGGCCTTTCCCGCCGCGGCGGCAAACGGCGACGTCACGGTGCTGCACAGCGGCACGGGAAAGCGCGAAACGCTGCCGCTCAGCGATTATCTGCGCGGCGTGCTCGCCGCCGAAGCCGACCCGCAGGCCGAGCCCGAGGCTCTGCAGGCGCTGTGCGTCGCCTGCCGCAGCTATACGCTGTATCGGCTGAATGAGGGGGGCCTGCTTTCAGACGACCCCGCCGTTTTTCAGGGTTATCGGAACGACGAACAGTGCCGGGCAGCCTGGGGCGACGCCTATGAAAGCCGGATGCAGCGTCTGCGCGAAGCGCTGGATGCGGCAGGAGACGAAACGCTGCTCTGGCGCGGCGCGCCGATTCTTGCCGCGTATCACGCGCTGTCGTCCGGTAAAACCGAAAGCGCCGCCGTCGTCTGGGGCAGGGAGCTACCCTATCTGCAGTCGGTCAACGCGGACGGCGACGTGCTTTCGCCGAAGGCGGAGCAAACGCTCACGCTGCACAAGGACGCATTTCTGGAAGCGGCAAAGAAGCTGCGCGGCACGAACCTGCAGACAACCAAGCGCGCCCCGGTGGGCAAATGCGTGACGACCGACAGCGGCTTCGTCAAACGCATCCGCATCGGCGACAGGGCGTGCAGCGGTGCGGAGGTCCGCGACGCGTTCGGCCTGCAGAGCGCCTTTTTCACACTGAAGCAGACCGGCGACGATTTCACGTTCACCGTGCGCGGCGTCGGCCACGGCGTGGGCATGAGCCTCAACAGCGCCGACTTCATGGCGCGCCAGGGCAGCAGCCACGAAGAGATTCTGGCGCATTTTTATCCCGGCGCAACGCTTGCCGGCAAAGAGGACGACAAATAAAACCGCCCGCGCGTTCAGGCGGACGGCAGGGTCGGACGGCGTCGGCGCGCAAGACGCAGACAGAGCAGCGCCGACCAGTATCCCAGCATCACGCCGAGTATGTTCAGGATGTAGTCGTCGATATCCGCCGCGCGGCCAATGAAAAACTGCGTGATCTCAATGAAAGCGATGAACGCGCTGCCGCAAAGGAACACCCTGTACCACCTGCGCATCCGCGCAAACGCGAGCGGCAGCAGCGCGCCGAAAGGGACGAAGACGAGGACGTTGCCCAGCAGATTGACAACCCGAATCGAATCGTTGACGGCGTATCCGTCCGGTCTGAGATAGGACGCGATCGTGCGAAACGGGATGAGATTCCAGCGATGCGCCATCGGCTGCGCGGCATGCACCCATTCGAAGCCCCGCGCGGAAACGATCAGCTGATTGCCGGAATAAAACAGCACGTTTCCTTCCAGCCGACCGTCGCCGAACCGGTCAAGACGCAGCTCCGGCAGCACCGTCTGCGAAAGAACACTGACGGTATAGCAGACAAGCAGAGCCATCATGACCTCATGCTGCCACTGCGTTTTTCGGTTTTGCAAACGCAGCCACAACAACCGCAGCGGGAGATAGACCGCCAGCGTCAGCACGCAGGCGGCAAGCAAACTCCAAAGATAGGATTGAATCATGATGCTCTCCCCTTTCGCCAGTATCATAGCACGAAAAAAAGAAAAAGTCCTTGCGGAATTCTTACGATTTTCTGACAAATAAAAGCAGCCATCCGCAGATGGCTGTTCGGAGCGGCGCTTACAGCGCGTTGACAAAGTCCTTGAACATCGTGCCGCGCTGCTGATAGTTTTTGAACATGCCCCAGCTGGCGCAGGCAGGCGAAAGCAGCACGCAGTCCCCTTTTTCGGCGGTTTCGTGCGCCAGCTTCACGGCGTCTTCCAGCGTGTCGGCAAAGGCGTAAGCCGAAAAGCCGATCCGGTCGCAGGTGTCGGCGATCTGCTTCGCCGTCTGGCCGAGGAGGATCAGCCGCTTCACCTTGCCCGGGAAGCGCGCGACCCAGTCGGTGAAATCGGCGTGCTTGTCATAGCCGCCGCCGATCAGCACCGTCTGCGACGGCATGGCGTCGATCGCCTTGATCGCGGCGTCGGTGTTGGTGCCCTTGCTGTCGTTATAATACCGGACGCCGTCCTTTTCGCGGACAAACTCGATCCGGTGCTCCACGGCAACGAACAGGCGCGTCACGGCGCGGATCACGTCCAGCGGCACGCCGGCGCAATGGGCCATGGCCGCGGCGGCCATGATGTTTTCCATGTTGTGCCGGCCGACGAGGTTCACTTCGTTTTCGTGCAAGAGCAGCGTTGTTTCGCCGTTTTCGCGCAGAAAGATTGCGCCGTCGCGGTAAAACCAGCCCGCGTCGAGCTCCCGCGCGGAAGAGAAGAACACGGCTTTGCAGGGCGCTTTTTTGCCGAAATCGCGCAGCACCGGGTCTTCATGGTTCAGCACGCAGAAATCGCTTGCGTCCTGGTTCTGCGTGATCGATTCCTTCACGGCGATATAGCCTTCCATGGAGCCGTGGCGGTCCAGATGGTCGGGCGTGATGTTGAGAATGGCAGACACCTTCGGCTTCACGGTGCGCATGGTCTCCAGCTGGAACGAGCTGATTTCGGCCACGGTCCAGCCGCCCGGCACGCTTTCGAGCACGAGGCCGGTATAGGGAATTTCGATGTTGCCCACCAGCAGCGTGTGGTCGTTCCACGCCTTGAAGATCTGATAGGTCAGCGCCGTGGTCGTCGTTTTGCCGTTGGTGCCGGTGATGGCGACGAGCGTGCCCCTGTCGCAGCGGTAGGCCAGCTCGATTTCGCTCCAGATGGGAATGCCCGCGGCAGCGACGGTTTGCAGCACGTCGGAAAACAGCGGCACGCCCGGGCTGGTCACGCAGACGCTGACGCCGTCAAGGTCGCCGTCCTGCAGCGCACCGAGGAGAAACCGGCAGTCTTTTTTGCCGATCCGCTCGCACACGGCGGCTGTGTCAAGCGCCGTGTTGCCGTCGAACAGCACGAAGTCCTTGCCGAGCTGCAGCAGCAGGCGCGCGGAATCGATGCCGCTGCGGCCCGCGCCGACGATCAGATATTTTTCCATTTGCAACACCTCCGAGTGCTTCTGATGAACCGAACAAGGAACCCGGAGCCGAAAAAATTCCGAATTCCGAATTAAAAAGCGGCAACGCCGCTTTTTTTATACGTTCAGTTCCGCCTTCATGTCCTCCGCCGGATAGCGCGCCAGCAGCGGCGCAATGACGTCCGTGAGGAACTCGTCCACCTGTCCCGCGGCGCGGCCGGTATATTTGGCCGGGTCGAGATGCCGGGTGATCTCTTCCTTCGTCAGCGGGAAGCTGTCGTCCGCGGCGATGCGGTCGATCAGATCGTTGGCGCCGCCCTCGAGCTTGACCCTGGCGGCTGCGGCGTGGGAATGGACGCGCAGCTTTTCGTGCAGCTCCTGCCGGTTGCCGCCGCGGCGGACCGATTCCATCATGATGTTTTCGGTCGCCATGAACGGCAGCTTTTCCATCACGCGGCGTTCCACAACCTTATCGTAGACCACAAGGCCGTCGGTCACGTTGATGTAGATCTGCAGAATCGCGTCCACGGCAAGGAAGGCTTCCGCCACGCTGATGCGCTTGTTGGCGGAGTCGTCGAGCGTGCGCTCGAACCACTGGGTGGAAGCCGTCATCGGCGCGTTCAGCGCGTCGACCATCACGTAGCGCGCCAGCGAGCAGATACGCTCCGAGCGCATCGGGTTGCGCTTATAAGGCATGGCGGACGAGCCGATCTGGTTCTTGCCGAAAGGCTCTTCCATCTCTTCAAACGACTGCAGGATGCGCAGGTCGTTGGCGAACTTGCAGGCGCTTTGCGCCACGCCGGACAGCACGGCGAGGAAATAGGAATCCACCTTGCGCGAATAGGTCTGGCCGGAAACCGGCACACAGCCGGAAAAGCCCATATCTGCGGCAATCAGCGCTTCGAGCTGCTTGACCTTTGCTTCGTCGTTGTCGAACAGCTCCATGAACGACGCCTGCGTGCCCGTAGTGCCCTTGGAGCCGAGCAGCTGCAGACGGGAAAGCTGGAATTCCATGTTTTCCATGTCTTCGCGCAGCTCGTTCATCCAGAGCGTGGCGCGCTTGCCGACGGTGGTCAGCTGCGCGGGCTGCAGATGGGTATAGGCGAGGCACGGCATCGCTCTGTATTTTGCGGCAAAGGCGGCGAGGTTGCGCAGCACCTGTGCGCATTCGCGCAATATGAGCTTGCCCGCTTCGCGCAGGATGATGACGTCGGTGTTGTCGCCCACATAGCAGCTTGTGGCGCCGAGATGAATGATCGGCTCCGCGTCGGGACACTGCTTCCCATAGGCATAGACGTGGCTCATTACGTCGTGGCGCACCAGCTTTTCGCGCGCTTCGGCCACGTCGTAGTTGATGTCGTCCTTGTGCGCCTCCAGCTGCGCAATCTGCGCGTCGGTGATGGCAAGGCCGAGGGCTTGCTCAGCTTTTGCCAGCGAGATCCAAAGTCTGCGCCAGGTCTTGAATTTATGGTCGTTGGAGAAGAGATACTGCATCTCCTTGCTGGAATATCTTGTCGAAAACGGGGAAATGTAGGATGAACGGTCAGACATTGTTTTACCTCCGGGCTTTCTGCAAAACCCGAAC
>JAEEGL014899338.1_pt1 | contig 21778 bp, 16 predicted proteins | sample 9134231 | NCBI WGS metagenome assembly JAEEGL01 (sample SAMN16246548, study PRJNA631951) | gut metagenome | biome: gut microbiome; feature: rumen; material: fiber-attached | host: Bos | place: Iran: Karaj | collected 2018-10
CCGAATCTCCAATATCAATTCATAATTCATAATTGAATATGGTTTTCCACCATTTCAATATAACACAAAAGGCAGAGCATTTGCTCCGCCTTCTGTAAAAAGTATTCATAATTCTGCATTCTGAATTCTGCATTGTTGAGCAACTGTCCAAATCTTTGATTTGGGCGAAGCTCTTTCGACTGCCAGTGGCAGAAATATCGAAAGAGCTGAGGTCAATCGAAAGGGAGTAATCTCCATGGGTTCGGAACGCCCGGAAAACTGTCCAGTGGACAGTTTTCAGTGGAGAACGGGCGGCAGCCCTGGCAAGGGAGTTACGACCATTGAGGTTGCGGAGCTTAGCGATTGGCAAGCCGTAGGCGCAGACAGAGCTTAGTACCGCTGCGCGGTTCCGTTAATGCGAATGTGTCCGAAAAGGACCACCCGAGATCAGGCCTGCCAGGAGCACTGTTCTCCATAGTCAAGATCGCCACATCGGACACCCTGAAGCGAGCCCTGGTCCAGTTTTTGCCTGGTATGCATTTGCCGAAGGCAACTCCCTCCGGTGGAGATTTTTCCCTTCATGTAGTATTATTTCCTCCGGAGCGGTTTATGATTCCGTTTCTGTTTCGTCTAATCATGTGTGAAAGGTAGGTAGTGAACGAATGCAGATCGCATGGGAAACGACGGACGATAACCGCACAGAGCAACTGAGCAGGCTGGTAATCCTTTATGAAAAGGAAATGCTGAAGCTGTGTTACGTCTACCTGAGAGACATGACCCTGGCGCAGGACGCGCTGCAGGAAAGTTTTCTCAAGGCATACAGGCGTATGGACACCTTTCGGGGACAATGCTCCGAAAGGACATGGCTGACTACCATTGTCATCAATACCTGCAAGGACCTCCGCCGTTCAGCCTGGTTCCGGAACAGGCGAACGAGTGTTTCTCCGGATTCCCTTCCCCTGTCCGTTCCGCCTCCCGATGACCTTCATCTGGATCTGATGAACGCAATCCTGGCGCTGCCCGTCAAAAACCGGGAAGTGATCCTGCTGAAATACCAGCAGGGACTCAACAACCAGGAAATCGCCAAGCTTCTTCACCTGTCCCCCATGGCGGTTTCCAAGCGCATGCACCAGGCTTATGACAGACTGAAAAACCTGATGGAAGAAGGGAACGAACATGAATAAGAATGAAGAAAAACGGGATCAGCTGATCCGCGAGACCTTTGATCAGTGTCTTTCCGGTATCAATGAGTTTCCCTCCGCACGGGCTGAAATCCTCAGCAAGGCAAAGCAACGGCCCACAAAATGGGAGCCGATCCGCTTCCGGGTTCCCGCAATCGCCGTCACCCTGGTCCTTGCCCTGTGCGTCGGCATCCTGGCCGGCAGCGGCCGGCTGAGCTTCTCCGGCCGCCCGGACCAGATCAAGGCCGGCAGCCAGTATACCGCGCAGCCCATTGATACTGTCCCCCTGTCCGCGGGCGGCCCGGGCAGCGAGCAGGAAGCCCTCGCCAGCGGAACCGTGCCGGCCGCGACCACCCCGCTGTATTACGACCCCAACGGCGGAACAAAATACCATATCGACCAGAATTGTCCGTCGGTCCCCGAAGAAAACCGCCCGATGGAAGATTTCTTCTTCCTGTCCGAGCTGGATGAAGAGCCCTACCGCGACCTGGAACGCTGCAACGTCTGCGGCGCTCCCTTCCGGCCCTCAGCCTACACAGCCAACGCCGCTGACAGTGCCGATGACGGTATCAATGAGGGTGTCAACGACCCCGCCAGCAGGCCCGACTTCTCCCTCGAGCTGGATACCACTGAATTCACCGGTGAGGGCCCGGTCACACTGAACTTCACCGTAACCAACACCCAGAGCGAAGCCCTGCCCGGCGTTGTCACCCTCTACGCTCCCGACAACACCCAGCTGGATGAGTTCGAGCTTCCCGCGAACGCAACAGTCGAATGGTCCGGCGAATATACCGTGACCCTGGAAGAGCTGGAAGCCGGCAAGCTGACCTGTTTCGTCACTTACGGCCTTTACGACGGCGCGCCGGACGAGAACGGCAATCCGACGCTGCAGCACCACAAGCGCAATATTTCGAAGAAGATCACCCTGTCAAAGGAAACTTTCACAACAGAGATCGTGGAAAACAGCCATTCTGTTTTTGACGATCTCAGGGAATATGCACCTGAGCTCCTGGCCGGACAGAAGCCCATCAACCTCAGCGCCGAAAACGACGATCTCCGCCTGAATATCCTTTCCGGCACAGCCAATGAAAATGAAATCCTTCTCCTCTATACCCTGGAAGACCTGAAAGGCCAGTGGTTCACCAACAATGAAGTTGCCCCTGTGTTCACACCCATTATCCACCTGTATGACGGGCACGGCACCGACCTGTACGGAGGCGCCACCCACGATATCGACACGGAAACACACATCGCAACAGGTTATGTGGAGTTCTATCCGGATAAACCGATCCAGCTTCAGGATGACGTCTTCACCGTTGCCCTGGAAAACCCGGTTCTCAGGGAAAAAACCAGTGTGGACCTGCTTCCGATCCTGAAGGAATACGGCAAAATCACAGAAGGTGTGGCCGCTCCCGCCGGGCTGTGGAAAGAATGGCAGGACGAAAGTGCCCCGGCCCTTCCGGAAGACCTCAGCACCCTGAAACTGCTGGATTACAACAACCCGCTGAATATCCAGCTGCGCGAAAACATGATCCTGACCGGCATCGGCTGGATTGATAACCAGCTGCATGTCCAGATGCACTATACGGGCACGTATCCGGTCGTCGACAAAGGCGACAGGTATGAGACCTGGTATGCATACTTCGCCAATATGATCGGGGAAAACTGGCTTTCCTGCAGCACCCTTCGCTGGTGTGATCCCGGTTCCGACGATTATTCATGGGTAGAAGTCATCTGGAACACGACCCCGAACAATATCCTGGATCTTCTGTCCGTTTACATCGATTTCCCCGTAGATGTCATTGAGGGCACCTGGGCTGTTGAAATCCCCGCCCGTTCCATCCCCTTCAGTGCCATCCCGACGGAGCAGGCCCCTGCCGCGGAACCGGAAGAAGAAATCCGGACACTGCCGGACCAGAACATGGCTGACAGGGTGTTCGAGATGAACTACCCGGAAATCGCCGATGAGATGAGGCCCCTCGACCTCAGCAGTGAGCAAAACGGCATCCGCTTCAGCCTGACCTCCGGCCTGGCAAAGGAGAACAAAGGCTGGTTCATCTTCACCATGGAGGATCCGGAAGGAAAGGTCCTCAATGACTATGACTCCCCTTGCCCCAATCTCTGCCTGCGCAAGGAAGATGCCTGGAAAGACACCAGCGATTTCTACATGATGACCCAGGACGAGGAAGCGCACACCGCCGCGTTCTCCGGAGAAATCGAGCTGGACACCGCTGCCCTGTCCGATGACAGCAATATCGACATGGCGATTAAAGACATGGTCATCTTCCGCGATAAAATGGTGGACCTGCGTGACCTTCTGGAAAGATACGGAAAAGTAACCGAAGGCGTGGATGTCAGCAATGATTACACGTACATAGCCCGTGAAAATGCGCCCCGGAAGGTACTGGACCACTCCAACCCGATGAATTGCATCCTGGGCAATAACGTATCCCTCACCAATATCGGCTGGATTGACAACCAGCTGCATATCCAGCTCCATTACACAGGCGACACGTATCATTCCACCGGCAGCGATTCCATTTCCTATTGTTTCTCCGCATGGTGCAGTTGCAGCGTTAACGGAGAGGATTGCGGCGACGGTTCCCAGATCGGGTGGGATGACAACGGAGATGAGATACAGGACTGGCTGGAGCTCGTCCTGCCCGTCGGACCGGAAGACACCTTCGACGATCTGATTCTTTCCTTCGCAGTCCCGGCTGAGATGCTGCCGGATGAGTGGACGTTCTCCGTTCCCCTCAGCTCAGTCCGGCCTGATGAGAATGAAGTCACACACGAGATCCACTCCGTCAAGCTCTCCATGGCACTGGAAAAAACCGGTTTCGACCCAGGCGAGATCACCCAGGTGGACTTTGCGATTACCAACAATACAGGTTATGACATTCCCGGCCCGGTGAAACTGACGTCCGAGGACGGCACCCCGATCGAGTCCCTGGACGGCATTATTCCCGCCGGTGAAACGACTGACATGTATTTCAACTGGAACGTGACCGAGGAACAGCTGAAAGACGGGAAGATTTCCGTCGACGTGGAATACTCCGCCTGTGACGGTCCTGCCGGTGAAGACGGCAAACCGACGCTGCAGGCCCATAAAATCCGGTGCACCAGGGCAATCATCCGGGCAGACGGCGCTGCCGCAGCAGGAAGCACCGCCATCGACAGCCTCCCGATGGAAATGCCCGTCTGGAGCATTACCGATGTGCGGTATCAGAACGGTTACCCGCAGGAGCCCGAAGAGCTGAACCCGCTGAATATCAGTGGCGAATACCAGGGCATCAGATTCACCCTGCTCTCCGGCATGATTAAGGGAAAACGGGCCATGATCTTCTATTCCGTGGAAGATCCGGAAGGCAAACTGATCAAGAACAACAATGTCCCTGCTTCCAAAATCAAAACCGGATCCGATTATGACGAACCGTACGGGACCTGGGTGAAGAATTATAATGAAACGGAACACCGGGCAGTATGCTGCGCTGAGTTCTACTTAAATGGAAATCCGTGGGATACAAACGACACTTTCAGTGTTCTGCTGTACAACAATCCGCGCGTCGATTCGACCGATACAAGCGAAGTACGGAACGCCAAATACGAATTCTCTGTCTCCTATGGCCTGGTCCTGACAGAGGCTGATGCCCCCGCGCCCGGCGACAGCAACATTACCGTGACCGCAGGCTGGGACAAAAAAGCGTATGCGCCGGGAGAAACAGCCAAAGTGCTCTACGCCATTGAAAACATTGCCAAATATACCCTGCCCGGCACGGTGAAAATCATTCGCGAAAACGGTACCCTGATCAACTACACGCTCAATCTGGACGAAAGCACCACTGCATACCTTGAAGGTTCCGACCTTATCACCGGGGAGATGCTGGAAGCCGGAAAGGTCACCTTCGGCGTGGAGTATATTGCCCCGGACGGCCCGGCCGGTGAGGACGGCAACCCGACCCAGCAGCTCCACAGGCTCTGGTTCACCAGGCAGATCAGGCGGACGGGCGATCCGGAAGCAGCCGAACAGGTAACCACCGACATCGTTAACCTGAAGTCGCTTCTGCCCAGTGACAACGATTCTTCGACCGCCAATACCGTTCTGCGCAGCAACAACAATTATACGGACGACAACGGCATTCAGATCAGCCTGACCCACGGCGTGGTAGATGAAAATCTTGCTTCCTTTGTCTACACCATTACCGATCCGAACGGCAAAATGATCACCCCGGACAATTATGACAACGGCCTCCCCTATGCCATGCTGGTTACCGGATCCGGTCCCATATTCTCAGACAAAATCACACTGAGCGACTGGGACGAGGCGGCACACAAGGCTACCTACTGGGCGGATTTCCATTCCGACAATCCGATCCTGCCGAGTGACAACGGCTTCCTCGCACTGCAGGTATCTAACGGACAGATCACCTATATCAATACGTATCCCGCGGACCTGCTTCCCCTGCTGAAGGAATACGGGAAAACAGTTGAGAAGGGAATGCTGCTTCCGGAAAATACCGGAACCGTCAGTACCAATCCTGCAGGGAAACCTGAACTCAACCCGAAAGGAAAGGAACTGCTGGATAACAGCAACCCGCTGAACATCCCCCTGGATGAAGGGCTGGTCCTCACCAATATCGGCTGGCTCGGCAATAAGCTGCATATCCAGATCCATTCCACAGAAGGAATTTATAACTTAAACAACGGCTCTCCTGCATTCTGTAGATGCGTCATATCCGGAGTCGACCTTGATGACAGTGCCAGCATATCATGGAATGATGACCCGGACGATCTGAACCGGAATGACTGGATGGAATTTGTCCTGGACTGTGTACCGGAAGAGATCGGTGATATCGAAAAGCTCACTGTTACTGTTTCCCCTGTGCACAGGGACCTTGATTACGTCAACACACGGCATTTCACCATTCCCTTCGAATCGGTCAAGGCGGACTGACGTGGTATTTCTGAGGTTTTTCATTTGACACTTTTCTCCTGCTATGATAATACATAGCAGGAGACTTTTTGCAGTTTTTACATCCTCAGGGTGATTATTCATTTCAGCTGCATCCATCTGCGCAAAGGGGGCTGGTTAATGAGCAATTTCCTTGCGTCAGACGAGCAGGAACTGGTTCGTCTGATGACCTCCTACGGTACAGACATCAAACGCCTGTGCCTGTGTTTGCTCAACGATTCCTACCTGGCGGAAGACGCGGCGCAGGAGACCTTTGTCAAAGCATGGCGCAGCCTTTCCGGCTTCCGGCATGACTGCTCGGAAAAAACCTGGCTCTGCCATATTGCCGTCAACACCTGCCACAGCCTCCGGCGCGGCTTCTGGTTCAGGTCCGTTTCCACCCATGCGCCGGAAGACCTGCCTGAGGCAACCGCGGAGCAGGCTCCCGGTTATGACCCCACGGTCTGGAACGCCGTGCAGGCCCTGCAGGAGCCCCTGAAAAGCTCCCTGATCCTCCGCTATTACGAAGGCCTTTCCCTGGAGGAAACCGCCCTCGCGCTCGGAACCAACGTAAATACCCTGAATACACGTCTTCGCAAGGCACGGAGCATCCTGCAGGCGAAGCTGAAAGGATGGTATTTCGATGAAGACGAGTGATCTGAAAAACGCGCTTGATCAGAGAGTATCATCCACAGAGTGGACCAATGACAACACCTGGAACGTGCTGAACCAGGTCCGGAAGGAAAAAGCTTCCCCGAAGCACATCCGGATTCCCGCCGGCCTGACCGTGGCCGCGGCCCTGGTTGTCCTGTGCGTCGGCATCCTGGCCGGCACCGGCAAACTGAACATTTTCGGCCACCCGGACCAGATCGGCGGCCAGTACACCGCACAACCCATGGAGGTTCCCCTCGCCCAGGGCGGGCAGGTCACCGTAACCGAAGACGGCACTGCCGACCTGGTGACCCCCGAACCGGCTGCCCCGGAAACCGCGGCACCCGCTGCGCCGCTGGATGACTGGATGCTCACGGAGATGAAGTCGTATACCCCCGAAGTCGCGTCGAGGATGAAGCCGCTCCGCCTGTACGAAGAAAACCGGTATGGAAAGGTTGAACTGGTCGCCGGCCTGCTGAGCGGACGCGACGCCTGGTTTGTCTTCTCCCTGGTTGACCCGGAAGCCAAAGTGCTCCGGAATTCTTCCACCTGTGTGGATCTCGGCTTCTGGCTTCCCAATACCGACTACTCGGATGGGGAGGGAGTTATCTACTCCAACAACATCAAGGAACACCGGACCCTGCAATACCGTCATCTGCGCTATAATGGGGCAGCTCCGTCCGCGGACAGCACCATCTCCATCCAGATCAGCAATCCCGAAGTTGAAACATATGAAACCGTCGGCATCCCGCTTTCCGTGCTGGAGCAGGCAAAGGAAAACAAAGGTGCCGATCTCCCGGCCAACGTCACGGACCGGACCCAGGGCGACGCGGAAGCCCCGAGTCTGCCGCAGAAGGTGCTGGATGATTCCCAGCCCATGGAATACAGCCTGACCGAAAACGTGGTCCTGACCGGCGCCGGCTGGATTGACGGCTGGCTGCACGTCCGGATCCATCATCTCGGCAAAAGCCGGATTGAAGCCGGCAGCGGCGACTATCCCGCCTGGCACGCGGAAATAACCTGCCTGGTCGACAGGATGCTCCCGGACTTCTTCAGCGTGGGCTGGGACGACACCGGTGACGAACAGGAGGACTGGGTCGAATATGCCTGGAAATTCAGTCCGGAGGATCTCAGCCAGGCCACCCTGTCCGCGTCCATTATGCAGGCATCCACCCCGATACCCGGCACATGGTACTTCCAGGTTCCCGTCAGTTCCATCCTGGAAGGCAGCGGCACCTGAACCCCTTCCCGATTTCCCTTTTTCTGCCATGTAACCGCATGGCAGAAATTTTTTTCATTTTTTTATTTTTCCAAAACAATTTTTTCTCCGGCCTGCGTCTATATAGGCGAAGGGGCCATGGATTGACCTCGTCCATTCCCCGGAGAAACCGGAAAGGAGGGCTTCAGGTGAAGGAAGACAACCAACTGAGAAAGCAGCTGCAGCGCCGCACTGCGTCCGCAAAATGGACAGAACATGATACCTGGCAGGTGCTTAACCGTGTCAGGAAAGAAAAAGCCGCCGCCGGAAACCGCCGCGGCTATGTTGCCGTGCTCGCCGTTGCCGCAGCGCTGGTCATCCTCTGCGTCGGCGTCCTGGGCAGCACCGGCACCCTGGGGCTCAATGGCCGTCCGGACCATCTCGTCAACACCACAGCTCCTGTCGAGTTCCCCCTCGCACAGGCTAAAATCACCGATGATACTCCCCTGTATTACATTCCCGAAATCGGCGAATTCTACCATCTCAGCCCGACCTGCCGGGCCGTCAGCATCCAGCACAAACCCTTGCAGGCGCATTTCACCTTTGCGGAAGTCAATAACGAAGCCTACCGCAAACTGACTCCCTGTTCTGCCTGCGGCGCGCCGCAGCGGCCTCCGGTGGATCCGGAACCCGCCGTCTCCGAAGTGCCGGTACCCACACCAGACCCGGCGGCCGGCGAGCCTGAACCTGTCATTCAGTCAACAGACCTTCCCGGGGAAGAGCCGGATGCCACAGGCATGCCGGACATGGAAACCTCCGGCAGCCCCGACGCACAGATTCTGTATACGTATACTGTGGAGCCAGACGGCACAGCCAGGATTACCGGCATCACCAGCAAAAAAATCCAGACTGCCGAAATCCCGGCGGAAATCGATGGCTATCCGGTAACCACAATCGGAGCAAACACCTTCAAAGAGTGTGTATATCTGCAGTCTGCCGCAATCCCGGAAGGCGTTGTTTCCATGGAGGGCGATGTCTTCAATTACTGCCCCCGGCTGACGGAAGTCACCCTGCCGGACAGCCTGGTTGAAATGCAGGGAAACCCCTTCAGCGACTGCGACAATCTGAAGGCATTTCACGTTTCTCCGGACCATCCTGTATACGCGTTTGAGAACCATGCGCTGATCAGAAAGACAGATAAAGCCCTGGTCCGGTTTGCGGATCCTGACAACAAAGAAAGTTATGAAATCCCGTATGGAATCCAGTCTATTGATGGCCAGGCGTTCAGCAACTGCAAGCTTCAGTCCGTAACCATTCCGGAAACCGTTGCATCCATCGGATGGTGTGCGTTTTCTGACTGCAAGAAGCTGACAGAAATCGTGCTTCCGGAAGGGCTGGCCACGCTTGGACACCAGGTATTCCTTGGCTGCAGCAGCCTGCGTTCGGTCAATATTCCGGACAGTCTGGTCAACATCGATATCGCGCCATTCGGTTCCTGTGATAACCTGGCATCCATTGAGATATCCCCGGATCATCCCGTTTTTGAAGTCAGGGACTGTGTCCTGATAAACAAATATCAGCACAGTATCGTCAGCGCCTCTGCCGCACTCAGCGGGAAATATGAGGTTCCTGACGGAATTCAGGCAATTGGCAAGGGTGCTTTCCAGGGCTGTGAAGAACTGACTGAAGTCATTCTTCCGGACAGTGTGACAGCCATCAGGAAATTCGCATTCTCCGGATGCTGTAACCTGATGGAAATCACCGTTCCGGACAGCGTGTCCGTCATCGCTTCGGACGCTTTCGAAACGAACAGCATATCGATGTCGGTCAGGGGCTATGCCGGTTCCTATGTCCAGGAGTTCTGTGAGAAAAACCATATCCCGTTTAAGGTGATTTATTCCGCTGCCGAAACCGCCTCCGCCGATTCCCTGTTAACCAGCGAGCTGGATAAAAACTTCCCTGCCGTATCAAGGGAACTGAAACCCCTCGGCATCGTCAGCGAAAATGAGTTTGCCCGGGCTGAACTGGTCAGCGGGCTGGTCAAAGGCCAGGAGGGCTGGTTTGTGTTCACCCTGCAGGACCGGGCAGGCACATGGTTCGATTATTTAAACCATTCGGATATCCTGCCGAACGCCCACCTCCGGGACCTGGATACCATTGCCGCTTTGCACCATCTCACTTCCGACACAGCGGAGCGCAAAACCCAGCAGGTCCTCCATGTAAAGTTCAGCGATGCAGCCCCTGCCCCGGACAGCACCTTGCACCTGAAACTCGGTATTCCAAATCAAACCACCTCCAGGAAACAGTTCCTGTCCGATTCCGTCCTGAATCAGGCAAAAGTAACAGAGGGGGTTGACCTTCCTCTGAAAATTACACAATGGAAGCAAAGCACCATAGATGCTCCGGATACCCCGGAGAAGCCGAAAAAAATCCTGGATTACACCCAGCCGCTGGATATCCGCCTGTCCGGTGACTTCCTTTCAACCGATGTATATTACGTGAGTGGTATCGGCTGGATTGACAACCAGTTCCACATCCAGCTTCGTCACATCACTTCCGGCAAAAACGCCCCCACTTCCTCCGCGGACCTGGCCTGCTGGGTTGGCGGCAAGCGGAAAGATTGCTCTGTCCTGAGCTGGCGCACTCCCGGCAGCGATTCAGAGGACTGGCTGGAATTCATCTGGAAATGCACCCCCGAAGACCTCAGCAAAATCGGTGTGCAGGCCACCCTGACCCATGCTGCACTGCGGGAGCCCGCCGAGTGGACCTTCGACGTTCCTGTCGCTTCCCTCCTGGCCCAAAGCGGCGACTGATCCCCTGATATACCCCTGTATGGATGCAAAAAGAAAAAAGGAGACCAAGACCAATGAAGAAACTGTTCACCCTGTTCCTGGCCGCGCTGCTGGTATGCGGCCTGATCACCGCCGGCACCTCTGCGGAACAGAAAGCGCCGGAAGACACAACGCTGTATTACCTTCCCGGAATCGGTCAATACTATCACGCAAACCCCAACTGCAAGGCAGTCAGCATGCAGCATAAGCCCATCCAGGACCATTTCACCCTGGCGGAAGCAAACAGCGAAGCCTACAGCAGCCTGCGGCCCTGCAAGGCCTGCGGCGCTCCTGCCCGGCTGCCCGTGGACCCGGACGCGAAACCCGCAGCCAAAATCGATGACTGGATCATGAAGGAGCTGGAGGAGTGGTTCCCGGACATCGCCGGGGACATGAAGCCCCTCAACCTGCTCAGCGAAAACGAATACGCAAAGGTCGAACTGGTATGCGGCCTGATCCGGGGACAGGATGCCTGGTTCGTCTTCACCCTTGACGATCCGGAAGGAACCTGGTCCCGGCAGGAAAACACCTACATGGATCTCGGCACGCACCTTCGGGGTCTCTCTTACAGCGATCTCCTGACACATATCTTCGAAAAAAATCCCGAGGAGCACAAGGCCCTGCAGCTCTGGCATTTCCAGTTTAGCTGGAAGGTTCCGGGCCCGGACAGCACCCTCACCATCGTGGCGGACAACCCTGAAATGGAAGTATATGAAAGAATGAACATCCCCGCCTCCCTGGTGGACAGCGCGGAAGTGACAGAGGGCGTGGACCTCCCCGGCCATATCACAGATCAGCGGCAGACCGGCTTCACAGCCCCGGCGAAGACGGAAAAGGTCCTGGATTACAACAATCCCCTGGACGTTTCCCTGACAAAGGATATCCGCCTGACCGGCATCGGCGTGATTGACAATCAGCTGCACGTCCAGCTCCATCACCTCGGTGAAAGCCGGATTGATGCCGGCATGGGCAGCTATCCGGCCTGGAGTGCGGAACTCTTCTGCCATGTCGAAGATGGAGTCCGGGATCCCTTCGTGCTGGGCTGGGACGATACCGAAGACGGCGATTCGGACTGGATGGAGTTTGTCTTCAACTGCACGCCGGAGGAACTCAGCCCGGCGCCCTTCTACGCGGAATTCATGCAGGCGTCCACCCCCATGCCCGGTGAATGGCATTTCGATGTTCCCGTCAGTTCGGTCCTGGCGGAAACCTCAGCCGACGCCAACGGCTGAAACCCTTATTCTCCCCCCCCCTTATTTTCTGCCATGCGTACTGCATGGCAGAATTTTTTATTTTCCCAAAACAATTTTCATCCCGGCCCGCGTCTGTATGGGTGTAAGGGGAAAATAAAAGGAGTTTACCGCTCCCGTCAGCCTGGTACCGGCGGATGAGGAAACCCCTTCAATGAATAGAATAACCATACGGCAAAAAGAAGGAGACCAGAACAATGAAGAAACTTACAGCACTGCTTGCGGCCCTGATGATCCTCCTCGGCATTTTCTGCAACGGAGCCCTGGCCGCGTCCAATGAATATGTCATCAAAAACGGCGTCCTGACCGCCTACAAAGGCAACGGCGGCGACATCACCATCCCTGAAGGCGTTACAGAAATCGCCGCGAACGTGTTCCGTTTCAAACACATCACCTCCATCACGTTCCCCTCCACGCTGAAAGTCATCGGTGACCACGCCTTCTTCGGGATCGAAGGCGGCATGGCTTCGGTAACCATCCCCGCTTCCGTGCAGAAGATCGGCAATGGCGCTTTCCGCGGAAGCAGCAACGGCCCTCTGAAAGAGATCAGGGTTGAATCCGGCAGCAAATACTTCAAGTCCGTGAACGGTGTGCTGCTGTCCAAAAACGGCAAAACCCTGCTCTGCTATCCGGTCGGAAAAAAGGATGCCTCCTATACCATTCCCGGCACAGTGCAGGCCATCGCCCCCTATTCCTTCGCCAACACGGCAGTGAAAACCCTGGTAATCCCTGCTTCCGTGAAAACCATTGAAGCATCTGCTTTCTACGTTTCCGACCTGCAGGAGCTGACAATCCCCGCAACAGTGAAAAAAGTCTTTGTCAGCGCATTTGACTACTGTATGGACCTGAAAAAACTGACCATCAAAAGCGATCTGACTGAAATTGTTGATGACCACGGTTTTACCGTTTCGAATAAGCTGAAGATCTACGCCCCGGCGACCAGCCCCATGAAGAAGATTGCGAAAACCTACCGTATTTCCTTCAAGGCCATCGGCAATGAAGAGCCTGGCATCAGCAGCATCAAACTGAACAAGTCCAAGGCTACCCTGACCCGCACCGCGGATCAGAAGAAGCCCACCCTGCAGCTGAAAGCCACTGTCGATCCCGCGGAAATCAAGAGCCCGAAGCTCAAGTGGACCTCCAGCGACAAGAAGATCGCCAAGGTGGACAAGAACGGCAAAGTCACCGCCCTGAAGGCCGGCAAGGTCACCATCACCTGCACCGCCGCGGACAATGGCGAAGTGAAGGCCACCTGCACCGTCACCGTGAAGGACAAGGCCGTCAAGAGCATCACCCTGGATGCGAAAAAGGCAACCCTGAAGAAGGGCAAGACCCTGCAGCTGAAGGTCAGCCTCATCAAACCCCAGGACGCCCTGAACCAGAAGATCAAATGGACCAGCAGCGATGAAAAGGTCGCCACTGTGGACAAGAACGGCAAGGTCACCGCGGTCGGCAAGGGCACCTGCACCATCACCTGCTCCCTGCAGGCCGGCGGCAAGGCCAAAGCTACCGTGAAAATCACTGTCAAGTAACCCACACGACCCGAAAAAAAGAAGGAGACCAGAACCATGAAGAAACTGATCACCTTCATTCTCGCGATCACCCTGGTATGCGGCATCTTCGTGACCGGTGCTTCCGCTGAACAAAGCGGCCTGTTTGAGTACACCGTAAAAGAGGACGGCACCGCGGAGATCACCCGTGCCGACCGGGACATCAAGGACGGCAAGCTCCCTGCCGAGCTGGACGGACATACCGTCACCTCCATCGGCCTGTCCGCGTTCCTTTACTGCCCCAACCTGACCGCGGTGACCATTCCGGACACCGTAACCGCCCTCGGCAGCTTTGCTTTCGCCCACTGCGAAAAACTGAAGTCTGTCAACATTCCGGACACCCTGACCACCATGGGCGACGGTGCGTTCTCCGGCTGCCTCAAGCTGACCGACATCAAAATCTCCCCGAACCATCCCGCCTTTGTTCTCAACAACGAGATGCTGCTCCGGAAGGAAGACATGGTCCTGCTGCAGTATATCGGCCAGAAGCCCGTCGCGTATGAAGTCTACTGGGGAATCACCAAGCTCAACAACGGTGCCTTCGAAGGCAGCAAGCTGACCTCCATAAAAATCCCCAACAGCGTGACCGTCATTGACAACTATGCCTTCCGCAGCATGAAGGGCCTGAAGGAAGTCATCATTCCCGACAGCGTCACCTTCATCGGAAACCAGGTGTTCCTCAAATCCGGTGTCAAATCCCTTCAGATCCCGGCCAGTGTAACCCACATCGGTTACGGTAACTTCTGCAGTATGGACGGCGGGCTGACGACCCTTGAAATCGATCCGGCCAACCCGGTCTATGAAATGCGGGGCAACCTGGTGATCGACAAGCAGGAAAACGCGGTGGTCGGCCACGTGGACAGCGACAAGGGCACCGTTGAAATCCCGGACGGAATCGAAATCATCAAAAACGGTGCGTTTGAATACAATAAGAACGTGAAGGAAATCATCATCCCGGACAGCGTGAAGGAAATTGAATCCGACGCGTTCTCCTGGTGCAGGAACCTGACCTCCGTCCGTCTTCCCAGCGGTCTGGAAACCATCTCCTCCACCCTGTTCACCAGCTGCTCAAACCTGAAATCCATCACCATCCCGGATGGCGTGACCCGCATCTTCTACGGCGCGTTCAGGGCCTGCGGAAAACTGAGTGAAGTCACCATCCCGGCCAGCGTAACCTATATCGAAAGCGATGCCTTCAACTACTGCTCGAAGAAGCTGACCATCAAGGCGCCCGCCGGCTCCTATGCCCAGAAGTTCTGCAAAGAGCAGGGCATCAGCTTCACCGAACTGAAGTAATGCATTGACCTGATTCCGGCATATCCATATAATCTTTCCTGCTGCGCTCACCCGCGGCAGGAAATTTTTTTATTTTTTTTGTTTTTTCCAAAACAATTTTCATTCCGGCCTGCGTCTGTATAATTGTAAAGGGAAGACAAATGAGCTTCCGGCGAAACAACACCCCCAAAAGAAGGAGACAACGTCAATGAAGAAACTCATCTGCCTGCTGCTTTGCCTGATCCTCCTGGTCAGCGCCGTCCCCGCCCTGGCTGCCTCCATGACGCCCGAAGACGTCATCGGCACCTGGGAACTGTACTATATCAACAACAACGGCCAGGTCATGACCGCCAAGGACCTGAAAGCTTTAAAAGTCAGCCAGACCATCCAGTTTCATGCGGACGGAACCGGAAAAATGGTCATGAAGGACCGTTTTGGTTCCAACATCAGGGATATGGTCTGGAAAATCCAGGGCAATATTGTCAGGTTTGATTTTGAAAATGGCGGCTGCCTCGAACTGAACAAAATGGGCAAGGACCTTGGTTGCCACTTCGACTTCATAAGTGGAAATACGCACACGTCCAAGTTCCGGAAAACCAAGGACACCACCGGCAAGAAGGTCAAAACGGCCATTCTGTCCACCGGCACCTACAGCCTGAACAACGGCAGGAAAACCGCCGCCCTCACCGCGCCTGCCAAAACCGGCGCCTCCGCCCTGAAGATTCCGGACACCATTTACGTCAACGGAAAGAACTATAAGGTCACGGAGATCTCCGCGGGTGCCTGCAGCGGTATGAGCAAGCTCACCACCCTGACCCTGGGCAAAAACATCAAAACCATCGGCGCGGGTGCCTTCGCCGGCTGCACCAGGCTGAAGAAGATCACCTTCACCGGCACCGCCCTGAGCAAGGCCGGTGCCAACGCCTTCACCGACGCGAAGGCCAAGGCCACCGTCACCTGCCCCAAGGCGAAGCTCGCCAAGTACCAGAAGCTCCTGAAGAAGGCCGGCCTCTCCGAGACCGCCAGGTTCAAAGCCAAGTAATAAGAAAAAAACGGAGGAAACGAACATGAAAAGAATTATCAGTCTGCTGCTCTGCCTGGTCCTGCTGGTCAGCGCCGTCCCCGCCCTGGCCGCTTCCCTGACCCCCGAAGATGTCATCGGCACCTGGAAGGTCACAAAAGAAATCATGGGCAAAGAAGTCCGCACTGAAAAACAGATGACCTGGAGTGTTATACGCACGTTTAATGCCGACGGAACCGGAAAGAAGGTCTTCATTGACTCCTTCGGCAAAAAAAGCATCCTGAATTACACCTGGTCCATTGAAGGCAACACCGTCAAAATGAACATGCCCAACGGTCTCTGGGAGATGAAAAAGAGCGGCCGTTACCTGCTCTCTGTCAGCGAATCCGTCCAGGGAGAGACCATCAAGGAATATTATAAGAAAACCAAGGACACCACCGACAAGATCATCCGCCAGGCGTTCCTTTCCGCCGGTTCCTATAAACTGAACCCCTCCAAGAAGACCGCCATCTACACCGGCATGGGCTTCACCAAGTGCACCAGTGTAAAGATCCCGGACACCATCAAGGCCCAGGGCCTGACCTTCAAGGTCGTCGGCGTCGCCTCCAAGGCCCTCTCGGGCAACCTGCTGATCACTTCCGTGACCCTCGGCAAGAACATCAAAACCATCGGCGCGGGTGCCTTCGCCGGCTGCACCAACCTGAAGAAGGTCACCTTCAAGGGCACCGCCCTGACCAAGATCGGCGCCAATGCCTTCACCGGCATCAAGGACAACGCCACCGTCACCTGCCCCAAGGCAAAACTCTCCAAGTACCAGAAGCTCCTGAAGAAGGCCGGCCTGCCCAAGACCGCCACCATCAAAGCCAAGTAAGAATAAACAGAGGAATCAAACATGAAAAGAATTATCAGCCTGCTGCTCTGCCTGATCCTCCTGGTCAGCGCCGTCCCCGCCTTCGCTGCCTCCATGACGCCTGAAGACCTCATCGGCACCTGGGAGCTGTATTATTCAAAATACAAAGACACTGTATGGACCGCCAAACAACTGAAAGAAAACGGCAACAGCCAGACCTTCCAGTTTCATGCGGACGGAACCGGAAAATATGTCCTGAAGAACCAGTCGAGCGGTACTGAAACGATGTATGTATACTGGAAGATTCAGGGCAGTACCATCCATATGGATTTTATCGGCGGCGCCGGCTATATGGAACTGAAAATAATGGGCAAGGATCTTGGCATCACCTACGTCTTTAACAGCGGAAATACAATGACGGATAAGTTCCGGAAAACCAAGGATACGACCAGCAAAAAGGTCACGACAGCCATCCAGTCTTCCGGCACCTACAGCCTGAACAACGGCAAGAAGACCGCCGCCCTCACCGCGCCCGCCAAAACAAGCGCCTCCACCCTGAAGATTCCGGACACCATTTACGTCAACGGAAAGAACTATAAGGTCACGGAGATCTCCGCGGGTGCCTGCAGCGGCATGACCAAGCTCACCACCCTGACCCTGGGCAAAAACATCAAGACCATCGGCGCGGGTGCCTTCGCCGGCTGCACCAGGCTGAAGAAGATCACCTTCACTGGCACCGCCCTGAGCAAGGCCGGCGCCAACGCCTTCACCGGCGCGAAGGCCAAAGCCACCGTCACCTGCCCCAAGGCGAAGCTCGCCAAGTACCAGAAGCTCCTGAAGAAGGCCGGCCTTTCCCAGACCGCCAAATTCAAAACCAAATAATCGACACACAAAAAAGGATCCGGATTCACTCCAGATCCTTTTCTTTATGTCATTCAGTAACTACGTCTGGCGAAACCTGGAACAATGGGACGGTTTTTCGGAACAAGCTCCTTCCCACGTTGTCATCCTGAGCGGAGCGTCAGCGTAGTCGAAGGATCTCGTTCCCCTCGTTCCTTCCCACATTGTCATCCTGAGCAAGCCCGCTTGCGGGCGCGTCGAAGGATCTCGTTCTCCTCGTTCCCTTCCCATATTGTCATCCTGAGCAAGCCCGCTTGCGGGTGCGTCGAAGGATCTCGTTCCTTAGTCCAGTAACTATCACATCCTGCGAAGCAGGATATATCACAAATTTGCTTCGCAAATTTATTTCACGTTGCCGAAGGCAACATTTCACATCGGCCTCCGGCCGATATTTCACTCATTGATTCATCCATGAATCAATGAACCCTAATTTCCGGCAGCACCGCGTCAATATCCACAAACCCGATATTCTCATTGTCCCGGTCAATATACACCGGCACCGTCTTGGACTTCAGCAGCGGCCGCACATCCGTATACAGGAATCTGCTGCGGTAAATATGCACCACTCCGGCAGCATCGGTATAGGAGCACTCAATCACATTGGGATGCGTACCGTTCAGCGACACAGAAGTCTCCGGCCGCGAGCGCAGGATCTCCGCTTCCACGAAGTTCCCCATGTTATATGCCCGCCGCAGCAGATACCGCCTGCGCAGGTCCACCATCACAAAGGCCACGCCCAGCACGATAAACAAGCCGCCGATACCGCAGAATATCACCCGGAAAAGCTCCTGGCCGCCATTCTCCCACATGCTCGGTTCCTTCGAAATAACCCAGCCAAGCGGAACAAAGATTGCCCCGATACTCGCAAAGATGATCCCGCAGAGTGACCATGCCGTCCATCCGAATTTCTTCTTTTTCATCGTCCAAGCCTCCAATATCCTCGGAAACCGTTTCTTCTCCCTTTGTCATTCTGAGCAAAGCCGCTTGCGGCTGCGTCGAAGAATCTCCCCGCCCACAGGCGACGTTCTTTAATTATGAATTATGAATTCTGAATTATGAATTCCCTTTATTTACGCCCCGCTCCGCAGCCCGGGCAGTACGTATCCTTCCCGTCCACCACGGTCCCGCAGTACGCACAGGTCCATTTCTCCGTCTTATGCTGCGGCTGGGTTTCCTTCACTGCACCGACAATCCGGTTCACCAGTTCAGTGTCCCTGTCTGTGCTTTCATTCTCCTGCTCCTCCTGGCCGCCATCCCTGTAAGCCTTTACAACCTTTGAAATAATAGCTCCCGTGAATAGGATACCGAAGCCGGGTAAGATAATCGACGGAAGAATTCCAAAAGGAGAATTGTGCGTAATCGAAATAGCTCCAACCGTCCAGAGAACACCAAATCCGATCACGGCAATGGCGCCTGCAATTCCTTCCGGTTTCTTCTTCTCAGGCTTTTTGTTCTGCATATTTCCTGTCCTCCTCCGCTTTATTCCCGGCAATCCAGTATATCATGCCATTTCGGTGCCGGTATGTCAAACGGGACAAGCATTGGCGTCGTCCTTATCTTCCTCGCCGTTGCCTGCCCCGTCCTTACGTGTTTATCTTACCTCAGCCCGTCCCGGCAATACAGCACCCATTCCGCAAAATATCTTCTTCTATTTTTCCGCTTGGAACAAGGGACGGTTCTCCCCGTTCCCCAGTTCAGTAACTGTCACATCGGCTGAAAGCCGATATATCACAAATTTGCGTAGCAAATTTATATCATATCGACGAAGTCGATATATCACGTTGACGAAGTCAACATGTCATGTTGCGAAGCAACCTATTTACTCCTCATGAGTAAATAGCTCTTCCCGTCTGTTATAGTACCTCACATTAATCGCCATCAGGCATCCCTGCAGCACAACCCTCGACAGGAACTCCCGGAGATTCGCAATGCTTCCCCCTGTAATCGCCAGCCCGGCCAGCAGGTAGATCAGCCAGCTTCCGATCACCAGCATGTAAAAGATCTTCAGCGACCGGGGCCCGTTTTTCATAAACTTCCGCAGGCGCCTGTGCACCGTAAACTCAAACACCCCGAGCCCAATCGTACAGGTTCCGAAAAACCTGTTCAGCGTTGCCAGCATCGGAAACCGGCTGTGGACCAGCGCCGAGTTCAGCCCGTACACATCATACCAGTCCCCGGTGTGAATCAGGATCCCCTGGGCAATCATACTCAGTGCCCCGATGATCATCGTCACCATCAGGAACTTGTGCCACTTCATCGGATACTCAACCGGTTCCTCTTGCTCCTCTTCCGCAGCCGCTTCCTTTTCCTGGATGCTGCTCTCCTGCTCCCAGGTATCCGCTTCGTAAGACCTCTGTTTTTCCATTTTCCAAATTTCTCCAAAAATTTTTCAAAAAAATAAATTACTTTAGATTCACTTAAGCTTCCCGCTCTACAATGACCCCGTCAACAGGGGGAACGGCCGTCCCCCATCAAGACGAACCCCATCTCCGCCGGTTCCCTCCTTCATCCCGGCAGAGATGTTCCGATAAACGTTTCTTCATGTTCCCTTCCTTTTTCGGCGCAGCGCCTTGCCAGGGGCGCTGCGCTTCCTTTTGGAACAACGGAACACTTTTCCGGATGTCATCCCGAGCCTGGTCTGGCGAAGCCTGGAACAAGGGACGGTTATCAACGTTCCGCGAAAGCGGAACCAGAGAACCGTCCTGCCGTTCCCCAGTAACTTTCACGTTGCCGAAGGCAACATTTCACTTTCTTTACTGTCTAAACAGCTCCACCACTTCCTGCAAGGCCTTCTCCAGCCATTCCTCATCCGGGGTAGCGATATAATCCCCGGATTCCTCAATATCGCTGATCGGCCGCTCAAACCCGGAATAATCGCAGTAATTGGCAAACAGCCTGAGCGCCAGCCGGTTCTCTTCCTCAATAATCAGGTCATAGTTTTCCCGGTTCTCCTCGGAAGGATCCATCTCCCGCAGGTCCTTTGCCATGCCCCACAGGAATTCCCCGATGGACCCCGCTGCCGCGGCATACTCTCCGTCTTCAATGGAAGCCGCCCATTCAGACCACAGGTCCTGGTCCTGTAAAAACTCCAGGTTCCCGAAGGCATCCTGCACCTTGCCCGCGTCAGGCTCCTCCGCCTCCAGCGCGTCCAGCGCATCCGCAAGATACTCCATCCTGTTCCACTGCTCCGCCGCTTCCGGGTTCCGGGCAAAGCGCATGGACGGGATATAGTTATAGTCCATTACCGAAGCCTTTTTGCTTTCCCGTTCATACAGGGCCACCAGCATATAGCACCCGAACTTGGGATAGTAAGTCATGGATTCCACTTCCCGGGGATGGTCCAGGAAATATTCTATCATTTCCTCGGTACTCTCAAACTCCGGCAGTTCTTCCCCGGAGTTCTTATAGTCTGCCTGTGAGATCGTCCCGTCCCAGATATACAGGGTTTCCCCGACAATCAGGTAATTTGCCTCATCAAAGGAACCTGCCGCGAACAGATCCGGCACCTGTGCCATCAGGTCTCCCCGCAGCCAGACCCGCTCCTTCCCGATATCCACCCCCGTAAAGGATTCATCAAAGCCCTCCTTATTTTCAAAGGGCGGATAAACCTTCTTCTCCGTAAACTCCTTTTTCGGTGCTTCCCGCTGCAGGATCAGCACAACGAAGTTCCTGTCAAGATCCCCGATCTTCTCATTGAAGGGAGAATACCCCTCCAGGCTGTCGCTGACCTCCGCCTTCCCGGTCCCGCCGCTCATCAGCAGCATGATATCCGCCGGAAACAGATCTCCTTCATCCCCCAGGGAAACAGCAGGCACCAGGCAAACCATTATGCACAGGCAGATACAAAGCAGCTTTTTCATTACAGTGCACCTCACATCGTCAATCGGTCGGTTGGCAAAAAGAGACGTCAGTTCTGTAAATCTTCCGGCATCAACATCCACGCATGTCATTTCGACCAAAGGCGCTTGCGCCTGCGTGGAGAAATCTCGTCTTCCTCGTTCCCCTGTTCCCCTCGTTATGCATTCACATCTGTTCCTGCTGTTCCATCAGCAGGTCATAATAATCCTCCAGATCAAGCAGGAATTCTTTTTTCTATAATATCATATATATATTATTTCTTCTATGGTTCCGTACCTTGGTA
>JAEEGL011174994.1_pt1 | contig 21777 bp, 22 predicted proteins | sample 9134231 | NCBI WGS metagenome assembly JAEEGL01 (sample SAMN16246548, study PRJNA631951) | gut metagenome | biome: gut microbiome; feature: rumen; material: fiber-attached | host: Bos | place: Iran: Karaj | collected 2018-10
ATAGTTCTATCTGCATATGTTAATTTTAGCATACTTTGGCTATTTTTTCTTCTTTATGCCACCTTTTATCTTGAGTGTGTGACAGATTTCACGGAAGGTATCGTCAAAATGATCGATTATTCTAACATTATACCCGTAAAATTCACGTAATTTAGGTTCAAGTTCGCGAAGTTGACCAAGCGCTAAGATGAGTTTTGATGGGGCATAGTTCAGTTTTGACGGGAGTAAATCAAGGCAGAATTTTTCATGGCTTAATTCTCCATCGTCGATCAGCAGCGGCCAATCATTTAATACTACAGTTTTTGCTTTGATTCGACGCACATAATGGTGATACTTGGTGGTGCGAGCAAGAGCCCTCGTAGTCAAAACGACAGTGCTTGTTCCCCCTCTCGAATCTTCGAGATATAAATTAAGACCGGTAAAGTTTTGAGTCGCGTATTTCTTACGAAAATATCTGAGGCTGGTTACCGTTAACAGATAGTTTGCAAAAACAATCATATCGACTTTACCAATATATGGCGCTAAGGTTTCTTCCGCAACCTTTCTTGCTGAATGCTGATCGTCCTGGAGCTCGTTAGCATGACGCCAATCTATTACTCTAATTATTTCTACTATTGGCAGCTCTTCTTCGAGATAATCTGCAAAGAGCTCGCCACCAAAACCGCTGTCAAAAACAACAATTTTTAACATTTTAATCCTTTCTCCTCCGCTTGCTGAGATTGTAGCATGAATCGAAAGGCTATTGTTTTTTAAATATAAGAGTTTTGCTACATTTGTCGCAAAACTCACATTTTTATTCTATAATATAAAGAGATAAAGGAGGAAAATGATTGTTGTAACTACTGAAAGTATTTCAGGAAAAACTATCAAGGAAACGCTCGGCATAGTGAAAGGCCAGGTCGTATGGTCAAAACACTTAGGAAGCGACTTTGTGGCTGGGCTAAAGACAATGGTTGGTGGCGAAATAAAAGGATACACTGATATGATTGACAAGGCGCGAAAAACTGCAACCGACAGGATGATTGAAGAAGCTGAGAAGCTTGGTGCAGACGCAATCATCTGTGCACGCTACGGTTCATCTTCAGTGATGCCGGGCGCATCTGAGATGCTTGCATACGGGACGGCGGTGAAGCTAAAATAGGTTAGTACCATAGGAATTGCTATATATATCGTTCAGAAGTTTTTTGTTCCAAAAAAATAAAGAGCCTTTGGCTCTTTGTGGTGGGGCTTAATTCGCCAGGTATTAACAGTATATCATGATAATATAAACGAGAAGCTGAAAGGTTCTGAGTTAATACGGTATATTTGACAATCTTTGATATATATGCTATAATTGACATAGATTTGGTTCCTAATTGTGCTTGATACTACAAACAAATACGGGGGTGATTGAATGGAACTGGTAGAAATTTGCAAAAAAACAGACGGCTTATTCTTTCCACAACGAGAATTTGCACTAGTTGAGGGTAGAAATAAGATATGTATTTTAATGGTAATGGAAATTGCGACGGAATCCAGACTGGATTTGACTGTCGTAACAAATCCCGAATACCGGCATAAAGGTTATGCGACTACTGGGCTAAAATTGCTGATAAAATGGGCAATAAAGAATGGCTACAAGAAAGTAACGTTGACAAATCTATTTGGATCAGAAGCTGTCGACAAAATAGCGAAAAAATTGCATTTTACCGAAGAGAATCAGGGCACTTGGAGCAAATCAATTACTGGACCGCTAAATATATAAGCGGTCCTTTTCTATAAAAATGGATCACCTGGGGATTTAACAGCCGAAATTATAGAAGTAAATTATGATTTTTTGACGGATTTTTGCCACAAAAATGGCACAAAAATAGCCCTCTATTTTTCCGAGGGATTTAACAGGCATTTATAGATTACGAAATAGTTGAAAATTATTTTATAAACCGTTTGGTGGGTCGCAAGAGGCTCGAACTCCTGACCTCCTCGGTGTAAACGAGGCGCTCTAGCCAACTGAGCTAGCGACCCACTCAGATTATTATATCATACTTTTTAGATTTCTACCAGCTCATATTCGTGAGAACCGAGGCCGAGCTTTTCGGCACGAGGGATGATTTCGCGACCGCAACGCGAATCGATGCGTTCTCTTAGCTCTTCGGCGCCTTTTTCTTGAGACGCCCAGACCATATCGAGAAAGGCCTGATCGTTTGCTACTGGATCTAATGAAGCAACGATGCCGAGATCACCCATCACCGGATCTCCCTGTTCGGAATCGCAATCGCAACTAAGAGATATTGCGTTCATTACGGTAATGTAGACTATTGGTTTTTTCTGCTCTTTTAGATAGTCTGCAACGGCTGTGGCAGCTTCAGCCATAGAATGAATAAAATCTACTTGTTCGTGTTTTAAAACCCAACACAGACGTGGATTGGTGGTTTTACCGCACGAATGGATGTAGGCTTTGCCTTTTCTTGAAGCAAAACCGATTGATTGATTTTTAAGATTAGCTCCAAAGCCGCCCATAATGTGGCCTTTAGCGTGAGCGAGATTAACAAAGCTATCGTAATTTGCGATGTTTTTACCAACAAGGTCATATTTTAAATGTTCCCCTTTTTCAAACGGAATCTTCAAATCTCCTTCTGCATCCAAAATATCTACATTCGCGAAATTAGTGAACCCATGTTTTTTGGCAACTTCCATGTGGTCTTTGACATTGTTTCGGGCGCCGGGATAAGCAGTATTACATTCGACAATGGTACCATTTACATGTTTAACAAACGGGGCAATTAAATCAGCTTTTAAATAGCCTTTGGAGCCATCTTCGCCAGTACTGACTTTAATACCAACTTTACCTTTTAATTTTACGCCGAGAGCTTCATATATTTTAATTAAGCTTTCAGGCGTAATTTCTTTTGTAAAATATACTTTTGTCATATAACTCTCCTTATTTTTTAACTATTTTTTTAGTAACATCAAATTTTTCCATATAAAGACCAAGCATAAGACGCGTCTGCGCATAGAAAGCAGCAACAGACTGATAAACAATAGACGTAATTGGCATAAGTATCCACTGTAAGAGCATACCGATGCTTTTACTCTTGCGATATTTGGCTGGACGTTTCGGCAAAAGTTTAAACGAGACGAGAACTGACACGATAAGACCAATTGACGCAAATGTTTCAACGATACTGACAATGTTTGGAAGATTATAGGCGACCATGGCATGCGATGAGACATTCATAATCATCGGTACCCAACCGCCAAAAGCTACAATTGGCGCTAAAATTGCGAGAGTAACGTGGCCGTCTAAGAGGCGCCAAAATTTAGGAAATAGTTGCCAAAATGGAACTGGGCGACGTTCTTTTTTGGCAAATAGTTTGGTGCCAACATAGGCTATGTCTGATGCACCGTAATACCAGCGGCGAACCTGAACGAATTGAGCTTTGACAGTTTTCATAAAAGTTTCATCAACAACGGCATCCTGATAGATTGGAATACGAATTGGCAAAACCGAATAATCACCACCGAAGAAGAATAAACTGCGCCAATACTGATGACCATCTTCCACAATGGTGCGTTTGCTCCAAAAATCCATGGCGTCGAGAGCCTGAAGTGGCTGAGAGTGGGATGCAAAATTACGAAGTAGATGTGGGCGCATGGTGGTAATAACATTAAAGAATGAATTTGAAACGGCGATAACCCGAGTCGGAGCTGGGGCATCCCAAATGTTGTTAGTAAAGAGCGACACTGGTTGGTAACTTAGCCTTTGGCGATTGCTATGGGTGATGAATTCATAGGCGACAGAATCGAGATATTTTTCATGCATACGGTTGTCACTGTCGAGAGAGGTGACGATAGTGTTTTCAATTGGAATATGCTTGTTTTTGACATAGGCGGCGACTTTCTCACCGGCATAAGTAAGGTTTGGACCTTTACCAACAACTTCATTTGGCAATCCGTCAGGATGCTTGACTAACATGAATTCTTTGAAAACACCTTTAAATTCATTTTGTAATGCTTTGGCGGTTTTGGTCATTGGTTCCCCACCGCGTTCTTCGTAGGCGAGTGCTACAATAATGTGGTCATTTGGGAAAGATGATTTTTTTATAGCGTTGATAGATGGACGCAGTATTTCAATTCCCTCATTGTAGGCGGCAACTATCACTACATGATAAATTTTAGATGGATCCGGATAATCATTTGGCATGGCGGCCATAAGTTTAAGATTTTCAACATGTTCGGCAAAATGATAGCTTTTGCTTTCTTCGCCAACGTATTCTTCATATGATTCATGCGGTTTTTTTAATTCTTCTATGCGAGCACGCCAGTCTACGCGTTCAGCGCGTTTAATAACTTCGTATCCTTGAACGGTACGAAAGGCTACACCAATAGCCTTAACGAGAGTTGAGGCGATAATAATAAATAGGTAGATAGAGCCAGCAACCGGATCAATCCAAGATAAGATAAATAGCAAAATGATAGCGCCATAAGAGATGAACCCGGGTAAAATCTCAAAAAAGCGATAGCTTTTGATGCGCTTACCCTGCGGTATCTCAAGATTGCGACGCATTTAGCTTTCTCCCGAAAGCCTAACCAATACGATGAATGTTCCGGCAATCAAACCGAGCGTAGCAAGGAGAAAAAATTTAGCCATAGCAGCACCACGTTTTTTATAAATACGAAGAGCAATAAAATTATGAAGTATGCCAAAAACAAAAGCTAAGATTGAAAATGCGAGCATTTCGGCCCAACCTCCACTACGATATCCGCCAATGTCGCCATAACCGACTTTAACGACGATGCTTTCAGGGCTAAGTTTAATTAAGCTAAAAACTAAAAGTACAACAGAAATAATTAACGTCACAATCATTAAAACGAGCATGAGCCTTTCGCTTTTGTAAATCTGTTTTAAATCTTCAATTAGTGACTTCATATTATTATTTAGTTAATCTATCGATAAGTATGTCTACTTGTTTGGCAAAGAGAATGTCTCCAACAACGCCAATAACACCGGCAGCGATCATAATCCAGCCGATGACGGATGCAATATCGTTGAAGGCAACAAATATACCAAGCACCATAACTGCAAGTGCAATAATAAGGACATATTTCCAGGCTTGAATGCCGGCACTGTGGAGCTTAATTGCAGTATTGACACGGACAAGTGCTTCGTAAATAATAAATACGCCGACAATGATGCGAAAAACGTTGGCAATACGGTCGCCAGCCACGAGGGCAGCTACGCCAATTAAGATAGAAACTACGCCGGTAAGAAGACCATTGTTATAGAAATCGTTTTGACCTTTTTCGAGAAAATAATTAATGACTTCGAAACCACCCTTGATAATAAAGATAGCGCCAACTACGTAAGTGACAATATCCATCATGGTTTCTGGCCAAATAACAAATAAAATACCGAGGATTGCAATCGCCAATGATTCAAAAACAGCAGACCATGCTGATTTTTTAATGTCGCTCCCGATTTGTTCAGCTGGGCGCTTAATTATTTCTACCTTTGGGTTTGCCATAAACACTCCTTTTGCTATAACCATTATAGCACATTACAAGAATGTTCCGCATTATTATCATGCGGAACATTCTATGGAGCCGATGGCAGGGATCGAACCTGTGACCTGCTCGTTACGAATGAGCTGCTCTACCAACTGAGCTACATCGGCAAACGCGCCATATTGGCACGCTATCAATTATATCACATCTATTTCTTTTTGACAGGTGGAACTGTAGCCGTAGCTTCTTTTTGTTCTTTATTTAACCGATGTAGTAATTTAGCACGAGCATGCGGAGTGATAATGCGTTCGAGCCAAGATGTTTTAGGCGTCTGATTTTTAGAAGTAAGGATTTCGACAACATCGCCATGTTGAAGACGCGTGTTTAAATTGCTCATCTTGCCGTTAATCTTAACGCCGATGACGTGATCACCAATTTCAGAATGAAGACGATAAGCAAAGTCGAGTGGCAGTGCGCCTTTTGGTAAATCAATAATGTCGCCTTTAGGAGTGTAAACAAAAATCTTATCAGCAAAGAGATTGAGCTTGAGCTTGCCGAGATCGACTTTTTTACCCTCGCGAAGCTTAGCGGCAGTCATTTGAAGTTCAGTAATCCAGAAAAGATTAGTTGGGAGATGTTCAATCTTCCCTTTTTTATAATTTTCGGTAAGTTTTTGTTCGTTGTAGTAGAAGCTGGCGGCAAGACCACGTTCGGCATATTCGTGCATTTCGTGCGTACGAATCTGGAATTCAATGATGTGCTTGTCTTTAGTGATGACTGTGGTGTGGAGTGACTGATAGCCGTTTTGTTTTGGCATGGCAATGTAGTCTTTAATACGACCATCCATCGGTTTATAAATAGAATGAATAATCCCGAGCGTGAGATAACAGTCGGTGACATCATCAACAATAATGCGGAGCGCAATCAGATCGTATATTTCGCCCATGTTTTGATTGTGTTTGGCAAGTTTTTTATGAAGTGAATAAACGGATTTGACGCGCCCGGATAATTTAAAGTTAATTTTTTCTTTTTTTAGTGCTTCGGAGATTTCTTGTTCTATTTTTTTAAGGGATTTAGCAGCGGATTTATTATATTTTTCAATCAAATCTTTCAGTTCGTCGTAGCGCTTCGGGTCAACATATTTGAAGGCAAGGTCGGCCATTTCGACACGGAGAAGCCCCATATTAAGACGATCGGCAAGAGGAGCAAAAACTTCGAGAGATTCTTTGGCAATTTTCTTTTGCTTGTCTGGTGGAAGCGCAGAAAGAGTGCGGAGGTTATGAAGCCTATCAGCGAGTTTAATAATGAGCACACGAATATCATCACCGAGTGCAATCATAAGACGGAGAAAATTATCTTTAGTTTCCGGAAGATAAGTATCAATATCACGCATGCCGTTTCGGGCAGTTGAGAGTTTAGTAACGCCATCTACAAGAAAAGCAACCGATTCACCGAATTCTTTTTTGATATCAGCGAGCGTAAGATCAGTGTCTTCAACTGTATCATGTAAAATACCGGCAATTATAGTATCTTCATCCATTCCCCATTCTTCGAGAATTTTTTTCACAGCCAAAGGATGCACGATGTATGGTTCACCGGTACGCCTGGTCTGACCTTCGTGCGCCTTTTTCGCCATAGCGACGGCTTTTTTTACGCGGTCTGAGTCTCCCTTTGATTCTGTCATATATCTATTATAACAGCTTTTTAATCAGAGATTTCAATTCTTTGTCTGTTTTACACTTGAAAGTGAGTGAATGATTACGAATTACAGTGGCGGTACCGTATTTAGCTGAAAGTGCGTCTTCGTCCTTATGGGATTCGTGTTTTTTGATGGCAGCAGCGGAAGATTTCTTCTTGTTATCTTGGAAATAGCGTTCGACTTTGCGCGCAGTCCAACCTTCTTCGATTATTTTAGGGAGGACTTTTTTGATTATTTTTTCATCTCGTGAAACAAGTGGACGCATTACACCTTCGGATAATTTCTCTTTAACCATAATTTTTTTGACGTCTTCTGGTAAATTGAGAAGGCGCATGGTGCCAGTAACTGATGCTTCAGATTTGCCGACTTTATTGGCGATTTCTTCCGTAGTAAGATTAAATTGCGTTTTAAGTTTGGCATAGGCGGTAGCGAGCTCAATGGCGTTTAAATCTTCACGCTGGGCATTTTCAATAATGGAAAGCTCAAGACGGTTTTGTGAATCGATGGTGCGAACAATTGCTGGGATTTTCTCAAGACCAGCAATTTTGCTGGCTCTCCAACGGCGTTCGCCGGCAACGATTTTGAATTTGCCGTCTTCTTTTGTGACGACGATGGGCTGTAAAACGCCATGCTCTTCGATGGAAGCGGCAAGCGCATTTAAAGCTTCTTCGCTAAATTCGCGACGAGGCTGTTCTGTATCTGGAATAATATCTTTAATCTTTAGTTCTTTTAGTTCACTTGAAGATCTATCTTCAGTGGCAGTTAAGTCAAATTCTTCGTCCACTAAGTCTGTAGGGATGAGTGATTCAAAACTGCGACCTAATCCTTTGGCTGTCATTTAGTTCTCTCCTCAACTTCTTTAGTAAATTCTTTGTAGGCTTTAGCGCCTTTGCTAAACTTGTCATATGCTCCAACCGGTGCACCATGCGACGGAGCTTCAGCTAAGCGAACGTTGCGTGGGATAGTTGTCTTAAAGGTGAGGTTTTTGAAGTATTTTTTAATCTCTGCAAAAACCTGTGGTGAAAGGCTGGTGCGTTTATCATACATGGTGGCAACAACACCTAAGAGCCTGAGATTTGGGTTGGCTTGCTTGGTGACGAGTTTCATGGTTTCGAGAAGTTGAGCTACGCCTTCGAGAGCATAGAATTCAGTCTGAACTGGGAGCAATAAGTAATCTGATGCAATCATGCCATTAACGGTTAGTAATGAAAGGCTCGGTGGCAAATCAATAATAATGTAATCGTAGTCGTCGCAGACTGTATAAACCGCGTTACGTAGGCGAATAAATTTTCTACTCATGCCAGTGATTTCAACCTCAGCGTTGGCGAGCTCTGGAGTAGTAGGTGCGAGATCAAAATTTTTATACTTAGTGTGAATGATAGCATCACTCATGGTGGCAGTGCCAAGAACTACCTCACTCATGGTAGCGTTCAATGAATCATCGTTTTTTTCGATACCGAGCCCTGAAGTAGCATTCCCTTGCGGGTCAAAATCTACAAGTAAAGTTTTGTACTTGTCTTTGGCGAGATAATAACAAAGATTGACGGCCGTAGTGGTCTTTCCGACACCGCCTTTTTGGTTAGTAACACATATTACCTTCGCACTCATAACTACTTATGATTGTATCATAAAATGAAGAAACGGACAATTTTGGAGAAAAGTTACTATTAATTGTTATTTTGAGGATAATAATTGCGGTCTGGGAAGCCGAGCTTGGCGAGGATTTCATTCCCTTTCTCGATGGAAGGAGCGAAGAGTTGTTCAATAGAGGCGTTCTTGAAAAACGCGACAAAATAATAGAGTGAATCTGGATGTGTATATAGTTTAATGTGCTCCTGTGTTAATTCGAGTATTTCAAACTTTGACGGTTCATCTTCTGGAAGTAAAACTGCAACAATGGTGTTTAGATATTTAATATCACTGTAGTTCTTTTTTAGAAACACAATGCGATAAAACAGATAATCCGGGTCGTCTTCTTTTAAATCACCAGAGTGGCAAATGTATGACGAATCAATTAGGCTAAGGAATTCTGTTTCATCTTTATCGTTTGGATCGTTTGGCTCTGGAGTGCTACTATCTTCTTCCCATCTATGACCGGTAGACTCACAGACACTTTCAGCGAGTTTTAGGGTGGGAGTGTCGCCATCTGGATTCCCGCCATACGAGCCGGGCTCCGTCGGCTTGGTTATAGTGCCGAGTGTGCCGTTAAAACCGGCAATTGACAAGCCAATTATCGCAGCGAGCACTATTGTTGTTGACAATACAGCAACGATGACTGCTACACGAGTCTTAAGCGAGGCCTTCGGTAACGATTCGTTCTCTTCTGTCATATTTGTCTCCACTGTTACTCTTATTCTATCATATAATAAAATAAACCCCTTTAAGGGGTTTATTGTTATGCGATTTTAGTAATTTCGATTTCGCTATATTTTTGGCGATGACCGGTTTCGGTATGAACACGTTTTTTGCTATGATAGCGGATAACGCGGACTTTGTCGCCTTTAACTTCTGCGGTTTTCACCTTGGCTGAAACTTTTACGCCTTTCACTGTAGGTGTGCCGACAGTAGTCTTGTCGCCATCAATTACGAGTAAAGCATCAGTTTCGAGCTCTTTAGTGCCTGCCGGGAGGAGGTCCACCCGTAGGGTCTCTTTTTCCTCAACGAGATATTGCTTCCCGCCTACGAGGATAACTGCTTTCTTCATATTATTCCTTTATTTATTCCGAATCATTATATCACATATCTGTGAAATTGGGAAGAGGTGGTCGTTATTTCTTATCTTTTCCAGAAACTTCGCCTTTGACTATCTTCAAGGTCTTGTGAGTGCGATAGTAATAGAAGGCACCGACGCCAATACCGAGGACGATAATGATTGCAAGAACGATTTCTACTGGGCCAGTGTCAACGATTTTGGCCGGAGTATCAGGAGTAGGTTCTGGGGTTGGGGTTGGTTCTGGCTCTGGTTCTGGCTCCGGATCTGGAATTACCGGAATTGGATCTTCATCTTTCGAACAGTCTTTAGTCTTTTTTACCGTAACTGAGGCATCGTCTTTTTTACTGTCTCCGCTCGTTCCTTCACTATCATAAGTAAGAGTGACGTTGTTCTTAATGGTAGAACCATTACAATCGAAATTATCGCCAGCTTTAGCACGATAATAAATATAAACTGTATTTCCTGTACCAATTGTACCGAGATTATAACCGTTTTTGGTAATGTTATCGGAAAGTTTTTCGCGTGTGGTGGAGTTGTTGGCGGATAATTCGACGCTGCCAGAAACGAGGGTTAGACCATTTGGTAAAGCATCCTTAACAATCACATTGGTTAAGGCAATGTCGCCGGTATTTTTAATTGCGATTTTGAAGTAAGCTTCTTCACCCGGAGCGATTGTAACGTTTTCACTATAGTTTTTATCATCTTTAGAAACGGTTTTTTCAACGGAACCAGAAAGAGCTTCGGCTTGAAGGACGTAAGTTACTACGCCATGATATTCTTCACAACCCGGAATAATGCCGTTTAGCTCGTTAAGACCGAGTAGCGTTCCTGCTTCAGTAAAGAGGCTTGATGGCATAATGGAACCATTAGCCTTCCAGTCGTTATAAATTTTGGCTGAGCCGGCAATGTAACGCAGCATGACTTTTTCGGAATTGGTTTTCATATATGCTTCATCCCAAACGGAAGTCGGTTTGGAATTTTCTGCAGTAATGGTGCCCGTAATAGTGCCACGTGAACTTGGCGTAATGACTTGGGAGAAGGCACTGGATAAGCGAGTCTTAAAGGCTACACCAGCATTATTGTGCGCCTTGTCATTATAAGTGGCCGAAGCATTATTATGGAAGTATATATATACTAAATATTGTCTACCTGGTACGACTGTTATTTCGTTAGATAGGTTAGTAACATCCGCATTTACTTCACCGACACGAACAAAATCGCGTTCATCGCCGATAGATGGATTATTAGTAATTGAGTTAAAGGTCGGATAGGAGGCTGGGGACTCCATGGTAAAAGTGGTACGTTGCGGACCCCATGCGGACGCGTTTGCGATAGCAACGAGGCTTAAGCTGATTGTTGCTGTGAGCGTGTAGATTGTTTTGATGATAGTTTTTTTCATTTTTTTCCTTTCGCTCTTTTTAAAAGATTCCTAAATCAGCTAATGCATCTTCCGCTTCTTGTGAGCCTTGGGATGGAGCTTCCGAAATTGGTATTTCGTTGGCGTCTGCCCTTTCTTGCCCAGCGATATTTTCTTGGACTGGCGAAAATTCGCTGGCATTGGCACCGCCACGGTTTTCGCTATAGTTATTAACTGGGTTTTGCGGCTGCACTACTTCAGCAAATGAGGTTTGGTTGTTTTCTCGTATTGGTGGTTCAGCCGGGCTCGGCATGAAAACGGTATTATCATCGTAATCATAATAGTCACCTATACGTGGTGCCGACGTGATATCTTCGTCTCTCACGCCTGGGTTAAATCCTGGGTTTACAACGACTGACCCGATATTATCAGCGATGTCGTTGTTAATGTTTTCGTCGATACGAATTAGGTTTTCTGGGTTTTTTGGAATTACTACTTCAGGGGTTGGATTTGGAGTGGGTATAGGGTCTGGCGTAGGGGTAGGAGTTGGGGTAGGCGTTGGAGTTGTTTCTGGGGTTGGGGTAGGCGTTGGAGTTGTTTCTGGGGTTGGGGTAGGCGTTGGAGTTGGAGTAGTTTCTGGTGTGTCGCCTATTTCTGGAACATCTTGATCGCTTTGACCAACTTCAGTACAAATTTGAAGACCACATGATAGATTCACGGTTGCAATTTTCTGTCCACCGCGGTAAATATCAAATTGTTTTTCGCCGTTTCTCTGAATATTACTTTGTTTGCATAATTCCACTTCGTCTGGAGTAATTTTGCCATCGTTGTTTTTGTCTTCCCAGTTTAAGAAGTATGAGTCTTGTGGTTTATCTTGCGTCCTAAACACGATGCGAGTATCTTCGTTTTCTAAAATACTCTTGAGTTTTTCTAAGAAAACTTTTTGCCATTCACCTGCGCTTGTGACATTTTTATCACTGAGAAGATCCTCGAGCTGTTTAGCAGAAATATCTTTAACGTGGTATTCTTCTTTTTCTTTTTCAGTAAAGATTTTCTCAACATAGAGGGCAAGTACTTCAGGTTCGTCTGTTGTAACTTCCATTACTGTGTCAATGGTGGCTTGTCTCTTTTCTTCGCGAGCCTGAGCGGTAGATTCATCCATGTCATATAAACTTGATCTATCGGTGCTAAATCGATGGTGTTCTAATACGAGCTTGTCTGAATCTTTTTTGGCATTGGCTTCGATGTATTTGGAATAATTGTATCTTACACCATTCTCATAGACACCTTCGTATGGCCCGTATTCTTGTTCGCCTTCTTCTGTCTCTACATTTGCAAATCCTTGGACTTCGTCGAGGCTTTGGACTGCAGTGTTCCCTGGCACTGGGCCCAAGTTACCTTTTTTCTTGAATAAACCTCCATTTTGATATGCTTTTGTGCCAACTAATATTGCCGTCATTAGAAGCGCAACCATAATGGCGGATCTAACTACTGGCTTATTTAGGATTTTCTTGATTTTTTCTTTGCGCTTTTCGGATTTATCTTCTTCTTCATCTTCACCCGTTTCTTCGCTATGTTCTTCACCTTCGCCCGCTTCTTCGCTATGTTCTTCAGGTGCCGATTCGTCTGGTTCTTCGTGAGCAGGTTCGCCGGAGTCCCCTGATGCAGGTTCTTCTGGCCCATCAGATGGCTCTTCAACCGGATTTTCATCTATAATTACTGACGTTTCAGCTGGTTCTGCTTTTGGTCCAACATCTGAGCCAGTGGCGAATCCATCTAAAACAGGATCTGTTTCACGAGGTCGTGCTTCTTCAGGTTTTCCTTTAGCTTCATGACGGCCTACATATGGTTTTGTTTCAGCCGCAGATTCTTCCTCTGCCGGTGCTCCTGATGATGTTTCATCTACAGATTCTTCTTCCGGCGGAGTCGATTCTTCAGTTTCGTGGCTCGAACCGCCTGTGGCCATGGAGCCTAATTTTTCAATTCTTGAAAGGTCTCTTAATACTTTATATTTTTCTTCAATACTTCTATCAATATCTGAGGTGTCTTTGCCCATGTCAATGAAAATCTCTTTTGTTATTTGGAGGGCTCTGAGCTCACTTTTGATTTCTTCTTTTTTCTCTTTAGCGGCGTTTACAGCGCTTTCTTCTTTGTTGGGAGCATCGTCGATGTTGCTCCATTTTCCTTCACTAACTGGACCAGCAAATCGTTTAAACATTTTCACCTCCTAAGAATTCATCCTGGAATTCTTTGAATACCTGCTCGAGAGTTTCTTTAAGATCAATACCATTTGAAGCAAGATATTCAGTGAATGTATCTTCGGTGGCATCTTCTTTTTCAAGTAATGTGTCTAATTCATCAATCTGCTCATCTGAAAGATGATCAAATACCGCGGCGTTAACAGCGGCACCTAATTTATCGATTGATTCGGTACGGAGATCCTGATGGTTTTCAGGAGATTCTTCCGGAAATTTCTTTTCTATGAGTTCGTCGACAAAACTTTCGAGAACCTCATAGTCTATGAGATAGTTTTCCATAAAAATAGTTTTTATATTGTAATGTATTGACCTTTCTGTTTTTATCTTAGCATAAGCTTAAAAAATGGTCAAATTTTTTCACATTAAAAAACCGAACAGTTTGTTCGGTTTTTTAAGTAATTTATGGTTTATATGATGTTGACGACAAGCGCCATAAGTTCATATACGAGTTCTATTTTCGCTGGATTTACATTGGCAATCCTTTCTGTTATTTTTATAATACTCATCTTAAATAAGGTACTCCTTTCGGCTCAATTTTCGCGGTTTTCTTTAGGCTACAGATTCTTGTTTTAACTGTGCTTTGCGGAATCTGCTTAGACCTCTGAATGCGATTTTCTCATTAAACGCTTTGATTTTTTCAATCGCTGCAGGATCTAATTCAGTATCTTCTTTTGATATTGGTTCGTAGTTGCTTTCGCTTTCTTCGTCGTTACCTAAGATGGCGTAGTCTATGCTAACGTCGTTATTTTGTTTGTAGTCATAGTCAACTACTTGTTTTGGTAAATTAAATGTTTCCGCCATTTTTATTCCTTTTTGTTTTTATTTTTGCTATTTGTTAGAATGTTTGTTTTATTTTCTAACTTAGTTTGAGTATAGCACACTTGGTCGATTTTGTCAATACTGTTTATGCTTATTTTTCGCAGTTTTGTCAAATTAACAGGGGTAAAAATTGAACAAAAAAATCGCCCGTGTAGGGCGATTCTTTGTTTTTAGTTAGGCCTTTTCGAGCGAAATGGTAATATTATCCTTCCCTACTTTCGCGATTTCGTCGTGAGCGTAGTTTTCGTTCTTTTTGATGGTATCAGCTAAGACTTCGGCTTTAATAAGGTCTTCAAAGCCCTTTGGAAGGTCGCACGAGAGCGATAAACGAATATGATCGTCCATATTGAGTTTGGCATTTTTACGGGCCGATTGGACGGCACGGATGAGGTCGCGAGCGTAACCTTCGGCTTTAAGCTCTGGTGTAAGGGTTTTATCGAGGTGAAGCTCTTTGCCGTTTTTAACCTTTTTGACGTTGACTTCTTCGGCAATAATCTGTTCGTAAAAGGCGTCGAGCTTGTCGCCTGGGTATGTAAGGCTACTAAGTGGTTGACGAACCTTAATTTGATCCTCTGTTTCAGACTTCTGCATACGGAGTGCGAGCGCGTCAGTGATGATGACGCGAGTGCGGGCCATATTGTCGAGAACCTTCTTATCGGTCTTGCCGGCCTTTGGCCAATCGAGTAAATGAACGGATTCGTTTTTGCCAGTCATTTTTTGATAAAGCTCTTCAGCTAAGAACGGAGTAAATGGTGCCAAAAGTTTGGATACATAAATTAATACATAGTACAAAGTTCCGAAGGCTGCCATTTTATCGGTGGCGTCTTCGTTCTTGTTAAAACGACGACGTGAGCGACGCACGAACCAGTTAGATAAATCATCAATAAATGATAAGACGTTCTCGAGGGCTTTTGGAATGTTGTACTCTTCCATACCGGTAGTGATTTCGGCCTGCAATTCATAGAGGCGAGAGACAATCCAGATATCGAGCGGGTTTTTCGAACCTTCATGCGTGAGTTTGTCACTATCGATGTTCTCTATTTCAGCGTAAGTGGTAAAGAAATCGTAAACATTCCAAAGCATTGCGAGCTTGCGGTTGACGTCGGAAACGTCTTTGTCGAGAAGGGCAAAATCCTCGCCGGAGAGAACTGGGCTGGATAGGAGCAAGAAGCGGAGCGAATCGGCAGAGTAGGTATCCATCAAGATATTTGGATCAGTGTAATTGCCAAGAGATTTGCTCATCTTGCGGCCGTCATTACCAGCCAAAGTACCAGTAGTAATAACGTTTTTGTAGGCATTTTTAGCACCTTTTTTGGCCTTTTCGCCAAAGGCGCCGATTTCGGCGAGAGCGGTGTTTACAGTATGGACGTAGTAGAACCAAGCACGAACTTGACCGACATATTCAACAATGAAGTCTGCCGGATAATTGCGCTCAAATTTCTCTTTGTTTTCAAACGGGTAGTGGAGTTGAGCAAACGGCATGGAGCCTGATTCAAACCAACAGTCGATGACTTTCTCGATACGAGTGAAGTGTTCGCCTTTGATATCAAATTCGATTTCATCAACCCATGGGCGGTGGTAGTCATCAAGGACTTTGCCAGATAATTCTTCGAGTTCTTTGTAGCTCCCAACTACTTTAATACTACCTTTATCGCCCTTCCAGACCGGCATAGCGGTAGCCCAGAAGCGATCACGAGAGAGATTCCAATCCGGAGCTTGTTCGATATTCTTGGCAAAACGACCATGTTTTAAATGCTCTGGGAACCAGTTGATGTTTTCGTTTTCTTCGAGCATCATTTTCTTTTGACCATCTATATCAAAGAACCAAGACGGGAAGGCACGATACATGATGCGCTCTTTAGAACGCGGGTTGAACGGATATTCGTGCTGAATATACTCAATTTTATAAATGATTCCCTTGTCTTCCATGCACTTGGCAATAAACTTGTTTGCATCCCATATTTGAATGCCGTGTTCGTCGGTGTCACGGACGCCGAGAGCGTGAAGTTTTTTAGCATATTCTTCGGTATAATAACCGTTTTCATCCAAAGTGTCGACAAATTCAATTTCTTTATCATGCTTTAAATAGAGGGCGTAATCGTCTTCACCGTAGGCCGGAGCACAGTGAACGATGCCGGTACCCTCTTCGGAACCAACAAAATCAGCAGCATAGACTTTACAAGTAGTACCATCGATAGACTCATATTCTTGACCAACGAGATTTTTACCATTAACGGTTTCTAATACTTCATATTTTTCGTCTTTCAATACGGCTTCGAGGCGAGATTTAGCCAAGATAAAGACTTCTTTTTTGACTTTCACTTTAGCATATTCCATAGTGGAGCTGACGGCAAGCATACGGTTTGCCATTAAAGTCCAAGGAGTCGTGGTCCAAGCCAAGAAATAGATGTCTTTTTTATCTTTTAATTTGAATTTGACGTAAGCGGATGGGTCGGTAACGGTTTGGTAGGCGTCGTTATCCATAGTAACTTCGGCTTTAGAAACTGGGGTGGCAAATTTAGTGTCATACATCAAGACCTTGCGACCTTCGTAGATTTTACCGGCTTCGTAGAGCTTCTTAAAGGCCCACCAGACGGATTCCATGAAGTCTTTATTCATGGTGCGATAAGCGTTGTCAAAATCAACCCAGCGGCCAATACGATCAATAGTGGAACGCCAAGTTTCGGAGTTGGCGACCATGGATTCGCGAGCTTTAGTGATATATTCTTCGAGCGACCATTTGGTACCGATTTCGCGGCGGTCAGTGATACCGAGTTGTTTCTCAACGAAGTTTTCGGCTGGGAGACCATGGCAGTCCCAACCCCAGCGTCGTTCAACGCGACGACCGTTCATGGTCCAGTAGCGTGGGACGGCATCTTTAACAATGGAGCTAAGAAGCGTTCCATGATGAGGATTACCGGTAATAAACGGAGGACCATCATAAAAGACATATGATTTATCAATCGGACGGTTCTCGACCGATTTTTCAAAGGTTTTGTTTTTCTTCCACCAGTCAACAAGAGCTTTTTCGTATTCGACAGCTTTGCGACGGTTGCCCGAAGTATATTTCATTTTGACTCCTTTAAATTAAAAAATCCAATGGTTTTGCCATTGGAACTCATAAGAGCGGTACCATCCAATTTCCGGCGCCTGCCGGCACTTGATTATTCTCTTACGCGGATTCACGAACGGTTCTAATCAGGACACTTCCCTTTCTTCCGTTAGCTCGCAGTTGATAGCTGCTAATAACGCTTTTTTATATTCTATCATGTTTTAACCAAAAACAAAAGCAAGAGCGATTAATAATGTCATCGAGTGTAGTAGAGGACTTCGTCGATGAGTGGGAGCATGCGACCGCGCCAGAGACTTAATACGGCACCGTTGTCGTCAAGAGCAATGATGGTGGGAAATTCTACAATATCGTGAGCCTCGCAAAAGAATGGATCATCGTCCGGACTCATTTTTTCGATTTCGTGGCCAGTTTGGCGATAAAAGTTTTCGAGCCATTCTTCTACGGTGCGGGTGTAATCCTCATTATCCCTATATATGCATATTACTCTCATTTTTTTGATTTTTGCTCCTTTAAAATGTTTTCAAAATCTTCGAGGGTTTTAAATTCACGAAAAACAGAAGCAAAACGAACATAGGCGACTTCATTAACTTCGGCAAGAACATCAAGGACGGCTTCGCCAATTTGTTTTGAGGTAATTTGGTCAGTATTGTAACTATATAATATATCTGTAGCTCGCGTGACAACATCTTCAACTTCGAGTTCGGAATTAAAGAATTTACCGACGCTACGCTTAACGGCTAAGAGGAGCTTATCACGATCGTAGATTTCTTTATTGCCACTACGTTTGATAACAGTTAGTGGTGGCATTTCAATGCGTTCGTAAGTAGTAAAGCGACGGCCATCATTGGATTCACGACGACGGCGAATCATGGTGCCGTCTACCGTTTCGCGGCTTTCTAATACCTTGCTGTCGCCGATGCGGAAATTGTGATCCATGCCCACTCCTTAGTTCTTTTTCTTTTTACCTCGCAAACGTTCTCTTAATGAAGGTGGAACATCCATTTCATCGTCATCAGAAGTGGTGGTCGGCTCTGGTTCTGGCTCGCTTTTAATGCTGTCCCACATATTGGATTTGTTTTCTACGGCAAAATCTTTAGCTTCGGTAGCAGGACGTTCGTTTCCAACATTAGTCGGTTTTTCGTCGGTAGCCGGTTCATCATTTTTGTTATTGTAGTAGTCAGAATCAAAACCTGTAGCAACTACGGTAACAATAATTTCGTCTTCGAGTTCTGGGCGAATTGATGCACCAAAGATGATGTTGGCATCCGGTGAAACAGCTCCAGTAATAACCTCGGCAGCTTCTTGAACTTCACTCATACTCATATCAAATCCACCAGCGACCGAGAAGAGGACGCCACGAGCACCTTCGATTTTAACTTCGATAAGTGGTGATTCAACAGCTTGTTGCGCAGCTAAGACGGCACGGTTTTCGCCGGAAGCATGACCGATACCCATAAGAGCGGAACCAGCATTTTTCATAATGGCTTTGACATCGGCAAAGTCGAGATTAATTAATGAATGCTCGGTAATAAGTTCGGAAATACCTTGAACGCCTTGGCGAAGAACATCGTCAGCAATTTTGAAGGTTTCGAGTAGTGGTGTGCGAGGATCAATAGTTTGCAAGAGCCTATCATTCGGGATAGTGATGATAGCATCTACTTGACGTGATAATTTATCAATAGCAAGGTCGGCATTGTTGCGACGACGAGCGCCTTCAAACGTGAATGGTTTAGTAGCAACGCCAACAGTCAAAATATCCATCTTGCGGGATTCTTCTGCGACAACTGGGCCTGCGCCTGAACCGGTACCACCACCAGCACCGAGAGTAATGAAGACCATGTCAGCACCTTCGAGAGCTTTATCAATGGCTTCGCGGCCTTCTTCGGCGGCTTCGCGGCCTTTTTCTGGATCGCCACCAGCACCTAAACCTTTACCGATATGAACCTTAACATCGGCCGTGGAGTGATGAAGTGCTTGCGCATCGGTGTTGATAGCCACAAACTCAACCCCATTTAGGCCTACTTCTTTCATTCTTTCAATTGCGGAACCACCGGCACCGCCTACGCCCACTACTTTGATACTTGCTTTGCTTTCCACCTCTGTCGGTTTAACTTCTGGCATATTTTTTCCTCGCTTTATATAAGAATATAATACTCCTAATCTACTCTAAAATCAAGAGGAATATAAACCTAAAAATGCATTTATTGGTCGTCGATGCAGTAGTTTTGGATGGTGTCGCCTTCGAGGCGATATAGGATGGCAAAGTGACGCTTGGTAGAGGCAATAACAGCGTCGCCGACACAGCGGCCGCCAGGAACTACATAGATTGTATACTCATCAAATGCGCTACCAGATTCGCCATCTTTGATTGAATAGGATTTATTGGTAGCATCTACCAATGCAAGTTGGCTGTTACCGATTGATTCAGCTTGGCCAATGTTGGATTCGATGGCCCAATTTGGAGTAATAACCATACTGTAGGTAACGCCGTTTGGGTCCTCAAAGCTGTTTGGCTTAGCCTCGCTCCCAGATAAAACGCCGTTCATGTAATCACGAATAAATGCACATGCCGTATTACTAGTGCAATCATCCGGGAACGTATTATCACCTTTGTTTTGTGTTCTCGAATCCCATTTGCCAGCTTCTGGCAGATTAATCTGTTGGTTCGAGTGGTTTGTTTGATATTGCACGAGTGACGTATCAACGCGAGACATATCATTGCGGCGTGCGGTGTTTCTCTGGCTAACAACCATGGTATCGTTAGACGCTTCCTTGTTAGAACTGCTTTCTGATGATTCATCGTACCAATCCTGATTTGGATAGCCTAAATCGATGAGTGTTGAGCGGGCGAGCTCTTCACTTCCACACGTGACGGAAAGAAGAAATCCATCCGCTTCGATTGTGTAGCCTGCGGGCAATACACTTGAAGTTAATGATATTCCGCCATGGTATTTGGTGTATGAGTCATCCTTTTTTATTACCTCTAAACTTGTCGACATACTTGAAAATATCTTTTCGATGTTTGTGGTCGCTTCTTCATCTGAGCTATTATATACTGCCGCGGTGATTGAAATTGTGTCCGTAACAGATACATCTTCACCTGATGAACTACTATTTGTACAAGCCAAATATGAGTAGCCGTCATTTGGTTTGGATTGTAAAACATATTGCAATTTTTGCTCTGTGCAATAATCTTCTATTTCTCTTAATGTAGGATTGGTAAACGATGTTTTATTGTCTTGTTTGTTGTCGGTGTTTGAAGATTGGTTGTCTGAACCGCCCTGGTCGGAACCACCAGGACCATCATTTTTGCTCGGTAAAAGTGTCGGAACAATAACTACAGCAGCGATAATACCGATTATCAATAGTATGGCTAATAATAGGATGGTTTTTTTGTTGGTTTTTTTCTTGGGACCGCCGTTGAGAATAATCGGGTCATTATTCTGTGGTGAAGTAAATTGATTACTTTGTATACCAAAAGGTTGAGGCTCGAACGATTGAAACTGCGATTGCGGCGTTTGGTTTAGATTTATTGGGCTTGATTGATCAAATGGTTGAGAAGCAGGCTGAGATATTGGACCATTACTAAATGGATTTTGGTTCGGCAGCGGGTTCATCCCAGGATTTGGGCCTGGATTCGGCACAGGGTTTGGTCCCGAAGCCATATTGTTCGGTAAAAATGGGTTACTATCCATAATCTTTTATTAAAACTTACTAAAAATACGCTTAAAGATATTTGGCTTAGATGATTTAGGTTTTTTGGCTTTTTTCGAGCGCTTACCAGATGACTGAAGCTGGTCAATAGATTCGGCAGCAAACATAGCGAGACCAACGGCTACGGCATATTCTGGTTTAGCAATGGCTTCAGAGACGCCACCAACTTCTTGAGGAATACCGATTTTAACAGCAGTTTCTAAGACTTCTTTGGCAAATATTTCAATATCACGCATCTTGGCACCACCACCAGTGAGGATGATTCCCTCTGGAAGACGTTGATCGTAATGAGCAGATTTAAGTTTTTTACGGATTTCGGTAAAGATTTCCTCGAGGCGTGCTTTAACAACTTCCTCGACTTCTTTGCGGTCGAAATTGCGTTCAGTTTTGCCTTCTTTGCCAACCTTAATTACTGGGCTCTTTTCAGAACCAAAAACACCAGTAACAAAACGAGTTTTGATTTCTTCGGCCATTTCAGGATCGATGGCAAGAACGATAGCTAAATCATTGGTGATGTTATTAGAACCGGCAGGAACCACGCCGACATATTGTAAATCATTTTCCTCATAAACAGCAACTGACGTAGTGGCAGCGCCAATGTCTATAACAGCAACACCATTTTCTTTTTGGCGCTCAGATAGGACGGCTTTGGCCGCTGCG
>JAEEGL012990100.1_pt1 | contig 21777 bp, 22 predicted proteins | sample 9134231 | NCBI WGS metagenome assembly JAEEGL01 (sample SAMN16246548, study PRJNA631951) | gut metagenome | biome: gut microbiome; feature: rumen; material: fiber-attached | host: Bos | place: Iran: Karaj | collected 2018-10
ATTGTAATAAAAAGATATGCAAGTATTCTCTTTTTAGGCAATGATATAAAATTTCCACTTATAATCTTAAAAATCTTTTTCATAGTTGAATCTCCTGATAGAATTTCTTAAAACGAAAACGAGCGAAGCGAAGTTTTCGTTTTAAGGGGATTTGTCAATCCCCTTTGACCACTGTACAGTGGTCAAAAATTTTTTTTGTTTAAAAAAATTAATTTTACAGATATACGATTAATATATGTGTATGATTATTGATGTTTCTGAAAAGACTATAAAAAATCTCCGCTTGCTGATGCAAAATCTGTTTTGGAAGATGAGGCTATCAATGAAATTCTTGAACCTGTGAGAGAATCAAAAAAGAACATAGACAAAAAAATCCCCGGCCTCATTCTTGAAACCGGGGGTAGAGTCGCAAGCAGTGCTTGGTCTATTTATTACACTAAACCTTGTGCAACCATAGCCTTGGCGACTTTGACAAATCCGGCGATGTTTGCACCTGCAACGTAGTCACCTTCTGTGGCGTACTTCTTTGCATTGTCATAAGCATTGTCGTGGATGTTTGTCATAATCTGCTTGAGCTTTGCATCAACTTCTTCGAATGTCCATGAGAGGCGCTCTGAGTTCTGGCTCATTTCCAATCCGGAAACTGCTACACCACCGGCGTTTGAAGCCTTTCCAGGTGCGAACATAACATTGTTCTTCTGGAGGTACTTGATTGCTTCTGCACGTGTAGGCATGTTTGCACCTTCTGCAACAAGCTGGACACCATTTGCGACGAGCTTCTTTGCATCTTCTTCGTAGATTTCATCCTGAGTTGCGCATGGGAATGCAAGGTCAGCCTTTACGCCCCATGGCTTTTCTCCCTTGAAGAATTTTGCCTTTGGATATTTCTTAACGTAAGCGTCTATCTTTTCTTTGTTTGCGCGGAATTCCTTGACGTACTCAAGTTTTTCCTGTGTGATTCCATCTTCATCAAGGATGTATCCAGATGAGTCAGAGAGTGTGAGGACTTTTCCACCAAGCTGGAGGAGCTTTTCACAAGCATACTGAGCAACGTTTCCATCTCCAGAGATGATTGCTGTCTTGCCCTTGAAATCCTGTCCCTTCTTTGCGAGCATACACTCTGCGAAGTAGATGAGTCCGTATCCGGTTGCCTCTGTACGTGCCAAAGAGCCGCCGAACTCAAGTCCCTTTCCAGTAAGAACGCCTGTATATTCGTTGCGGATTCTCTTGTACTGTCCGAACATATATGCAACTTCTTTTCCACCTACACCCTTGTCACCGGCTGGAACGTCGGTATCAGGTCCAATGTGGCGGTAAAGTTCAGTAACGAATGACTGGCAGAAACGCATGATTTCGGCATCGCTCTTTCCGTGTCCGTCGAAATCAGAACCACCTTTTCCACCACCCATCGGGAGAGTTGTAAGAGAGTTCTTGAGAACCTGTTCAAATCCAAGGAACTTCAGGACATCAAGACCAACTTCCGGGCTGAAACGAAGTCCTCCCTTGTAAGGTCCGATTGCACTGTTGAACTGAACGCGGAATCCACGGTTCACGTGAGGCTTTCCCTGGTCATCTGTCCAAGGAACACGGAACATAATGATGCGCTCTGGTTCTGTCAGACGCTCGAGAACTGCATACTCCTCAAGTTTCGGCATCTGATCAACAGCTGGAGAAATTGCCTCGAGAACGAGACCCACTGCCTGCAGGAAGTGCTCCTGGTCTGCATAACGTTTGCTGACATCGTCCCAAACACGTTTGCAGTAAGCATTCTTAATATTGTATTCCATTTTCACCCCTACAGCATCCGCCCCTTACTTCGGATACTGATTCTATGTATAGAAAGATTATAGCCACATTTTATGACTTAGAAAAGTACGAAAGGCAAAAATATGCATGAAAATTCAATAAATTTGCAAAAAAAATGAAAATCAGATTACAGAAAGACAACCTGATTCCATCAACTTGAAAAAATCCTGCAGCCGTGCCTTCCGTTTTCTTTTACCTGATACAGGGCTTCATCGGCATTTTTAAATAGGGTTTCGTTGTAGCCGACTTCGCTGAATGCGACACCGACGCTGACTGAGACATTTTTTATGTCGTGGAGTCCGGAAAGCTCTTCGTTTATCCGGGAAATCTTTTCTATAATCGTATTACCGGCTTCCTCGGGACAACCAGGCAAAATCACCGCAAACTCATCGCCTCCGATTCTTGCAACAAAGTCTCCGCTTCGGAAAGTTTCGGTAAGAATCCTTGCAAGTTCCTTCAACGCTATGTCACCGCCCGAATGACCGTAAGTGTCGTTTATGCTCTTGAAATTGTCCATGTCAATCAAAAGCAAGGCAATCCTTTCCTGCTGTTCAGCAGAGTTCCTGCATATCTGGTCAAATGCCCTGCGGTTGAGGATTCCGGTAAGCGCGTCATATTCGGCCTTCTGCAGAAGAGATTTTTCGTTCATGGCCTTTCTGTCGTAAATCTCGTTGTAGCTCTGTGCAAGCTCCCGACATTCCTGGGAACCAATGACGTTGAGCCTTGAATCATTTTTTATGGATTTTCTGAACCTGGTCAAAGGTATGACTATAAGGAAAGCAAAAACCACGACCATAAGCACGTTCAAAACAAGCAGGACTATATACTGGAACCTGAGCCTGTTCAGATTCACACCCAGCTCATATGCGTTCATGTTCAGCTCGTCCTTTACCTGCTGCTCAATGCTGTCAACCGTGAGACTACAGTTTTCGTTTATGCGCTTTTTATAAATCTGATAGCCCCCTTCAAAAAGATTGTTTATGATTTTCTTATGAAGCTGCTCGCCGTCAAGCTGCCTGTCAAGGACACCGATATTAATGTCTTTAATCAAAGGCGGAAGATTTTCTTCACCGATGAGCATATAGCCAAGCCTGATTGTATAAAGCTCCATGTTGATTAGGCCCTGCGCCTGTTCAATTGCAATACCGAGCCTCTGAAGTGCAAGATCCTTTTCATTGCAGACCTGCCGTATCATTTCCAAAGCCTGCTCCTGCCTTTTGGTCACCTCGATTTCTTCAAAATAGCGTTCAGCATATTCCTTGTCCAGGGTTACGGCAAACAGACGTGCGTTATCGGTCAGATAATCCGCGCTTTCTTCTATATATTGAGAGCCTTTTTCACAGGTGATGAATTTCTCTATATTTGTTTCCACTGCATGAAACTTTTTGTTTACGATATTCGAAATGACTATAATGAATACAAATACGACCGCCATGACCAGAATGGCCAAAGAATTGAGGCGGATTATATTTATACCGTTTCTTTTCCGATTTTCCTTGCTCACTTTGAAAAGTCCAGAATGTTTTTATAGAAATCCGGATCCGATGCAGACGCTTTTTTGATTACGTCGGCACATGCATCCTGCCACGGTTTTACATCAGTCACGTCAGTAATCACGGCACCTTCAGTTTCAAGCTGGGTGCGCACGCGGTCTTCTTCCGACTGGGAAAGATTCCTGCAATAATCTGCGGCGTATTTTCCTGCCTCAATCAGAATCTGCTTCTGTTTTTCGGAAAGGGAATTCCATGCTTCCAAAGTTATTACAGGTTCCATAACACCGAGCGTGTGGCCGTCCATTATCATGTAAGGCGCGACCTCGTGGAAATGGTTCGCTAGATAATTGGCTATGGGCTGTTCGGCTACATCCACGGTTCCAGTCTTAAAAGCAGAATACAAATCTACGAAATTTACAGGAACGCTTTTGGCTCCAAGGGCTGCAATCATTCCCTGCATTGCGTCGTCATTTGTTCCGCGGACCGACAATCCGGCAAAATCATCGCAACCTTTTATCTTTGTGGTTGAGAAAAAGTGCCTGAATCCTTCTTCCGCAAAGAAAAGCCCCTTTACTTTCAGACCCTTGTCCACCGGTTCGTTCAAAAGTGTCTGCGCGGTCTCTGAGCGGGCAAAATTCCAGAAATGATCTTTGTTTGAGAAAGTGAAAGGAACCGAAAGAAGCCCCGTTTTGTTGCAGCCGTAAGGAGCCATGTTCTGGGCCGACATGCGCAGGATGTGGATGGAACTACCTCCGTTCAAAATCATCGACATGACTGAATCCACGTCACCAAGAACGCCCGAGCAGTGAAGGTCAATCTTCATTTTTCCGCCGGAAAGCTCTTCGACCTTCTGCTTGAAAGCCTGATCCATCTGACCGGCAATCGTTTCCAGCGGATTCACCTCTGCCATCACAAGGGTTACCTCTTTATCCTCGACATCCTTTTTTGAGCAGGAAAACAGGGCAAGAAAAGACAGGGACAATAAAGCACAGGCCAATCCGTTTATTTTCATAAGACAAACATCTCCAGTTTTTAGGAAAACAACCAATTGTTTCTATTATAATCTGTGTTAATTCAACTGTCAAATGTGAGTATGAGATATATGCACACTTGAACACGCGATAAAACATGCTATAATGGTTATCTATAAATATGGAAGATTAAATAAATTTTTGGGGGAGAGTTATGACCAAACATCAAAAAACGGCAGTTGTTTTGAATGTTCTGATTTTTGTGACCATGGCTTTTGCTACGGTCAGCATGATTGTAGGCTTTTATTTTATGGGGGAGGTGAAATTTCTTTCGGCGAGCAATTTCTCTGCCTTCAAGTATTTTACTGTGGACTCGAATGTTTTTGCGGGGCTTGTCGCTCTGGCCTTCCTGATTTTTAAACTTTCGCCGGCTGGAAAAAGGAGCGCGAAACTTCCGAGGGTGCTTTATGTTTTGAAACTTGCGGCGACCACCGGGGTGACTCTCACGATGATGGTGACTGTGTTTTTTCTGGCCCCGCATACAACGACAACTTATTTTGCATATTTTATGAACTCAAATTTTTTCATGCATCTTGTGACTCCGCTCCTTTGCATAATCAGCTTTGTGTTTTTTGAGCCTGCCGAAAAACAGTCGTTCCCAGTCACTTTTGCGGGAATCATTCCGATGGTGCTTTACGGATTTTTCTACATCCCGAACATTCTTCTGCATCTTGAAAACGGAAAGACTTCACATACCTACGACTGGTATGGTTTTTTGGATGGCGGACTGAACACAATCTGGTTTGTGATTCCGGTAATCCTTGTCGTGACATGGATTTTTTCAATACTGCTCTGGGTGCTGAACAAAAAGATTGCGAGATAAAGAAAATCCGGTTGACCTGTGAGGTGCAGAATCAGCCGGATTGTTTTTTGTTTTAGGGCTTACTTGAATCAGTGCGAGGAATTGTATTTGTCCAGCTGGCTCTGTAGTTCGGAAATCACCCGCTCTATGCCGGCAGCCTTCAATGCCGCCCTGAATTGCGCAACATAGGTAACAGGGTCTGCCTCCTGTCCGAAACATATTCTTCCCATGTATTCGCCATAGACATCGCTTATTGCCGCAAGCTCCTCCCAGCTGTGGACCCCATTCGGAAGACCAGCCTCTTTCGCCCAGTCTGTGCGGTCCCGACCAAATCGACGGTTCCATCCATCTGAGCGAGCGTTACATCATAGTTGAAAAGATAGTCGCTCCACGGAATGAAATAAAGTTGCAGCTCCGCTAAGAATTGACCATTTTATTGCGGACCCGGCAGGAATATGGTAAAATCAAAGACAGGTTGTTGCGGAAGATGGAACTTTATTCAAAACGGATGCGCATAATTTTTAGAATCTTTTCTCTAGGGATGGCGGTCGCTATGCTGGTGGCGAACGTCTGCATCTGTGTCACCAAAGGATTCCCGAACATGGACGACTATAAAAACAATGTGACGTTCATTGTGAATGTTGTCTTCATCGCCGGATTTGTCGCCGCATTTTTCTTCCCCGCCAAACTTGAGATTTTTTCGTTGCTCGCATTTCTGTACAGCGCGAATGTCTTTATCCTGGAGCCAAAAAGTTTAATCGGCATCCCGATGTATTTTTTGAGCATTGCAACCCTCTATGTCCGTGGATTTTTCAAGCGCTATTCCAAAATCAGAGTCACCATAGGGATTGTGGTCTATTTTTTACTGATTCTGTCCGAAATCAGATTTGGCATGGAGTTTTTTGTTGACTGCTTCCTTGAAAAAATGGGCTACACTTTTGTCCTCACCGCGATTGCTTTTTTCATACAAATCCGTTCCTATGACTTGAATGAGCTGAAAAAAAATGACAAAAAGCTTGATTTGGGAATCTACCCGGAACTCAACAGCCGTGACGCGGAATGGCTTTGCAGGATTCAGAAAAACGAAAAATACACGAGCATTGCGATTGACTACAGCATGGCGGTTGGCTCGGTCAAAAATAGAATCAAATTCATCTTCGATACCATAGGGGTGGGCGACCGTAAGGGATTTCTTGATGAATATGCTGACTGCGAGATTGTCTATACAAATGTTCAGCTAAAGAGGGGCGGAATTAAAAAATCTGCTCCAAAATTACGTATGTAATATCCAAATATGACCCGAATGTGACCTTTTTCCCCGCGAATATGACCTTCTGTTACCTAGACAATGCCGAAATTCGGGGTATACTGACATTGTTCAGACGGCTTTTCGATTTCAGGAGGTGGCTATGAACTGTTTTAAAAAAGTTGTTCTCGTGATTTCTCTGGCTCTTGTTGCGGGGCTTGGTTTTTCAAAGGAGGAGCTGAACGAGGACCGGCGTGTTGAACTGAATGTCAGCGATGCGGTTTTTGCAGGGGTTTTTACTTTCGGTACTACACAGGACGTGTGTCTTGATTTTACAGGCTGCAACAACCGTTTTGGACTGCGCCTTGGTGTAAAGACCCGGGAAATCTGGGAGTATACCGACATGGGCAAGGGGATGACATTTTATTGGAATCCGTATATCGGTCTGGACATTTTTAATGGATGCCTTATGGTTGGACTGGTTCCTACAAAATTTATGGATGGAATGGCTTTCCCACCATACTTTGCACTGTGTTGGGATTTTGATGTTATACCTATTAAAAATGGTCTTTCAAACAGCCTTGCGATTCGTGTGGGAGCAGAATATTACTGTGATGTTTTTGATTCGACCAGTGATGCGCTTTTTAATGTGTTTGCCACGTTTTTAAAATCCTGTTTCCCTAAATTCTATGTCGGCGTGACATACAAATTTGGCTGCGGATTCGGTGGTGAAAAAAAATCAGCCGCAACTTTTATTGGCGCACCGATTGAACGCACCCCAAAATCAGATTCCGAAATCAAGCATGGGCATGACGATGGAGGCTGCTTTGAGGATTCGGACGAACTTGACAAAAGCGATGAACTGGAAGATGATTTAAGCATCTTGTTTTAAACATCGGAGGTCAGATGAAAAAGGCTTTTCTGTTCTCTATTATACTCGTGCTGTGTCTTCCATTTGTTTCCGCCCAGGAAAACGACATGGACTACTATCTTACCGTGGTAAGGAAACGTTCAGCGTAGTTCATGGAATGTTCGGTGTGATTGCCCGAGACAGGGTTCCGGTCTACGAAAACATGACGCACGAATTTGACGAGGAGCCGATTTTCTATCTTGATAAAAATGAGGTTGTGAATTTCCTCCGCGTGTCAAAGGATGCCTGGCAATACAGGTCCGGGGATTATTTCCACCGCTGGAAGATAGAGACTAAGGATGATTTCCGCGAGGGCTGGATTTCCGGCCACGACGTTATTTTGATTTCAAACAGCCATAATTTCGTTCCGCTGTACAGGGAGTCAACCGGATATTTTTACATAAACGGCGGTGCTTACTACGATGGAACTTTTCAGCCTCCATTTACTGCGATGGTGACAGGATTCCAAAAAGGCGGCAAGGGTTATTGGAACGGCGACATTGAGTATCTGGAAATGGAGAAGGGCGACACACCTTTTTACCTTGAATATCCCGCTCCGGATTATAAGAACAAAATCATTGTGCTAAAGTGGGACGAAGAAGACGGAAATTTTGTAAGCCGGGTAATCAATACTTCGGTTGACCCCTCCGACTACCGTTATGTTCAAGAGGAAAATGCGTGCCGGGAAAACGATGCAATCCTTAAGACAAGGGAAAGTTTCATGTCGGAAGAATACTACGCGCTGATTGAGGCCATAGAGACAAATGACATGGAGCTTCTTAAAAAGGTAATCGCTACAGGGTATAAGGCGGAACCGATGTCCCCGGATAAAAGTCCGCTCGTCCGCGCTGCAAAAAACAAAAATGATGCGGCCCTTAAGCTCATGCTCGAAAACGGTTTTCCAAATGCCGTAATGGTCTCCTCCCATGAGTATGACGAAATAATACCGGTCGAAATTGAAAAATTTCAGTGAGTTGACTCACTAAAATTCAGTGAGTTAACTCACTTGAAAAATAGTATTGAGGTGGGTATTCTGCCCGCAAGCACAAAAATTCTGCAATGAATTAAAACTTGCGAGGAGATTTACTATGAAAAAGATTATTGGAAAACTTGCGGCGGTTCTGGCTGTGGGACTTTCACTTGTGTTTGCATCTTGTTCAACCGGTGTCGTTGATAACGGCACTGCACCAGAAATTAAGGATGCTTTTTTTGCTTCTCAGGTACATTCTGACAACACTTTTGAAAGCACAAAAGCAAATTACCTGACTACGACAATGAATATAAATAATTCTGATTATTACTACCTACCTTTCAAGCTATATGATCCTGACAAAGATATTCAAGAAATTTGGCTGAGTCGGACTAGTGATTTTTCAGGAATTTATTTTTATTGGAATAATATAGTTCAGGATAGAGAATATTCTGTTATTCTGTGTTCCTTTAGATGGTCTAATATTGAAAATAGAAATGAATTTGTTGGAACCGGTCCAATTTATTTAAAGGCAAAGGATGCCAAGGGAAATGTCGGCACTTTCACTATTCCCGGAATCACGATTACCAATAACTAATAGGATATAAAATCAACTTGTCCGTCTGAGGAGTGACCAGCTTTTCAGACGGATTTTTTTTTTGCACCAAGAATGTGCGTTCCAAAAATCAGTGAGTTAACTCACTAAAATTCAGTGCGTAAACTCACTGAATTTCAGTGGGTAAAACTCACTATCTTTTTATAAATTCCTTTTGTATTATTCAATCAATAATTCATAACAAAGGAGTAATATTATGAAGAAGGTTGTTTCAGTTTTGATTCTGGCTTTGGCGGTATCATGTGCATTTGTTTCTTGCAAGTCAAAGGAACAGAAGGAATTGGAAGCTGCAACAAAGGCAGCAACAAAGGCCTATGGTGATGCAGTTGATGCAGCAAAAGCTCTTGGATTCTAATTTTGAACTGACGTTCTGTAGTAAATCCAAAATTTGCTCAGTTTGCTGAGCAGAAAAAGGGGTTGTCCGAATATCATTTAGATAACTTTTGGACAGCCCCATTTTTTTAACACTGTAAATTAAAAATTTTAATAAGGAGTTTTTATGGCGGATGAAGAAAATGGAGCTGGTGTTTCTAACGAAAACACAAATCCAGATGACAAGGGAAATGTGGCGGGAGAGAAGGCAAAACTTGCTGGCGCTGGTGTAAAATCTGCAATAGACAAATTACCTTTCAATGGCATGGCTAAAAAGGTTCCCGCGCTGTCAAAATTTTCTGCTTTTGCAAACTATGCGGTAATTGCGCTTGTTGTGGTGGTGCTCGTGGTTGTTATCGCTGTTGTCGCAGGTGGTGGCGGAAGAATGTCGGAAGAAGAAGCTGTTATTGCACAGTACCTCCTGTCTGGCGAAGATTTTGATGATGAAATTATTCAAAACATGTGGGACGAATACAATAGCAAGAGTGCGGATGAGAAGAAATTTGAAATGGAAGCAGCTAAAATTTCCATCTCCACGGCTCTGAAATATGACAAGGCCAATGCTAAAAAAGCTGTGGGAATCGCAAAAGCAAAGGCGAAAATTTTCAAAAAGAAGTCTGATGCGGAAAAAGCAAAATTGGACAAGCTGTACAAGGAAATGACCTCAAATGATATGCTTGTAAAACTTGGTGACATTTACATGATGAAGACAGAGGTGACACAAGGATTGTACAAGGCTGTTACTGGAAAAAGTCCTTCAAAATATCCTGGTGACGACTATCGTCCGGTGGAATCAATAACTTGGAAGGAAGCTGTCGAATTCTGCAATCGTCTGAGTGAAAAACAAAAACTGAAGCCCTGCTATATCGTAAACCGGACCACGGATGTTGCCTCATGGGGTAAATATCAAAGCTATGATGTCGAACTGGACAGTACCGCAAATGGCTGGAGATTGCCAACCTCTACTGAATGGCGCAATGCAGCTGATGACGGACACAAGTATTCCGGAAGCGACGAAATAGACGAGGTTGGCTGGTATAAGGAAAACAGTGAAGACCATCCGCACAAGGTTGGAACAAAAAAGCCAAATAAGAATGGACTCTTCGATATGACAGGCAATGTTGAGGAATTCTGCTGGGACAAAAACGAGGACAACTCTCCATTTGTACTGGGTGGAAGTTGGCTTGTTTCAGATAAAAGTTGTGAAATTTCCGCAGCTGACACTGGTATTTCAAGTTATTCCTGCAGAGGTTGCCGTTTAGTTCGTCCCGCAAAATAAAATACAACAGGTCGCTTTGACTTGAATTACCTCCTGATTTGCCGGAGGCCATGCTTATGGTCGCCGGTTTTTTTGTTGTAAATTCCCTCAGAATACGCTATATTTTATTTGATGAATCTATTTTAAAGGAGGCAGAGTATGGCAACTTCAAGTTTATACAAGACATTTTCTCTTAAAACAAAAGAAGAGACAAATGCATTCATGCAGATGTTTGAAGAGTCTCTTCGCAATCCTCAGAAGATAGAGCCGTCCGGCGTGGAAATGGCAAGCGATGACGATACGAAAAAATTGATAGAGGCATTGAGAAAGCAATATGCAGACAAACTTGCTAAGTAATATCTAAAACTCTACAGATGGGGAGCCACTTTTTACTTTGTTGTCAGATTCTTTCATTTCAAAAAACAAGGATGTTGAAGCTTTTTTGAAGGAAAAGTCTTGTCAGTCATCAAAACTTTATACTTCTGCAACTTATCTGGTCTATAATATTGCAGAACAGACGGATTTGCTAGGCTATTTTACTCTTGCTACAAAAATGCTTACAATCAGACCAGATAGCTTGAATTTATCTCAGACAAAAATTATAAAAAGATTTGTAAGCCTTGATTTAGATACAAATACTTTCAGATTACCGGCTGTTCTGCTTGCACAATTTGGCAGGAACTTTTCAGAAAGCTCCGCGTCAATAAAGGGTGTGGAGTTGATGAAAATTGCTATGGAACGAATCGAAAGAGCTGTTTCACTAACGAGCGGTAAAATCGCGTTTTTGGAATGTGAACCTAACGAAAAACTTGTGCATTTTTATGAAAACTGCGGATTCAGGCTGCTTGGCAATATTGTTTATTCGAAAACCAATAAAGAACTTATCCAGATGTTCCGTGTAATCTAAAGTCGTTGAATTTCCCATTTTTAAATTTTTTGCATCAAAAACATACTTTCCTCAAAAAATCAGTGAGAAAACTCACGGAAAATCAGTGAGTTAACTCACCGAATTTCAGTGCGTAAACTCACTAGGTTTTTATAAACTTTTTTTATATTATCCAATCCACAATTCATAACAAAGGAGTAATATTATGAAGAAGGTTGTTTCAGTTTTGGTTCTGGCTTTGGCGGTATCATGTGCGTTTGTTTCTTGCAAGTCAAAGGAACAGAAGGAATTGGAGGCTGCAACAAAGGCCTATACTAATGCCCTTAGCACAACAGAGGATGCTCTTGATGCTGCAAGCGGTGCACTTGATACCCTTAACTCAACAAAGGGTGCCCTTAATTCAGCAAAGGGTGCGCTTGATACAGCAAATGCTGCGCTTGATGCTCTTGATTCACTTGACACACTTGACTCAACAAAGGGTGCGCTTGATGCTGCAAACAGTGCGCTTAATGCTTTGAATGCTCTTGGATTCTAATTTTGAACTGACGTTCTGTAGTAAATCCAAAATTTGCTCACTTTGCTGAGCATAAAAAAGGGACTGCCCGAATATCTTTTAGATAACTTTTGGACAGCCCCATTTTTTTTGTTTTTGTCTTAAGGTAGGTTTTAGATAAAAATCGTAAGTTGCCTTGACTTTGGGTGTGAAACGCTTTAAAATTGCCCTGACTTTGAGGTGAAAATGGAAGAAAATGCCCTTACTTTAGGATTTGACCGTAAAATCGACGCAGAACTAAAAAAATGGAAATACTCTGCGAACAGAAAACCGCTTGTCCTGCGTGGTGCGCGTCAGGTGGGAAAAACGACTGCCGTAAAAAGGTTTGCCGCTGAGTTTGAGACTTTCATCTACTTGAACATGGATGTGGCGGGTGACAGACAGCTTTTTGAAAATGATTTGGGCGTAAAGGAACTTTTTCAGATGGTCTGCTTCGAGAAAAACATTTCGCCTAAAGGAGAGACTCTTCTTTTCATCGACGAGATTCAGAATTCTGCGAATGCGGTGTCCCAGATGCGTTATTTTTTTGAGGAGATGCCGGAGCTTTTTGTAATCAGTGCGGGTTCGCTTTTGGAAATTATGATGGACATGCACAAGATAAGTTTTCCCGTCGGTCGCGTTGAGTACCGCTACATGTTTCCACTTTGCTTTGAGGAATTCCTTGATGCCATGGAAGAGACCCAGGCACTTGAATATTACCGCCAGACTCCTCCGCCAGCGTTTGCACATAAAAAGCTTTCCAGTCTTTTCCGTCTTTACACATTTGTCGGTGGAATGCCGGAAGCACTTGCCCGCTACAAGGAGACCAGGGATTTTTTGGAAGTGGCTGCGGTCTATGAAAATCTTTTTTCGGCTTTCAAGGATGACGTAACAAAATATGCGAAGAACACGGGTGAGACTAACATTATCCGCCATGTGATAGAAACTTCTCCGGCAGAGACAGGCAAGCGCATTACTTTTGAGAAATTCGGAAATTCCGGCTACAAGTCCAAGAAGGTGGGGAATGTCCTTCGTACATTGGAGCGTGCGATGATTCTGTACCTGCGTTATCCTGTAACGGAATTCTCGTTGCCCTTTATGCCTGATTTGAAATTGAAGCCTCAACTTCACTTTTTGGACTCGGGACTTTTGAATCATGCACTTGGAATCATGGGATTTTATTTCAAGGACGATTCTTTGAGCGACGTTTACAGCGGAAAACTTGCCGAGCAGATTGTCGGTCAGGAGCTGCTTTCCAGAACGAGCCGTAAACTTGAAAAGCCCTTGTTCTGGGTGAGGGAGAAAAAACAGTCGAATGCGGAAGTTGATTTTCTTATCGTAAGAAATACCGATGTGCTTCCGATTGAAGTAAAAAGTGGAAAGACCGGAACCCTGCGCTCGCTTCATTCCTATATTGAAAACTCCGGCGTGAATCTTGCCGTGCGGCTTTATGACGGAGAGTATTCGGTGGAGCATGCCGTAACACCAACACAGAGAAAACCTTTCACCTTGGTGAATCTGCCCCTGTATCTTGCCGCAAGAGTCGGGGATTTTATATAGACGGAATGTATTTGAAATGCTGGAAAATTTCAGTGAGAAAAACTCTCTAAAAATCAGTGAGTTAACTCACTGGAATTCTTTTTTTCTTCACCTTATACTATAACGATTGTAAGGAAGTGAAACTATGAACGAAAAGACAAAGAAGTTTTTTTTAATCTCTCTCGTGGTGATTGTCGCGGGCGTTCTTGATTTTTTTACGGAGACTCTTTTTCAGGAAGTGCTGCACGCGCCTTTTTTCTTTGACATGATTTTTGCAATGGCAGTCCTTTTTGTTTATGGCCCCATCGCGTCAATGTTCGTCTATGTCGTGAACGTCACGATTGTCTGCATAAAGATGAAAATCACTTACGGCTCCATGGATTTTGTCTACCTCTATTCGCTTTCCGCATTCGCAATTATTTTTATTACCTGGCTCTTTGTGCGCAAAAAGAAAAACCTCAAGAAGAGCATCAACTTCACATTCATCTACATCCTTACGGCAAGCGTCTGTGCGGCCCTTTGCAGCTGCGTCATCTCGGGACTGATTAATTTCTTCGCCTACAATATGAGCGCACGGAGCCTTGATGTGGAAAAAATCATCTTCGCATTTACCGGGGAACAGCTTGGTGTTCTTGCCTCAAGCATTCTGGGCCGCATCCCAATTACGGTTCTGGACAGGATTATCACCACATTCGCAGGGTTTGGCCTTTCGATTCTGTATACTAAACTTTTGTATAGATGGGGGGGGGTACAACAGATAAAAAATGAATATGAAAAAATTTCCCCTCATCCTTATGATTCTCGTTTTGCTTTTCACACTCGTGTGCTGCACAAAAAAAATCGAAGAGGAATTCTATGACTCAAAGGTCCTCTATCTTGCGTGGAAGAATTTTAACGACAGAAAAGATGCCGCTTCATGTATAAACTTTATTAAGAAACTTGAAAAATTCGAGCCGGATTCATTCGAGGCATATCCTGAACTTCGTGCGCAGTCGGATGGGCTGATAAAAACCTGTCTTGATGAGTCCAGAAAAATTCTTTCTCTGATTGAAGGTGGCGAGCAGGATTCGATTTTGATTTACGAGTCCGGACGGAAAATAAACCTAAGTATGCTGACGTATCTCTACAACCAGAATTATGCTCTGGAGGGATCCCACCAAAAACTTTTCGACTATTTTATATGGCTTATTGTTGTCATCGTTTTGGCCAGCGTGATTCTCATTTTTCTGAACATGCAGGAAGTCAAAAAGCGTGACAAAATCATCTACAATTCGGAACAGTTTCTGCGCCACTCTATTGAAGTCCAGGAAGCGGAACGCCGCCGCATTTCCCTTGAACTCCATGACACGGTTGCCCAGAGTATGCGCTATGTTTCCCTGCTTGCTGAAAATCTTTCGGACAAAGAGGCTGCCGCAAAAATCATAAGGACCCAGAACCAGAACATCGATGACATCCGTAAGCTCTGCTACAATCTTACTCCACCGGCAATCTCCGGCGAAAACCTGATTGGCTCGCTTGAACTTTTGGGTAAGAAAACTTTTGACGGAGCGGGAGATGATTTTGAACTGCGCATAGTCTCGGAGGATTCAATCGATTTTTCCGTCTGCAACAATTCTCAGCTGATGAACATTTATCGAATTGTGCAGGAGGCTTTCCAGAACATCCAGAAACATGCGGACGCAAACGAAGTGACTGTACTTTTCAAAAAAATTTCTCCAGAGAATTTGAACGGCAGCTCAAAACAGAAGCTTTCTGTCGGATTAAAAATCATAATATCTGACGATGGACGGGGAATGAGCGGGGAGATGGTGGACCAGATTAACAACGGAATTTTCACGAACATAAAGAACTTTCATTTTGGAATAAGAAATATAGTTGAACGCGCCCAGCTTTTGGGTGGCACTGTTGTATATCGTTCTGAGCCGGATTGCGGAACCCAGGTTACGATTATCGTATGACATATAAAAAATGGTTGGATGGCGGAAAAATGAAAAAGACTTTTTATATTGTTGATGACCACGAGATGCTTCGCGAAGGAACAAAGGGCTGGTTCGTATCACATTCGGACTGGAGCTGCGTTGGTGAGGCCGCAAATCATGAGGCTGCCTATTCTGATTTTGAACGCATGGCAAAAAAAGATTCTCTTCCCTTTATCCTGATTTGTGACCTGAACTTTTTTGGCGAAAATACCGGCTTTGACTTTATGAAAAAAATTCACGACCTCTATCCCGCCGTGAAAATAATCGTGTACTCAATGTTTTTTGCAGGAGGCATGGTTCAGAACGCAATCAAAAATGGGGCGAGCGGATATGTCTCCAAAAATGCAAGCTGCGACGATTTGCTTAAGTGCATGGAAAAAAGTTTTTCCGGAGAAGATTTCATTCAGGAAGAACTGCAGCCGAATCTTATAAAATACAGCAAGCTGACAGATGCACTGACCCGCCGTGAAAGAGAAGTTATGGAACTGATTTTGCAGCGGCACTCCAACGATGAAATTGCAAACATTCTTAACATAAAAAAACGCGCCGTTGAAAATTACATTTCCCTTATCTACGAAAAGACCGGAGTAAACGACCGTGCGGAACTTGTTGTGCGGTATGGTGGCTAAAAAAAACAAAAGCGCACTTCTACACAATATAATTCTGTGCCTGCCTGTCGAACATTTCGCGGTATCTTCCGTTCAGCTGCATAAGCTCGTCGTGAGAACCTTGTTCTTTTATCGCTCCATTTTCAAAGAGATAGATTCTGTCTGCCATTCTTGTCGTTGAAAGTCTGTGCGAAATAAAAATGATTGTGTCGTTTTTCGCGTTCTCTATCAGATTTTTATTCAGCTTGTATTCCGAAACAGGATCAAGCGCCGAGGAAGGTTCGTCGAGTATTGAAATCGTCCGCTCTCCGTCGTTCGTAAATATTCTGGAGATTGCAATTTTTTGGCTTTCTCCACCGGAAAGATTCGTTCCCTCCTCGTTGAATTCTTTTGTCAGCTGCGTGTCGATTCCGTTCGGGAGCTTTGAAAGTTTTTTCCCGAAATCCGCTTTTTCAAGAGCCGCAATTATTTTTTTACTGTCGCTTTCGGTTGCTTTGTGCATCAGGACATTTTCGGCAATAGACGCTGCGTAAATGTTATAGTCCTGAAACACCGCTCCAATTTTTTTTCTGTATTCATCCGTCGCATATTCACGGATGTCATGCCCGCCATATTTTATGCTTCCGTCCGTAACGTCGTAGAGGCGCATCAGAAGTTTTACGAATGTGGTTTTTCCCGCACCGTTTTCTCCGACAATCGCAATTTTTTCTCCCGGATTGATTGTCAAAGAAATTCCGCTCAGTGTATTTTTTTCGGAATTCGGATACCTGAAACTCATGTTCTCAAGGACAAGTGGCTGCGATTCTTTTTCTGGAACAAGGCCGTCCGCTTTTTCGATTACAGGTTTGTAGTCGAGCATGATTCTGAATTTTTCCGCGTACTGACCAATCTGCTGGAAATCCACAAGGCAAAAATTTATTTCGTTCAGATTTCCCCTTATGTAGTTCGACGCATTGTTTGCCGATGCAACATCTCCAAGCGCAATTGATTTTAAAACCAGTGCCAGATATCCAAGGTATGCCGGAACAGCAAAAAATGAAAACACAGTAAAAACAGAGACCCAGTTCAAAATTGAAATCCATGTGAGAGCGGGAGCGTATTTTTTTCCTGCGTTTATTGATTCGTCCAGAGCTTCGTCAAATTGATTTCGGAGCGGAACTTTTACATCGGTCAGCTTACATTCCTTTGCGTACTCCGGTTGATAAAAAACCCGTTTTGAATAGTCAGCCTTCCGCAACGCTTTTTTGTTCGCAATGTCCCACTGATATTCAAGACGCTCGATTTTAAATCTGGTGAGAAGATTGATTGTGAAACCTGCGACAGGAAAAATGGCAAGCACCGGGTTGATGCTGAAAACCATCGTGGAGGCAATGACGAGTGCCACAATGCCGCCAAGTATTTTGCTCACAATCGTTACGGATTTTTCTATCATGGCATCGGCGTTGTTTGCGACAATCACATAAGTGTCGTAGTAGTCGGGATTGTCGTAATAAATCAAATCCATGCGGCTGTTCTTTTTAATAAGATCGCGCTGGATGATTCCGCTTAGTTTTATCATCTTTGCCTTTGACCATTCGTCTATCATTTCGTTTGTCCAGTGGCGGCAGGAAACCAGAACAAATGAGATGCCAAGGACAATCAATATTTGTGTGAACGTTGCATTTCCCATGAGTCCGCTTATTATCATTTTCAAAACAAATGTGTCGTTGACTGCGCGCAAAGTTTTTGAAAGAACGTACAGAAAAATGATTTTCAAAACAAGAGGCCTGTCGTAATGTGCCGCATATTTTATCATAAAGGCCGTGTTCTGTATCATCCGTTTTACAGAAACAGTATTCTCTTTTTTATTTTTTTTACTCATAATAAGCCTCTGCACCCTTGAGCATTTCTTCCGGTATGCTCTCCTGATAGTTTTCCGCCTGGAGCATGAACATTTCATGGTAGAATCCGTTCAGAGCCATAAGCTCATCGTGGGTTCCGCGCTCAACTATTTTTCCGTCCTTCATCAAAAATATTTTGTCCGCCATTCTAGCTGATGAAAGCCTGTGCGAAATGAACACGACACCTTTTCCTTCCGAAAGTTTCATCATGTTGTTGTACATGTTGTATTCTGCAAGCGGATCCAGCGCGGATGAAGGCTCGTCAAGAATCACCATGTCGGGGTTTTGCGCGAAGACCCTTGCAATTGCAATCTTTTGTGCCTGACCGCCGGACGGAACGAATCCGCTTTCATCAAACTCACGGCTGATTACGGTGTCAAGTCCGTTAGTAAGTCCACGGTGGTTTATATCGAACTGAGCGTTCAAAAGAGCCTCACGAACTTTTGTGTAGTCATTTTCATTTTCCGGTCTGCGCATCAAAACGTTTTCCGAAAGAGTCATTGCAAACACCTGCAGATCCTGAAACACGGTCCCGAATCTTTTTCTGTATGAGTCCAAATCAATTTCGTTTATGTCGAATCCGTTGATTAAAATTTTTCCGTCATCGACAGGGTAGAGTCCCATAATCAATTTGATGAGAGTCGTTTTTCCTGCACCGTTGTATCCGACGACCGCAAGTTTTTCACCCTTGTTCCATTTGAAGCTCATGCCCTCGATTGTCGCTTTCTCCGCACCCGGATATGTGAACGTAAGATTGCAAAGCTCCACCGAAACGATTTCGTCGATAATTGTTTTTGACTTTTTTTCTTCCCTGTCCTGCTCCAAAAAATCCGCAAGGTTCTGGAACAACTTTGATTCGTTGCTTATGAAGATTCTGTTTTCGACTGCGGCCTTAAGCTGGTCCGTTGAAAAAGCCATTGCCGTAATCATCGCGACATAGCTTGAAAGGTCTGAGACATTTCCGTACTTGACTTTGAGCGCGACATAAAGGTATGCGAAAATTCCTGCGAGTATGGAATAGCTTCCCTTCATCAAAAATGCATAGAAAGCAGATTTCATTCTGTATTTCAACGAGACGCGCTCCATGCTGTTTACGGCCTTCTCCTGTTTTTCAAGCATGAGCGAGTTGATGTCGAAAAGCCGCACTTCCGCCGCATATTTTTTTTCGTAGTAGACACGCTTTACATAATCAGCAATTCGTTTGTCGCGCGTTATGTTTTTTTCCCTGTCGTAATTTGCCTTTGCGTTTTTCTTTCCAAAATACAGGCTCACAAAAATTGGAATCACCATGAAAACAAGAAGCGCGGGATCCACAGTCACCACAACGACAAGCGACATTATCGTTGAAAAAATGTTTCCAATGAACACTCCTGTTTTGATTGCAATATTTATTGAGCTTTCAACGCATCTGTCCAAGGCCCGCGCATACCGGTCGTAAAAATCCGGGGACTCAAAATCCTTTAGCTCCAGTCGGTCAGAAATGTCCATCACGCGGTGGAAAATCTGCCGGTAGATTTCGGGTGTCTTTATTTTTCTGTATGCCTCGTACCATCCGCAGATAAAATGGATTGCAACATGAAGAGAGCAGGCAATCACCAAAAACCAGAGCAGATTTTTGTACGATATGTTTCTTTCGATGCAGTTGAAAATATATTTCGTGAGATACACAAAAAAGAAAACATAGAAAACCTGTTCTATAGAATTTTTGAACAGAGTAAAAATCAGAAGTTTTTTATCTGCCTTCCATACCTGCTTTAAAGCATACATCAGATTTTTTAGCGGCGTGTGTTTTTTTTTCATGTTATTTTTATCCTAGTTGTCCCGGAAGCACCGGTTTTTCTTCTGTGATTTTGCTCCATAAAATCCACCAAAGATGGACGTGTTTATTTTTGAATCATGATTCCGCCAAAATATTCAGGTTCTCCGTTGCTGTCGGTCAGAATGAAACATCTGGTCATAAGCGGCACATAGGTTCCATCAGGTTTTCTTGCCCTGTAGACAATTGGAATGACTTCCGCATTGTCGCTGATGGCCAAGTCCACAGCTTCCCTGTAAATTTTGATGTCATCTGGATGAACGTGTTCCTGCCAGAAACTGTCCGCATGGTACATGTATTCAGAGCGCATTCCAAAATCATCCACAAGCGAGAGAGACCATCTTGAAAAATCATAGCGCATGTCATTCAGATATACATAGCCGCCGCCAGACACTGTGTACAAGGCACCGAAAAGTCCGTCGAGCAGCCGCTTTCTTTCGTCTGGAATCGGAACGTCTATGGTCTCCATTTTTCTGAAGTCGTCCTTTATGCGCATTGCCTTCAAATCTTTTTTGTTTTCATACATAAAGTGGTCGGCGCGTTCAAATACTTTTGAAAAACTGTCATCGGTTCCAGGCTCATAAACCGCCAGTCCTGTAGCAACAACCGGTCCCGTGCGTGTGCGTCCATTCGTGATGGTCTCTTCCCTCAGTTTTTTAAGAAGGTAGTCACGCCTTTCGTAGTCACGTCCGCTTATGACCACAACAAATTCATCTCCGCCGACTCTGAACACGGGGCTGTGGATGAATGCGTTGCAAATCATGCGGCTTGTCCTCTGTATCGCTTCGTCACCAAAGTTGTGCCCGCGCGTGTCGTTGATGTGCTTCAGGTCGTTCATGTCGCACATAATGACTCCGAATGCAAAATCATTGGTTCCAGATTTTATCTTCTTGTCAATGGTTTCAACGTATTCCTTGAATGCCTTTTTGTTCCTCACTCCGGTCAAATCATCAAGACGTGCCATCCGCTCTGCTGACTCCAGATTTTTTTCTTGCTCCTCTTTCTGTCTGAATTCCTCTTCAATGTTTTCAAGACAGCACAAAATATATTTTTTGTCATCGCAAAGATAAGCACTATGGCGCATGTGTATGATTTTTCCACCAACAATCAGCCGGTAGCCCATGGAATAAGTTCCGTTGTTGGAAAGCCGGTTCAACATCAGTGCCTTGTCATAGATTTGGTTCACAAGCTCAAGGTCACCCGGGTGAATGCATTTTTGGGCATTTTTTCTTGAATCTGCAAAAAAGTTTTCACCCTCACTTGGAATCCTCATTGACTCGAATTCCTTCATGGCAACAATTTCTGTATAGTGGCTTGTCTCAATTTCTACGTAATAAACGCTGTCGTAATGCTTTGTCAGAGTAAGTGCAATCTGGTTTAATATATTCTCTCTCTCGTCCATATTCTCTCCTAGATTTTTGCAATAAAAACTTACCTAATCTTAATAATATATTATATTTTGATATAATTCTAGGGAGATTTAGGGAATTTGAGTTAAAGGTTTGGTTTCATCAGGATTTTATGTTATAACTTTTGGGCTTCAGGGCTTTTTTCCCTCGAAACAAAATGTTCGGCATTACCCCAAAGGAGCAGTGTAAAACCAGTTCTCGAATTTCATTTTATAAGCATTGTCTAATCCAAAAACTGCAAGCTCGCAAGAAGATAATGAAGAAAGGTCTAAATCAGGAGAATAAACATATGCATTAATGGTATAAACAATCTTTTTGAATAACTTCATTTTTTTTCTTCTAAAACGGAATCAAGCGATGTCCTTCTTTTTAATATTTAAAATCATACAGATTTTAAGCTGGATTTTCAATCATCCGATAATGCTTTCCAAAATTTCCATGTCCTTGAAATTCATAAAGACTTCGGCTCTGCCATCATTAAACAAAAACAAATATCTGCCATCATCAATTTCGTAATAACCTTCCTGCTCTTTTAAATCACCTTTTATTTTTTTTATCTTATGATTTTTTAAGATAATGGATGTTTTTTCAATATAATACATCAGCATATAATGAAAACTGTCC
>JAEEGL014292494.1_pt1 | contig 21777 bp, 20 predicted proteins | sample 9134231 | NCBI WGS metagenome assembly JAEEGL01 (sample SAMN16246548, study PRJNA631951) | gut metagenome | biome: gut microbiome; feature: rumen; material: fiber-attached | host: Bos | place: Iran: Karaj | collected 2018-10
ACTGGCACTAAGACGGAGGAAATAAACCCATGGAGATCAAGACCATACAAGAATTTGAGGAGGCTCTGGCAGAGCGTATGGAATCAGTTTTCGGAAGCTGTAAACGCTATAAGGGAGTGTTAAGATCCTATCCGGATCATCTCGGCGTTTCGAATGCTGCAGTTCTTTTTGAAGCGGCTTTTGAGGCAGGATTTGATCCTGATGTCCCATACCCCATACTTCACTTTCATGCAACTCTCGCACAGAACATCGAGGACGAAAACGTACCCGGTATCCTGGCAGGCCTCAACGATCTCAACACCGTTATATCCACGGGAGCCTTCCCCTCCTTCGGATGCTTTTGCTATTATCCGCCTCTGCATCAGATATACTTAAGCTACCGGATGCCGGTGAACCCCGAAGCTTTGGAGGCAGATTTTGCCAATGCCGGATTCTATCTGCAGTCTCTTCATGATGAACTGGATCTGTTTACGGACTTTGTCCTTTTTATAAGCGATGATCCTCAACAGATGACTATAGATGAGTACCTGAATTTCATTGACAATGTTGCTGCCCTTAATGATCTGGAAAACCGGGTTGACGAATTCGAAAAAGTTGTAAAAAAGTTTGAAAAGAGCCATAAGAAGAATACTCCCAACTGATACAGGAGAAGACAATGCCGAAGGAAAGACCAGCACCCAAAAAAAAGAAATTTGACAACGGTTTCATCCCCGGGAATCAAAACCTGAGAGGCGATCAGACTCTGACCACGTCTCTTCACTCCTTTATGCATGAAGGAGGTGCTGCATTTGCAGGAGAGCAAGGCAGGCAGGCCGCTATAACCAAAACCCGTAATCTGCTGTTAGATCGTATGAGAAGCATCAACCAAGCCTCTGAACAGCATGCTCACTTGATAGAAGCAGACCATATAAATCATATCACCTCTGAGATGATGCCCATTGTCAACAGGTTGAGGAAAGCAAAGAGGAAAGCCCTCATTGCGGATGCGGATGTGAAGCTTGCCGAGGCCAGGGTCGGTGGACAGAATGCGGCAGCTGCCAGGCAGGATCTTTCAGATATATATAATACATCCATGGCAGGCCTGACCGCTTTAATAAATAGTCGTGAAAACCCCAATGCGCCGCATCCTCCAGCTGCACCTGCTGCTCCCGGTCCGCTTCCGGCACCCGGGCCTGCTGCGGTTGCTGTTAATCCTGTCGCGCCTGCTCCCGGTGTTCCTGGTGCTCCCGTTCCGGTTGCACCACCTCCGCCCGCTGCCCCTGCTGTACCTCCTCCGCCTGCTGCTCTTATCGCACCACCTGTGCCAATTGCTCCGGTTGCACCACCTCCGCCTGCTGCTCCTGCTGCCGCAAATGCTCAGGACCCCACATACCATGAGGATTCTATGAATGGTATCAATAAAAAGGCAAAAGACCTTGAAACGATGCGCCTTATGCTTTCTAAAGCAGAGGCTTATTCAAACAACACCAGATGGACCGGCCTTTTCAAAGGCTCCAGGCTGAGCTCTGCCAGAAAAGCCAAGGTAGAAGCAGACAATCAGGTCACTTCAGAAGCCAACAACCTTCGTCAGAATCTTATCAACGCTGCAGAACGCTGGGGAAGGAAACGAAATCTATACAGAGAACGTGTATTCAAATACTATAGTGCCAAATACGATGCCCTTGCCACCTCTTATTATCAGTTGACCCGAGAGGAGGCCCGGGACAATGGCAGGCTCTCTCTCGACAGTGCTCAGCATGTGGGAGGAGATGCCTCAAAGAAAATAGCCGAGTATATCGGCGTATATGATATCGGTCCGTTTGACGGTATCCTTCAGACGCTTAATGCTAATCCTTATTCTCCGGTTGAGTTTAAGCGCAGTCCCAATAAAAACTCCGACGGAGACTCCCTCAATGAGACGAGAGGATTGATCAAGTATCATAAGACCATAGTTATGGACGCCTATGCAGATGGGATCACAGGACTTGCAGAAGAGCAGGCGGCCGCAGCCACCGGTCAGGAACCAACCCGGGTACGAATGAAGCTGCTCAGTGATTTCCGTGGATACAGAGCCAAACGACAATATACAGATAATACAAACTCGACATTACAGGACAGTTATGAAAATGCTACTGACAGGGACAAGCCGACCAGATCGGAGTTAGGAGCAACGGTCGCCAGGGTATTGCACCGTCCTTTAAATGGGATCGAACCGGATGCCATGCATCTTGTGGCCGATGAAAAGGGTGCAAACGGCGAATATCTGGTATCAGAAGATTCAGCCATGATACGCACTATGATGGTTAACGGGCGGGAGACGAATCTGGTCGTCAGTCCCAACAATCCCCTGTTTACTTATTCACCCGGTATGAAATATGAAGAGGATCTCCGCATGGCAATCCGGCGTTCTGATTTCTTTAATCATGTAAATGCCGGAACCATCCAGCGTTACATGACTTACAATATAGATCAGGATCTCAATACCGCCGGTAGTGCCGCAACACTTGCCGGGATGCCGATTGACCAGGATCCCTCCCCGGTGCAACGGGCTTATCGTAAGATCGAGCAATTCAAACAGAATAATGATCGATACACTATCGATGACTTAAAAACCGCCATTACTGAGGCCGGACGAAGCAATGATATGAACGGAGTACGTCATTTGGGAGTATATCTTTTATCCGATGATACACACCCCGAGCTTTGGCCCTTAGCCAGGGATCTGGCTGAGGCTTATCCCGGTACGTTCCATCTTGGCGGCAGGTTTAAACACAGGCTTAAGGATATCCCCGATAACGGTCAGGTCATGCGTATCGCCCTGATGGAGGAATTTGCCAGGGACAGATCCTTCTTATCGATAAATACCCTGCTTAATCCCGGAAAGGCTCTGCTTCCGGATAATCTAAACATGTATATTGAGGATCTTTCTGCAGAGCGCGACAGTTTCTTCTCATGGACCAATGTGAAGCAGAGCTTTTTTGACGGCTCCATGATGAAAGCCATCTCAGGCACCATGACCGGTATATCTAATGCGGCAGGGATGATCAAACCGGAAAATGCCTTCTCCAAATTCACCGAGGATTATGCAATCCTTATGGAGCGGTCTGAAGAGATACCGGGAGCGTCCTTATCTCCCGTCACAGGTTTGGTCCTGCCTACGGTAAATGCAGCAACAGGTTTCTATCAGGCTGCTCCCATAGGTCAGACGGTCGAATCAGTTATGCATATCGCAGTGAATATCTTAAGGTTTGTCGGTGAACTGAAAAAATACGGCGAAGGTGATCATACAAAAAAAGAGTACGCAAAGATAATATTAGGTTTTGTCGCTGATGTAGTGCTCGATCTCCTTAACCTTGTAGAAAGCATATGGGGTATAGTTGAGGAAACCGTTCCGGAATTAGTCTTTAAGATCGTTGAAGGCGTCAGGAGCGTGATCAATATCATCAGAGATATCGTAGTCCTGGTACGTTCCGGAGTGACAAGACATAGGATCACAAAGGGCAGAGAAGAAATAGAATCTGCCATGACCACAAACGATCAGTCAGTAAAGGGCCAGATGGGCCGGGCTGCAGCTCAGAATTATCAGGGGCTCAGGTTCCTGGAGCTTGCAAGAGAGCATAACAAGAGAATGCAGATAGATGCAGGCTTTGATGCAGGTGCAAATGCCCTTGGCGGTATAGGCTATGCTATCGGAGGTGTGACAAATCCCGTAGGACTTGGATTCAGACTCGGAGGCAAAGTGACTTCCTTTATCGGCTGGTGTGTCGGTAAGGGTTATGATGAGCATAATTTCAACAAGAATATAGAGGAGATCCTCGGAAGCAAATACTGGGCGGATCGGGATGATGAAAACATAACACGTAAGGATGAGAGGTTTAATACCGTCCTTAAGAGAGAGACCGGTATACAGAATATGCACTATCTGATGGATCTGTCCCGCATCTTTATGGCTATAGATACCCACTATATGGTACATAATCCAAGGGGAGACGGCGAAACAGCCCTGGCCATCAACCTGATGCGGCCCTATATCAGTATGGCTGAGAACGGCGCAAATAATGATATGTATGAGGATGCTGCCACCAGACAGACCAATGCAGGCAAACTCCGTAATATCTCTCTTAGTTCACTGATGTCCGCGGTAGGAGGTCCCGGGAACTGGAGAGCAGTACTACGGAAATCCCTGACAGGCTGAACACTCTCGAACAATCCCTACAGATCATCGTCAAAGATGTCTCTCTTTTCGTCAAGGCTTATGGTTCTGGCCGTGATATCAAGTCTTGACGCCGTATTCAGGTCGTGAGTGGCCATGATGACAGTAGTACCGTGTCTGTGGGCCAGTTCCATTATCTTAAAGATCTCCATGGAGGATTTGGGGTCCAGATTACCTGTCGGCTCGTCGGCCAAAAGCACGTAGGGCTGGTTTATCAGTGCCCTTGCCAGACACACCTTCTGTTGTTCTCCGCCCGACAGTTCCTTGGGATATCTCTTATGGAGATGGTCTATCCCCACCAGCTTCATTATGTTGATGATGCGGCTTTCCGCATCCTTCGTTGATCCCCCCATGAGTGAATAGGCGATATCCAGATTCGCATAGATGCTGCAGTCATCAAACAGCCTGAAATCCTGGAATACGACTCCTATATTTCTCCTGTATGCAGGTATCCCGGATCTTTTTATATCAGACAGGGATTGCTTGTTTACCACTACCCTTCCGAAATCAGGCTCGATCTCCTTAAGGATCAGCTTGAGCAGAGTGCTCTTACCGCTTCCGCTCTTTCCGGTGATAAGGACGAATTCTCCGTCATCTATAACGGCATTGAAGTCAGAAAAGACGGGCCCCATCGCCGGATCATAAGTTTTGCTTATATGCTCAAATGATATCATGTCTTATTACCGGACTCTTTCCCGTTAAGCAGGCCCTTTTTCTGCAGATTGTTACGCTCAATAAACCGGTCGTTGGCTGCCCTGACTGATCTGTTACTGGTGATCCTCATGAAAAAGTCCTCCGTGCCTTCTCCGTCCTCTTCCACCCAGAATCTGGATGTGACCCTGTCGGATGGATCCTTCTCATGCATCATGTCATTTATCAGTTTTATAAAATATTCAGCCGCCGTCTCCCCACAGTCACAGGACTGGACCAGATAGCTCCCGTCATCCATGGCAAATACGACACTGTTAAACGGTTTGCATTCGGATATGGTATCAGCCAGAGCCATACTGTTCTGCTTGCTCTTCAGCTCGATGACTGTTCCGCTCCTCCAGCCGTTGCCAAGGAGGAACCGCTCAAATTCCCTTATAAAATGCTCATTGTAGAACCCTGTCTCAGGATGCAGACTTTCATGTCTGCTTTTCAGGTATCTCATTATGAACATTATAGCCAGAACCATAAAGAACGCATCAACATCGAATACCCGTCTTAAAAGCAGTCCTATGAGATAAGGTATGGAAAACACTCCGGCCTGCAGAAAGAGCGGCTGTTTGACATCTATCTTGAAATAATTGATATCGTTAATGGCATACATCAGATTAACTGCGGAAAAGCTGAAGGTAATAATACCTGTCACCACTGACACTGCCATATCCAGGCCCATGTATATGTTATGATAGCGTTCAAACATATGCAGTACCAGCAGCAACGCAGTTGTAATAAAATACACCGGTATAGAGTACAGATATATCAGCTTGACTCTCTCCTTGCTGTTATTGACCGATACATCAACGAATGCCAGCCATTGATTGCAGCAGAACAGATACAGCATATCCACCAGATGAAAAAGCAGCGTCACAGGCAAGCCCACGGGATCCACATAAAACAGAAAGACCAGAGTATATCCGCCTTCGATCCGCACGGGAGTATACATGAATAAATGTACCAAAGCCAGCGCCACGGTTGCAAGACAGAGTCTGCGGAACATCTTTTCCGGGAGTCCGTTACTCTTTCTAAGTCCCTTGTTGCGGATAAGCATGACGATCAAAACCAGAAGGGATATTATTTCGACAGCCGCTTCCAAAACGCTCAGGAAATACTGTTTCTCTCCGGGAAGCAGCATACGAAGATACAACTGTTCATATCTGCTGATAAAGTCACGGATGATCAGCCCATTACTCATTCCGGTTTCATCCCCCTTCCTCTCTTATCCCCGCATACACCTCTGCGCCCTTTGCCCTCGGAAAGAGAATATGTGAGGTCTTCCTTACTGTATCGTTATGCCTGTTGATCATGACCCTGGTGTCTCCGGGGTATTTCCGGACTGACTCCCTTATGAAATGAACGAACATGGCCTTCATGAAGCGTTCTTTATCGATGCTTGTGGCAAATATGAACTCCGGTATCAAAAGCCCTGAAGATACGGGACGGACAAGCAGAAGTCCCCTGAGCTTTCCATCCATGTTTATACAGCACGATATGTGCTTGTCATATGTATCGGGATCGAGCAGTGCCGGATCATCCTCCGTCGGTTCGGCGCCGCCAAAGAGGCAGCTGACTATCCCCTGCTTAAGACTGAATTCATCTATCTCCTCAACGGGATGTAAGTATTTGGGAAGTCTTATCGCTGAAAATATGTGCTCCGGTATGTTTCCGATCCTTATGATTATATTCGTCGCCTCCCTCTTTTCGATCACAAAGCCGTTCTGTTCAAGCACGTCCTTTGAGATATCGGAAAGGGTATTAAACTCGAATAAAGATCTTACAACGTGTAATTCTCTGATCCTTGCCGTATACTTATTAAGAAGCTCATATGCTCCGGTCTTGTTCACGGCCGAAAAACAGATTATCTCCGATTCGGTGTCCATGGAGTTCTCGAGATTCCTGATCCTAAAGACTATAACTGCTTCAACCCTGTCACCATCTTCGTTGACAGCCTTTATGGCATAATGGTTCTTCTTTCCGACCTTGTCGGAAATCTCTTTTTCCAAAATACTCTCAAGGCTTTGAAGATCATCCTTTTTTATATCTGATATCACATACATGGCTTCACTATTTCTCTGTTTCCGAAAGCTTCTGCGCCTGGTCTGCTTCTGTCAGAGGTTCTATTATCTCATCCAGAGCGCCGTTCATAATGTCATCTATGCGGTAGAGAGTCAGGTGTATCCTGTGATCGGTGACTCTCCCTTGGGGAAAATTATAAGTTCTTATCTTTTCCGACCTGTCTCCGGTACCTATCTGGCTCCTCCTTTCCCTGGATTCGGCTTCCTGCTTTTTCTGAAGCTCAATATCATAGAGTTTGGATCGAAGCAGCGCAAAGGCCTTGTTCTTATTCTGCAGCTGGGATTTCTCGGTCTGCGAATATATCACGATACCGGTCGGATAATGAGTAAGTCTCACCGCGGAATCGGTTGTGTTGACGCACTGTCCGCCGTTTCCCGATGCTCTCATCACATCTATCCTGATATCCTTTTCATCTATATCTATATCCACCTCTTCGGCCTCCGGCATGACTGCCACCGTTGCCGTGGATGTATGTATGCGTCCTCCGGATTCGGTTTCGGGAACACGCTGTACCCTGTGAACTCCCGATTCGTACTTGAGCACGGAATAAGCACCCTTACCTCTTACCATGAAGGAAATGCTTTTCATTCCGCCTATCCCCGTATCCTCATATTCCATCAGTTCGCTTTTCCATCCCTTATTCTCGATGAAATGAGTATACATCCTGTACAGGTCATAAGAAAAGAGTGCAGCCTCTTCTCCTCCGGCCCCTGCTCTTATTTCCATGATAACATTTCTGTCATCATTCTCATCTTTTGGAAGCAGCAGGACTCTCAAGGCTTTGATGAGTTCAGGCTGTCTGTCCTTTGCCTCTGCAAGCTCTTCCCTTGCCAGCTCCTTCATCTCCTGATCCTGCTCCTCATCTATTATCTGCAGTGACTCGGCTATGGCATCCTCGTTCGCTCTGTATGCCTTGTAGGCTTCGACTATGGGAGCGAGATTTGCCTGCTCCTTCATCAAAGCCATGTATCCGTTGCCGTCAGCTGCAGCATCGGGCTCAGCCATGCGCCGCATGAGCTCATCATATTTCAATACTATGCTTTCTACATTTTCAAACATATCATCCCTCTGCCCGGGGCATTATCATCCCGTTTCCTTTACCATCCGGCTCCTGTACGGCCACGGTATATACCGGGCATCCTGCCTGCAACGTGGGCACGATCTGAACCGCCTCCCATACGGTCACGGTATATACTGTGCCTTCACGACCCTGTCGTTTCCGCCGTAATCCTTCATAACCTCTATATCCCGGTAGCCTGCCTCCTTAAGAAGGACAGATACATCGGCCCCCTGGTCATATCCGATCTCCAGATAGAGTCTGCCGTACGGTTTCAGATGCTCTGCGGCATCACGGGCTATGATCCGGTAAAACTTCAGACCGTCGTCATCACCTAAGAGAGCCAGCTGCGGTTCGTGATCCTTAACCTCCTCATCAAGAGTCGGTATCACATCCTTCCTGATATATGGCGGATTGCATACTATGTGATCGAACCTTCCGTCTATATCACCAAACATGTCGGACCTTATCCATCTGACAGCTTCATGTGCATTATGTAAACCGATCGGTTCTTCAGATCTCCCGCCATCCTCAGACGGCTTAGCATTCCCTGTGCCGAAGATCCGCTCCTCATTCCTTCTTGCCACCTTAAGAGCCTCCCCGGATATATCAGCTCCGGTACCTGTGATACGGTTCTTGTATTTCATAAGTGACAGGAGTATGCACCCGGATCCGGTACACATATCCAGAACCTCGGATCCGTCATCGATCTCCCTCATCATCTCCTCTACCAGAAATTCGGTATCAAATCTGGGAATAAGTACATCTGGGTTTACATAAAATCTCAGTCCCATGAAATCCGCCTCCCCTGTCAGGTACTGAACAGGGATATGAGACGCTCTCTTTTCCAGCATCCTATCAAAGTCATCCGTCTCGGTTTCGGAAGCCTCCCTGAGATCTCCTCCCCCAAGAAGACTGCTTCTGTCCATTCCCGTTACTGCTTCAAAGATGATCCTGGCATCATACGGGGCATCATGTATACCGGCTTCCTTCAGATAATCTTCGCCATGCTTCAGCAGTTCGCCGTATTTCATCTGCCGAAATTCTCCTTCAGGAAGGCCCTCCAGTCAAATACTTCCTCAACGGATCTTATGCCCACCTCTATCATCTCGTCATCCGGTTCTCTTGTTGTAAGCTTCTGCATCATAAGTCCCGGCTTGCTGAAGGCTTTGATCACCGGATTGTCGGATTTGCCCGCAAGTCTTATGAATTCATAGGACACTCCCGCTATCACGGGGATCAGCACAAGTCTCAGCACCACCTTAAGGATCTTCACATCCGTCTGTATGAATGAGAAAAATATGATGGAGATGACCATCACATACAGCAAAAAGCTGGTACCGCATCTCCTGTGCTCACGGCTGGCCTTCCTTACATTCTCCACGGTCAGTTCATATCCTGCCTCCAGGCAGTTGATGCATTTATGCTCCGCTCCGTGGTACATGAAGGTCCTTTTGATGTCCTCCATGAGGCTTATGGCCTTGATATAACCGATGAAAATGATGATCCTTATAACTCCCTCAATGAGAGACAGCAGGATCCCTTCTCCCACTATCCCCTTGAAAAGGAGGCTTGCAAAATAAGGGAGCACCATGAAAAGTCCCAGGGCCAGGATGATGGCAACTATCATGATAAGGGTATTCATAAAGGTGCTCATACCGCCTTTGTCCTTATTTTCGGCTGCTCCTTCTTTGCTTTCTTCACTGTCGGTTTCGCCGCCGGCTGCTCCATCTTTGCTTTCTTCACTGCCGTTTTCATCGTCTTCTCTGCTCCCCGAGGCCGCCTTCTCCTTCTCCTTCTTCTCCTCTTCCTCGATATCCTGCATATATATATCAGAGGAGAAGTTCAGGGTGGAAAGCCCCAACACCAGAGAATCTATGAAGGCAAACACCCCTCTCAGCACAGGGATCTTATTGACGGTATCTCCCTTAACGATACATTTGTCTTTGTCTTTTTTGACAGCTTTCTCTCGGTTGGAGCGTCTGACAGCCCCAGCTTAATCCTCTCTGTTCCTCATCATGACGCCCTCCATAACGGCCTGACCGCCTATGCCGGAATATGCCGTTCCCGAAAGGGGACATGTTATCTTATCTTTTTTATCACTCATATATGATCCTCATACTGCACTGCACTGTACTTTTTTACTGTACTTATTCCACGGTTTCTGCTTCGCTGCGTTCTGCTTCGCCGGGTTTTACTTCGCTGCGTTCTGCTTCGCCGGTGATTTTAAACATAAAAATACCGTCATCCGCAAGGAATGACGGTATCCCGATACTACTGATTCTTTGATGCCGATGCGTACTTCTTGTTGAACTTCTCGATACGTCCATCTGCGCGGGCAGCCTTCTGCTGACCTGTATAGAACTGATGGCACTTCGAGCAGACCTCGACACGGATCTCCGGAATGGTGGATCCCACCGTAAAAGTATTGCCGCAATGGCATGTAACCTTTGCCTGATAGTACTGTGGCTGAATATCTGCTTTCATCTCTTTTGTCCTTTCCTTCGCCGTAGGTTTCCGACCAGCGGCTTCAAGTCATATCGTTATATCTGCCCGTCATACAAAACGAGCGACGTTAATATTATCATACAACAGGATAAAATACAAGTTTTTAATATAATCTGATCTTTTTGACCATATCCACGAATTCCCTGTTATTCCTGGTCCTGGAGAACAGATCGATGAGCTTGTCCGTAACCTCATCCGGCTTCAAGGTATTCATGGCCTTTCTCACTATGTCTATGCCCTCAAGCTCGGAGGGTGTAAGGAGCAGATCCTCTCGTCTTGTGGATGATTTGGCAAGGTCTATGGCAGGGAATACCCTCTTCTCCTGCAGCTTTCTGTCAAGGACCATCTCCATGTTACCGGTTCCCTTGAATTCCTCGTAAACCACATCATCCATCTTGCTTCCCGTATCCACAAGTGCCGTGGCAAGTATGGTAAGGGATCCGCCCTCTCTCATATTCCTTGCGGCTCCGAAGAATCTCTTGGGCATATGCAGTGCCGCAGGATCGAGACCGCCGGACAATGTACGTCCCGAAGGCGGTACAGTCAGGTTATAAGCTCTTGAAAGTCTTGTTATGGAATCAAGGAGGATCATAACGTCTTTGTTTGATTCCACCAGTCTTCTTGCCCTCTCTATGACCATTTCCGAGACCCTCTTATGATGCTCGGGAAGCTCATCGAAGGTGGAGTAGATGACCTCCACGTTCTCGCCCTGTATGGACTCCTTCATATCGGTAACTTCCTCGGGTCTTTCGTCTATGAGGAGGATTATCAGGTGTATCTCGGGGTTTGCCTTGGTCACAGCCTTGGCAACTGCCTTGAGGAGGGTTGTCTTACCGGCTTTGGGAGGTGATACTATCATGCCTCTGGCGCCCTTTCCCACAGGACTTACCAGATCCATTATCCTCATGGCTATGTTATTATTCCCCATCTCAAGATGTATCCTCTCATTGGGGAATATAGGAGTCATATCCTCAAAATTGTATCTCTTTGCGGCTTCCTGAGGAGTCATGCCATTGATGCTCTTGACAAAAAGCAGGGCGGAGAACTTCTCATTGCCTGTCTTCACTCTCGTATTACCTACGATGATATCTCCGGTCTTGAGGTTGAAACGGCGTATCTGACTGGGGGCCACATACACATCATTTTCTCCGGGAAGATAATTCTCGCATCTGATAAAGCCGTATCCGTCCGACATGACCTCAAGTATGCCGTTGGCCACCACTCCGGAATCAAGTTCCTCCTTATCCTCGGGAAGTCCCTCGGAAGCACCCTGCTTATCCTCTTCCTTGGTCTGGCCTTCCTCCTTATCCCGGGCCTCACCGTTTTCCTCCGGCTTATCCTCTTTCCTCTTCTTCTTTCCTTTTCCGGCTGAACTCTTGGCATTGCTGCGATCCTTCTCGTTCTTTTCCGCAGCGCCCTCCTTTTCAGCCTCCTTGCACAGAAGGTCGATAAGCTCAGCCTTCTTCATGGCAGAAGTTCCCTTCAGCCCCTGTGACTTGGCAAGCTCCTTCAGCTGTGCCAATGGTAGTGTTTCGAGTTTTTCCCTCATACCCGTCCTTTCATATGATCGTTATAATGCCAAAAATGTTTTACTACTGAACTCTTGTTGGGTTTACTCCGTGGAATAGTTTGCGAATTGCAATCCGTTGATCACTAAACGGCAAGTTTCCTTTGAAATTAAGATGTAAGTATGATACAACGAGAATATGAATAAAGCAAGTGTCGAGTCAAAAAAAATCATCGATCCCAAGTGGCTGAGTTTCCGTTCCACAGCGGAATTTGCCAGGAATAAATACAGGAATCACTGCGGTCCCACAGCAATAACAAATCTCCTTATAACCCTTGCCCAGGCCAGGGATGGCAGGCTTGTTGAAAGCGAAGAGGCTGTTGAGATATTCGATCGTGTGGCCTCCTTCGGAAGGAGGCTGCTTGTATATAACATCAGGTTCGGCACAACGGATCTGCTTCTCGGATTGTTCGCAAGGCTGGTCTTTTTCAGATTATCGAAAGGCTCCATACGAGTCGGCTTCAGACATTTCCTGAATAAGAAAAGCCTCAACCGTACTATCGGTCGAGGCAATTTCGCTCTTCTTGAACTTTTCGGACATCCCCTGTACGGATGGCATCAGATGCTCATATACGGGATGGATGAATCCGGAGATTATATAGCATGCGACGGGATAGCCGACCATCCCGTGCATATCCCTCCCGCTGATATCGGGAGAGGATTGTTTCTGGAGATCAAAACCTGATCTTATTAATTTCTTTCTTTGATATTCCTTATGGGGATATTGGCATAGAGTGCCGGTCCTGCCTTCTCGTCCGGGCTTTCTCCGTCTGCCTGGGTTATCTTGATATCAAGTCCCTCATTATCTATCTCCACATACTTGGAGAGCACCTCGATAATATCATTCTTGATACGCTCCATGATCTCGGGTGAGCACGCCGAACGGTCAGATACAAGTACCAGCTTCAGCCTGTCCTTCGCCGTTTCTCCTGATGGCTTTTTCTTGAAAAAATCACCGAATAACATACGCACCTCCCCGTCAGTTCTTACCGAAAAGCTTTGCGAAAAAGCCTTTCTTTCTTCGAAGATCCAGGAAGGGAACTTCCTCTCCGATGATCCTGTGACAGATATTGATATAAGCCTGTCCTGCCAGTGAATCATCACCCGCAAGAGGTTCGCCGTTATTCGTAGCGACTACTATCTGCTCATCATCGGGCACTATACCTATGAGGCTGATGCCCAGGACCTCAACCACATCATCAGCGCTCATCATATCTCCGCGCTCTACCATGTCCTGACGAAGTCTGTTGACTATGAGCTTGACATCCTCCATCTCATTGGCTTCCAGAAGTCCTATGATACGGTCAGCATCCCTTACTGCAGAAACCTCGGGAGTAGTGACTATGATGGCACGGCTTGCGCCTGCTATGGCATTCTTGAATCCCTGCTCGATACCGGCGGGAGAATCCATGATCACATAATCGAATTCCTGCTTGAGCTCGTCAGCCACCTTCACCATCTGCTCGGGAGTTACTGCCGATTTATCTCTTGTCTGTGCAGCCGGAAGAAGACAGAGTCCATCATATCTCTTGTCCTTGATAAGAGCCTGCTTTAATTTACAGTTGCCCTCTACAACGTCCACCACGTTATATACGATACGGTTCTCAAGTCCCAGCACTACGTCCAGATTCCTGAGGCCTATATCGGTGTCCACAAGGACCACCTTTTTTCCAAGCTTTGCAAGACCGGTTCCAATATTAGCCGTTGTTGTGGTCTTGCCCACTCCGCCCTTACCGGACGTGATGACGATTACTTCACCCATGTTTTCCTCCAGTCATTACTTCTTATCGCTTACCGAACTGTCCTTACCCTTATCAGCGGAACTCTTTTTTTCATTCCCCTGCGGTGCGGGTGCCACACGGCTTACCTTCAGGCTGTCATCAGCCGCCTTGCGTCTGTAGAACCTGTTCTTCTTCATAAGCTCACTGTCAAGCTCGGTTATCACTATATGTCCGTCAGCTATCAGCGCCACCTCGGGTACCAGGGAATCCTTCTTTGTAAAGATGCCCTTCTTCTGTTTAGGTGAGCTGTCAGCTGCTATAGCCATGGCGTCAGAGATCCTAAGCTGTATCGGGTTCATATTAAGTGCGAATATGAATGCATCCGAATCACCGTATGCTCCGGCATCGGCATTGCCCTGCAGAGATCCCAGAACGAATATATTACCTCCCGCCGTTACGCTGGCACCGGGTTTAACATCTCCGATGATCATCACGGATCCCGGAGACTCAATATTGGCCCCCGATCTCAGATTGCCCATATATACACGACAGTTGGTAGGATCCACTGCGGCCCGGAGAATGCCTATATTCTCTCTTAGTGCCTCGTTATCCTTCTTCAGTGCCGCAAGCTCCTTCTCATGTCCCGGGTCGTTACCCATGAACTCCTGGAACTTCCTGTCAAGCTCTTTATTCTCAATAAAGACACCCTCGCACTTAACCTTTGTATGCTCCGCCAGGATCCTTAATATCTGCGCAGCCTCGGGCTCCGAGATCACTCTTCCCTCTATTGAAAGGACCAGATGCTTCTCTCCGAAGAAATCCGAAGTATTTGTGAATTTGTCCTCAACCTGAGGCAGCAGCTCCTCGAAATCGCCTTCCGCCGGGAGCCTTAAAACGATGCCTGACTTCACACCTTTAAGTGTGACTCTACCTGCCATAGATGTCTCCTCGATCCTTTATCTACCGCACAAAAAAAGGGTCACAACACTTATCAATACTGACACTTTTTCCGCACAGCGTTATTATGATACAACAAAAAAAATCATTTTTAAACACACAACATCTAGGGTTTCCATAACCCGTTTCCATAAAGAAAAAAAGCCGTTTCACAGCCATTTGGCGGCATGTTGCCGGGCTGAAAAAACGGCTTTTTTGAGGTTTTTGATCGGTGTCGTCTCCCCTGTTCAAGGATATCAGTGAGTGTCCCCCAGAACATCCTTCGCATGTTGCAGTCTTTCGGGGGTCGGAGGGTCAACTCCTTCAAGCTGATAGGGTATCCCAAGCTCCTTCCACTTATGTACACCAAGGGTGTGATAAGGGAGAACATCTATGCGCTCAACGTTTTTAAGACTCTTTATGAAGTCAGCCGTCTTATCCAGATACTCATCCACGTCGGTGATCCCCGGTACCAGCACATGCCTGATCCATATGGGTTTTCCTATGTCCGACAGATATCTGGCACAGTCCAGGATATTGGCATTGTCATGGCCTGTGAGCTTCTTATGCTCCTCGGGATCTATGTGCTTGATGTCCAGCAGCAAAAGATCCGTATACTTCATGAGTTCTTCGAACTTGCCAAAGAAAGGCTCTTCTCTGGTAAATGGCTGTGCAGAGGTGTCCAGACAGGTGTTTATATTCCTCTCCTTTGCCTTCCTGAACAGCTCGATGAGAAAATCTATCTGCAGCAGCGCCTCGCCGCCTGAGACTGTGATACCGCCCTTCTTGCCCCAGTAGGATCTATATCTCTCAGCCTTATCCAGAAGCTCATCCGGCTCCATGAAAAGTTCGCATCTGTTTTTATTCCAGGTATCCACATTATGGCAGTACTTGCATCTCATGTTACAGCCATAGAGGAATATCAGATATCGTATCCCGGGACCGTCTACCGATCCGAAGGATTCCAGTGAATGTATTGCTCCCTGCATATCATCTTCCTTTCTTTTGCATGGTTAGTTCTTTTTAGATTATCCCAAAAAACAGCCCAAAAATAAAGTATGTCTATACTGTTTTAGGGTTATGCCGTATCAACACCCCGCAGCACATCCATAAGACGCCGCATCAGGCTTTTTACGGGCTGTATCAGCTGCTCCTTTATTCCCCGCTCCCCCTTCTCTTCATAAGGATGATCCATGTTGTAATCCGTATTAAACTCTCCCATGTCATAATAAGTCGAGGCAGCCAGATTATAGGGATCATTGAAATCTTCGTCCCCCAGACCCATACAGTTTTTCAGATCTACCGATCTGTCCCCGGCAGCAAAAGAATATATGGGTGGCGGCATAACGGGAGTAACTGTGATCTTTCCGTTTTTTCCTGCTCCTTTCACCGCCTCTATCTGATCCGACATCTGACGATAAAAATCCGCATCCACAACCAGGCTTGCCAGCATGCTTATGATCACGGCTCCCCCTGCTGTCACTGTTAAAGCCTTAAACCATCTGCTATCGTATGGGAATACATCGTCTCCCGTCTGCTCAAGAGCGTATATCGACGCAGCAAGCAGGTATATAACGGATGGATAGGCTGACCTTATAGGATATTCCGGAGACAGCAGCATGACCGTAGGCACAGCCCATGCGGCTGATTCCAGAGCAGCGATATACAGGTCCGCTTCCCGTGTACGGCATTGTCTGTTCATCAGATAGACGAGGACAGGGACCTGAAGCGGCAGTTCTCTCAGTACCACCGGCAGAAAGCTCTCCTTAAAATATGACTTGAACATATATGGGGTATACAGGTAATCGGGAGGCACATATCCCGGTAATCTGTTTTCGAGATCCGTAGGCAGGGTATCGCTGAAATCCCTCTCTGTCTGATACTTCACCCTGTTACCCGGTGCAAGCATGAGCAGGAGAAATCCGGCCATAAGTCCTGCAAATCCTGCCGTCATCCAGGTATCGCTTTCCTTACGTGTCCTTGCATAAAGGATCTCCATCCCGGTCAGCATTATGGCAGCTCCCGCCCCGGTCTCCGTGGACCATCCGGCTAAGAGCCCCAAAAGCGCAGCCGGCACGACAGGGATCTTATACGAGGGATCATGGTACTTTCTTGCATAATTCGATACAAATAAAGACTGCAGCGTTCCCACCCAGAGATAATTCATGGATCCCGTAAGCCACAGACAGGTAGCTGCAAGATGGGGTGTGCAGGCCCAGAAACCCGATATCAGCATCAATGCCTTTTTACAGGATCTTATCCTGCTTTTCTTCCGGCCCTTTGCAAGTCCTGCGCATATGCCAAGCTGTGCCAGTACCATCGCGGTATTTGCAGCATCAAAGAGTTTCTTGCTTTCCGGCATGAGAAAGATCTGTACCAGAGACTCCGCTATGGTCCTGCCGTCCCAGGTCTTATAATGTGATATCTGAGATCGTACAAGATCCTCCACGGTCCTCACACGTTTGAATTTATGGTCTCCCTGTGCCAGGTTTCCGTGCTCCTCACCTTCCCATATGAATGAATAGGGATAGTCGTCCGCATATTTGGGCATGAATCTGTTCTTGAGATACATGAACCCACCAAAGGCCGCGATGCATGTAGCCGCTATGATCTTGTCTTTATGAGAACGTTTCATAATATGTTGTAAATCCTTCTGCGTCGTAAGAAGCATACTTAGCTGTTACCGGGCCGGGCGTGGAGAAGGTGTTTTCTGCGCAGTACTTTTTCGAGGCGTGATGTTACTTGGAAAGTGCCCCTAAACTCAGGGGCTCGCGTACACGGATGTACGCGAGAGGCAGTACTGAACATGGATGTGAATAATGCCGTCCCCGTGGAGTGCCTATGTGTAGATGCACTTTCCCAGTAACATAGCCGAGAAAAAACTTCAAGCAGAAAATACCTGCTTCCCGCCTGGCAAAGAACAATATCCAAAATAACGTATAGATTATCCGGGACATAAAGGATCCCCGGGAGGATATGATCTCCCGGGGATCTTATATATCACGCTATGAGCCGGCGCTGCATATCAGCCCTCTATAGCGATGTATTTATTCTCCTCGACTTCCGGCGCTGCTTCCTTCTTGGGAATGTTGAGGGTTAAGATGCCGTTCTCGAACTTCGCCTTGATGTCCTCCTCCTTAAGATTCTCACCTACGTAGAAGGTACGGCTTACGGAACCCTGATATCTTTCCCTGCGGATGTAATGATCCTTCTCATCATTTGTTTTTGAAGTGGTGGCATTGATGGTCATGTATCCATCCTTCAATGTAGCCTTTATGTCCTTTTTATCGATGCCCGGAAGGCTCATCTCAAGCTGATATCCGTCATCGCTCTCCTTAACGTCCGTCCTCATGAGCTCACCTGCATGGGCATTGTGCTGATCCATGGTTCTGAAGGGTGTCTTGAAGAAATCATCATCAAAAAGATCATCAAAAATGTCTGTTCTGAAAATACTGGGTGTGTACAACATAACTGTTACCTCCTTATGATATTGTTTGCCTCCTCTGCCTTGGCAGTGTGGCTTTTCGTCTTTGTCGGTTCACAGGATGCATACGGTCTTTTCTTTTATTCCTGCCGTGTTCCCTTGAACTGATTATGTTATAGCACATTTGTTAGCACTCGTCAAGGGTGAGTGCTAACATAATTTGTGAAAACTTTGTGAACGCCCAAAACACGCGGTTTTGCATATTCTTCTTCTAATTAATGCAGTATGGGTGGTAAAATAAATACACTTGCACAGTCGAAGCATAAACAGTCAGGGAGATAGCAATGCCACAGATGTCATTATTTGAACTGAATACACCGAAACCGCTGGCTGCAAGACTTAGGCCCTCTTCACTGGATGAATATGTGGGGCAGGAGCATCTTGTGGGAAAAGATGGGGTATTGAGACGTCTGATCGAAAACGATCAGATATCTTCCATGATATTCTGGGGGCCTCCCGGTGTGGGCAAGACTACTCTGGCTCAGATCATAGCTCAAAGCACAAAGGCCAGGTTCATCACCTTTTCGGCTGTTACCAGCGGTATAAAAGAGATCCGGGATGTTATGAAGGAAGCCGATGAGATGAACAACTACGGTCAGCGGACCATAGTGTTCATCGATGAGATACATCGCTTCAATAAAGCTCAGCAGGATGCCTTTCTTCCCTTTGTAGAGAAGGGGACCATCATACTTATAGGAGCCACTACCGAGAATCCTTCCTTTGAGGTGAACGGGGCTCTGCTTTCAAGATGCAAGGTTTTTGTTCTTAAAGAGCTGAAAAAAGAAGATATAGCGGAACTTTTGAGAAAGGCCCTTAAAAACCCCAAGGGTCTGGGGGATCAGAAGATAGATATACCGGAGGATCTGATAGAGGTGATCGCTGCCTTTTCCAACGGAGATGCCAGGATGGCTCTTTCCACTCTGGAGATGGCGGTCCTGAACGGAGAAAAGGGCTCTGACGGCAGGATCCTGGTCACAAAGCAGATAGTAGAACAGATCACCGGAAAGAAAACCCTTCTGTATGATAAGAACGGAGAGGAGCACTATAATCTGATCTCCGCCCTGCACAAGTCCATGAGAAATTCGGATCCTGATGCGGCTGTATACTGGCTGGCGAGAATGCTTGAGGCAGGAGAGGATCCTCTTTACATAGCGAGACGGATAGTGAGATTTGCTGCAGAAGATGTGGGGCTTGCAGATCCTTCGGCCCTTCCTCTTGCTGTGTCCGTATACCAGGCCTGCCATTTCATCGGGGTCCCCGAGTGTAATGTGCATCTGACCGAGGCAGCGGTGTATCTGTCACTTGCTCCCAAGTCAAATTCCATGGAGACCGCATACCTTTCCGCAAGAGATGATGCCTTAAATGATATTGCTGAGCCTGTACCTATGAACATAAGAAACGCTCCCACAAGTCTTATGGATGAACTGGGCTATGGGAAGGGATATAAATACGCTCATGACTATGAGGATAAGCTTACAAGCATGCAGTGTCTGCCCGATTCTCTTTTAGGCACAGAATACTACCACCCCGGCGATCAGGGGGAGGAAGCACGTTTTGCAGAAAGACTGGAGTATATCAAAAAGTGGAAGGAAGAGCATTAATCCTTCCTGACTTTTTTTGCGACTATGATGAGCCTGCCGTTCTTTACATGGTAGTTGCAGGTTGAAAGAGTGAGGAGCTCATCTCCCCATTCCATATCCACGCCGGTATCGTACAGGGCATTTTCCTTAACATGCTCCACGAAATAATCAAAGTCCGCCTTATCGGACAGATCAGTGTAGTAATAATACCTGAACCGCCCGTCGTCCTCGTCCTTTTCTTCACGATATATATCCACATCTCCCATGTCCGAATAGAGGTCAAGATCTGCCAGGGTGATGGAGGATTCGTCAATCCCTTCAGTATCCTCACCTTTTTCTTCCATTTCCTGCTTTTTCTTTTCGAGGCTTGCCTCCATCAGCTCCTCATCCTCATTTTCCCTGTCGGATTCGGTCTCAAGCTCATCCTCCTCTATCTGGGAAAGAAATACCGCAGCAAGCTCATATTCATTTTCTTCGTACAGGGAATCAAAATTTATCTTGGTATGTGTCCTTCCGAAGTTCGGGTCCTCATATTTATTAAGGGCTCCGAAGCTGCTCCCGTCCTTCATATTATGGCCGTAGATCAGGGTGTTGTTGTAACCATCCTGCCAGTTTACGGCAATGAAAAGACTGCCCCGCTCCTGCTCCTTGCCGTCTATGGAGCGGTGAAGGAAATAATTCTGGGAATTGGGGGTATATACTACCGGCTCGTCGAGGCCCAGCCCCTCTATGGTGAGCCAGCCGGATACATAAGGATTGATATCGAGGAGATCATAGTATCGGGGCAGGACCTCTCTCTCCGGTACATCTTCAGCTTCGGCTTCTTCCGTATCAGCCGGAGTGCCGTCACCGGAAACTGTCTGATCCGCAGCTTCGTTATCGGAGACACCGGCACTGTCTTCTGAAGCATTATCCTCCAATGCACTTTCCGGATCATCGTTATCAGAGCCGGAGGCCGCTTCATCTTCTCCACTCTGTGCGGTAATGGGGATATCATCGGAGGAGGCTGTCTTCAAAGAAAAAAGCCTGATGCCGCGCTCGGACATGTCCTTGGATGATATGAGCCCGAAAACTATGAGCCCCATCAGAGCGAGAAAAGACAATATGGCGAATATATACAGGAAACGGTTTTTCATGAGCAGTATCCCCTTGCAATCATCTCATCATGCAGATTTTATCACAACAGGCAAGCCGGTTCTACCGCTGTTATATCCGCCGCCCGGGACTGTACCCGTATTTGACATATGCGAGCTGCAGGTCTTACTATTCTTACATTGAGTCAGTCATGCCGTCTTGTGCATACGGACTCCTGATCTGTAACAAAACAATGAAGTATGACTTCTTACTCGACGGGAAGAAGGTCTTTTCCGCTTGAAGTTTTTTCTCGGCTATGTTACTGGGAAAGTGCGCATATGTATTGGCACCTCACGGGGCCGGCATTACCACATCCATGTATAAATAATGCCTCTCGCGCACATCCATGTACGCGAGCCCCTGATTTTAGGGGCACTTTCCGGTAACATCACGCCTCGAAAAAGTACTGCGCAGAAAACACCTTCTCCCGTCGAGCCATGCGCATGTTGGCAATAAAGTGTACTATATTGCCGGTAAACACTCTTGCTACAACGAAAGGCAACAGAAAATGATCAAGATATTAAGCGACAGCACATCGGATCTTTCAAAGGACCTTCTGGAGGAGTATGGGATAGACATCATACCCCTTCACATATTACTGGGGAACGAGGAATACGAGGACGGAGAGGGCATAACTCCCGAGGAGATATATGCCTGGTCAGACAGAAATGATACGACTCCGAAGACATCGGCACCCTCCATGGAGAAGGTCGCGGATATCCTGTCACGATACAAAGAATACGACGATATAATCATATTCGTGATATCTGAAGAAATGTCTTCGTCTGGAAATATCTGCCGCCTGGCGGCGGAGGAG